>OGOR01001673.1_pt1 | contig 11482 bp, 9 predicted proteins | sample 1552771 | NCBI WGS metagenome assembly OGOR01 (sample SAMEA2580124, study PRJEB22360) | human gut metagenome | biome: human gut; feature: human-associated habitat; material: faeces | place: Denmark | collected 2008/2010
CAAAGCCTTTGAAAAGGAAGCTGTTCCCGGTGCTTACGTGCAATATACGTTGAACTTGAATGATAAATGGATGATAATGGCCGGTCTGCGTGGCGATTACAGTAATGAACATGGTTTCTTCGTGACTCCGCGTGCACATCTTAAATACAATCCGAATGATTATGTGAATTTCCGTCTTTCTGCCGGAAAAGGATATCGTACCAATCATGTGTTGGCGGAAAATAACTACTTGCTTTCCAGTAGCCGTAAGGTGGAAATTGCAAAGAACCTGGATATGGAAGAAGCATGGAATTATGGTGCCAGCGTCTCTACTTATATCCCTATATTCGGCAAAACGCTGAATGTGAATGCGGAATACTATTATACGGATTTCTTGAAACAAGTGATAGTGGATATGGATAGCAACCCTCACGAAGTAGCTTTCTACAATTTGGATGGACGTTCTTATTCGCATGTGTTCCAGGTGGAAGCAAGTTATCCTTTCTTCAAAGGGTTCACTCTGACAGGTGCTTACCGGCTCACGGATGCAAAAACGACCTACAAAGGTGAACGAATGGAGAAACCGCTGACGAGCAAATACAAAGGATTACTTACGGCTTCTTACCAGACTCCGCTAGGAATTTGGCAGTTCGACGCTACGCTACAACTGAATGGTGGCGGTAGGATGCCTACTCCTTATGACTTGGGAGACGGACAGTTGTCTTGGGAACGTCGTTATGGTAGTTTTGAGCAGTTGAGCTTGCAGGTGACCCGTTACTTCCGTCGTTGGTCTATCTACGTAGGAGGCGAGAACCTGACAAATTTCAAACAAAAGAATCCGATTATCGATGCAGCAAATCCCTGGGGGAACAATTTTGATTCTACCATGATTTGGGGACCGGTGCACGGAGCAAAAGGATATATCGGAATACGTTTTAACTTAGCTAGAAATAGTGAGTAAATACAGGAAATAGCGGGCGAAGAAACGATCGCATAATAAAGAAAGAATATTAATTTTAAACTGATAAGAAAAATGAGAACAAAAAGATGGATAGCCACTTGCGTGGTGGCTCTTTTGAGTGTAACAGCTGTATTGGCAAAAGATATTCGTGTCGTTGTATTTAAAGTGCCGCAGATGCACTGTGAGAAATGCGAAAAGAAAGTAAAGGACAATATGCGTTTTGAGAAAGGGTTGAAGGATATTTCGACCGAAGTAAAAACGAAAATGGTAACCATTACGTATGATGCTGAAAAAACAAATGTAAAGAAGTTGCAGGCAGGGTTTAATAAGTTCAGTTATGAAGCCGAATTTGTAAAAGAAACAAAGAAAGACGATCAGAAGGCTGATAAGAAGTAATTGAACAAATACCTGTATTAGCTTGTTTCTATAAACAAACAATGGTTCTTCCCCAACTTCTTTTTCGAGAGGAGGGGAGGGCCGTAAACAATAATTATATGGGTAACACAACAAAAAAGGTATTTCCTGTGCTTAATATGCATTGTGCAGGATGTGCCAATAATGTAGAAAAAACAGTAAAAAAATTGCCGGGAGTCATTGAGGCTTCCGTTAATTTTGCTACCAATACATTGACCGTTTCTTATGAGAAAGAGCAGCTGACTCCCGGAGAGATTCGTGCGGCTGTGCTTGCGGCAGGTTATGATCTGATTGTGGAAGAAGCCCACAAAGAAGAACGCCGGGAAGAGGAACAGCATAAGCGTTACACTCGTTTGAAGTGGAAGGTGATTGGTGCGTGGATTTTGGTTGTACCGTTATTGGTATATTCCATGATACTGATGCATGTACCATACTCTAATGAGATTCAAATGGTATTTGCTATCCCTGTCATGGTCTTTTTCGGAGGTGGTTTCTTCACCGGAGCCTGGAAACAGGCTAAATTGGGACGGAGCAATATGGATACTTTGGTTGCACTTAGTACTTCTATTGCTTTTCTGTTCAGTCTGTTCAACACTTTCTTCCCCGAATTCTGGTATGACCGCGGATTGGAACCGCATGTTTATTATGAGGCTTCTGCGGTGATTATCGCTTTCGTTCTCACCGGAAAGTTGATGGAGGAACGTGCCAAAGGAAATACCTCGACAGCCATTCGTAAGTTGATGGGAATGCAGCCAAAAGTGGCTCGCGTTCTGCGCAATGGAGTGGAGGAGGAGATTTTGATTGAGAAACTTCAAGTAGGTGATTTGGTGGTTGTACGTCCGGGAGAGCAAATTCCTGTGGACGGTCAGCTTTCCGAAGGCGACTCGTATGTCGATGAGAGTATGATTAGCGGTGAACCGGTTCCGGTAGAAAAGAAGAAAGGTGATAAAGTATTGGCAGGAACGATCAACCAGCGTGGCTCATTTATCATTCGTGCCGCACAGGTAGGCAGTGAAACAGTGCTTGCCCGTATCATCTCTATGGTGCAGGAAGCACAGGGCAGCAAAGCTCCCGTGCAACGCATTGTTGATCGTATTACGGGAATTTTTGTACCTGTAGTGTTAGGCATTGCCATTCTGACATTTGTATTGTGGGTTACTATCGGTGGTAGTGAATATATCTCTTATGGTATTTTGTCAGCTGTATCTGTCCTTGTCATTGCTTGTCCATGTGCTTTGGGGCTTGCTACACCTACTGCGTTGATGGTGGGTATAGGTAAAGCTGCCAGCCAGCATATTTTGATTAAAGATGCAGTGGCTTTGGAACAAATGCGCAAAGTGGATGTCGTTGTACTGGATAAAACGGGAACACTGACCGAAGGCCATCCTACGGCTACCGGATGGTTATGGGCGCAGTCGCAGGAGTCACATTTCAAAGATGTACTTTTAGCTGCGGAAATGAAATCAGAGCATCCGCTTGCCGGTGCTATTGTCTCTGCGCTTCAGGACGAAGAAAAAATAAAACCTGCCGTGTTGGATAGCTTTGAAAGCATTACGGGAAAAGGAATCAAAGCCTCGTATGAGGGACATACTTACTGGGTAGGCAGTCATAAACTCCTGAAAGATTTCAGTGCGACAGTAAGCGATGTGATGGCTGAAATGCTGGTTCACTATGAATCGGACGGTAACGGCATCATTTACTTTGGACGTGAAAACGAGTTGTTGGCTATCATTGCTGTTTCCGACCCGATAAAGGCTACTTCTGCCGAAGCAGTGAAGGAACTGAAACGTCAAGGGATTGACATCTGTATGCTGACGGGTGACGGGCAACGGACTGCATTAGCCGTTTCTTCCCGTTTAGGAATAGAGCGTTTTGTTGCCGACGCTCTACCGGACGACAAGGCCGAATTTGTACGTGAGCTTCAAATGCAGGGAAAGAAGGTTGCTATGGTGGGCGATGGTATCAATGATTCGCAGGCGTTGGCGTTGGCTGATGTCAGCATTGCCATGGGAAAAGGAACTGATATTGCTATGGACGTGGCTATGGTGACTTTGATGACATCGGACTTATTACTGCTTCCTAAAGCCTTCCAACTGTCAAAGCAGACGGTCAAACTGATTCATCAGAATCTTTTTTGGGCGTTTATTTATAACCTGATTGGTATTCCTATTGCTGCTGGTATCTTGTTCCCGTTGAATGGCTTGTTATTGAATCCGATGCTGGCAAGTGCTGCAATGGCGTTCTCCAGTGTGAGTGTAGTACTCAATTCCTTGAGCTTGGGACGAAAATGAGTAAGCAACAGTAAAAAGATAGCGAACTGTAAATAATAGACGGTGAATACTTTGCGGATAATACGCAATTTATTCACCGTTCATTGTTTTGCAACTCACCATTTATGTTTTCTATCGCTCTTCGTAAAAATTATCTATTTCTAAATTCCAATGGCGTCATTCCTACATATCGTCTGAAATACTTGCCAAAGAAAGAGGCGCTGGGGAAGTTTAGAGAATATGCTATCTCTTGGATAGTCATATTGGTACCTTTTAGTTTGGCTTTAGCATCCATGATAACAATATAAGCAATGGTATCCAATACACTTTTACCTGTCACTTGTCTCACAGTCGTGCTTAGATGTTGAAGAGATATACCTAATTTATCTGCGTAGAACTGTGCACGACGCTCATTTTTATAATTTTCGGTGATGGCCTGAATCAGTTCCCGGCAGATTTCCTTTTTGCGGTTCGAACTGCTGTTTTCGCCCGGAAATTTATGATATATCAGTCGTATGCTTGTCAGGATGGTCTGAAGAGACAATTCAACCAATTCAGAATCCATTTCGAAGTTCTCATTGCAACTGGCCCGTGATAATAGAGCAAAATAGTCTTTCAGATAACTGGCTACTTCTTCATTAAGAGGAACCACCGGCTGTTCTATCAGTTTGGGATATGCGTTACCAATATTCTTCATCAGATTGATTCGTCCGGCACAATGGGCAGAGAAACCGGCAAAACAAAGACATACCTTTTCTGTTCTCTCCCGAAACTGAATGATTGTTCCCGGTAACAATGTAATCAGGTCATTGGGGCGAATTTCATAATCAAGCAGATTGATGGAGGCTTTCATCGAACCTTCGGTACAGATGGCAACAATACATGCTTGCAACCGACAAGATTGCTTGTAAATATTGAGAATGTCTTCTGTTACATTCGTCCATGCTAATACTTCGGTAGGCAAGTCTACCTGTGGAAAGTCCATTTTCATAGTTGTGTTTGTTATATTGGGCCAACAAATGTACACATTTTCTTTTTATTTCTTACCTTTGTTTTCATGAAAACTGTTTTTATTGATTGGAGTTTAATACCATATGCCGAAGCATGGCAACGGCAGACGGAATGGTTTGATAACATTGTCCGGGCAAAAGTTCAGGGCGAGAGTTATGAAAACCGTATTGTGATGTGCGAACATCCCCATGTTTATACATTAGGACGTAGCGGGAAAGAAAATAATATGTTGTTGAGTGATGAACAACTGAAAGCAATTGATGCTACTCTTTATCATATTGATCGGGGAGGGGATATTACTTATCATGGTCCCGGGCAACTGGTATGCTATCCAATATTGAACCTTGAAGAGTTTCAGTTAGGATTGAAAGAGTACGTTCATTTGCTGGAAGAAGCGGTGATTCGGGTATGTGCTTCTTATGGTATTGAAGCTGGTCGTTTGGAGAAAGCGACAGGTGTCTGGTTGGAAGGTGATACGCCTCGTGCGCGTAAGATTTGTGCTATCGGAGTGAGAAGCAGTCATTATGTCACGATGCATGGACTGGCTTTGAATGTGAATACCGATTTACGTTATTTCAGTTATATCCACCCTTGCGGATTTATAGATAAAGGCGTCACTTCTCTTCGTCAGGAATTAAAGCACGATGTGCCGATGGACGAAGTGAAGCAACGCCTCGAAGAGGAGCTTAGAAAACTATTCCAACTCCCAGTTGCCAGGTGCGGTGCATAAAGCAATCCTTATCAGCCAAGGCATAAGAGAAGTCTGCACGTATTGGCCAGAAGTTTATTCCGCAACCTAGAGTGCCATAGTTGCCTACCCCTTTGTCTTTGTCTCCAAAATGGTATCCTGCACGGACAACACCATATTTCAGGAAATTATATTCGGCTCCTATGCCAGCCTGGAGATGACGGATTTCAGAGGGGAGCAGATAGTTGAAGTCGAGCGCAACCTGCAAACGATTTTCTATGCTGAATGGCAGGTCGATTGTACCTCCCAATCCTAATCTGGCGGGCAACTTTTGTCCGTCCAGCTTCTTGCCTAAGTTGGCAGCTTGGAAACCAATGCTCCAGGAAGCCATTTCGTCCAATAGAGCCATATTGCGATAGTAGGTCGCGCCGAAGTCCAGACAAACGCTATTCTTGCTGTCTGCGCTTTCCGCGGCTTTGGCTTGCAGGTATCTGAAGGTTAATGAAAGAGACAGATTTTTGGCTATATTTCTGAAATAAGCAGCTTCTAAGTCCCATGCATGAGGACGGTAATCGAACACTTTGGGATCTTTGAAATGCCGGAAACCTACAGCAAATCCATGTATGCCTTCCCTTCCGATCCGGTAGAAAAGAGAGGCGCTATGTAGCGCATAATCTTGGTTGATCTTAGCGTATGAATAACTCGCACCCATCACTTCTTGTGAGAAAGCGATGGTAGAAGCATTATGAAAAATAGCTGTACTACCGTTATCGGTGGTAGCTAATCCTGTACCTGCCATACCTGCCGATTGGGCGTCCGGAGTAAGTTCCAGAAAATAGGCGCTTGCCATTTCTTGTGCTCCCAGCAAAGTGGGGAATAAGCACGAGGCGAGAAGGAAATGTTTTACTCGTTTCATAATCAGTTATTTTTAGAGTGAGACATCCGGACAACACGTATGCCTGTCCACGATTTATTGTTGTTTAGCATGTGATTGAGAGGTTCGTCGCTGACAACTACTTTTCCCAATGTAGAAGAAGCGTGCAGCAGGTGCAGTTTCCCATTTTTATATTCTGCTATTCCCACATGAGAGATGTCCAGTCCAGGCATCTTCGTTGTGATAGCAATGATATCTCCATTCATGATCCAGGGCAATCCCATTTCCGGCAGTTCGCTTTTCGGTAACCAATGTACGACTTTTCCAGAGATTGCTTTTTCATATTCGGCCATTTGTTGTACATTTTCTGGCGAATCAGCCAATTTTTTATATTGCTTGGGATGGGTAGACATATACGAAAGAGATAATTTTTGAGTATGTGCACTGTTTTGGGCAGTAATATCGGTGAGGAATCCATGGCGGATCCCGTTCTCAATCCATTCGGAAGTATAATGTAACCGGGAAGGATATCCGTTGATGATGCCGTCTCGATAACGTATTTTTTGCAGATTGTCAGCAAAGGAAGAGCCCAATGCTTGTGCTAGCGTATATTCTACGAAAGTGAGGCAATCTACGGCATTAGTCTGGATTATTAATGATTCTTCTCCGTCTTGGTCTAATGTGTTAGCCACGTATTTAGTTCCCAGGTAAGATTTCCCGATTCGTAACATGGGTTCGGGGTTTTCCGGGAATACAACGCCGTCGCGCAACCATTTCTCCAATTCCTGTGTCCATTGTTGCTTATATTTAAAATGGTCCTGAAATCCCCAACCATGTCCTCCGGTAGGATAAACATGGAGAGTTGCCGGAACCTTGTTTTTTTGTAAAGCGAGGTAATAGTTCACTCCGTGATAAGGTGCTACGGAAGGGTCGTCGGAGGTAAGAGCGATAAATGCTTGTGGAGTATCGGGAGTTACTTGCAATTCGGCAGAAAACTTCTGTATTTGTTCCATTGTGGGATTTTTGCCAAGCAATGCAGTTCTTGTATTTCCACGGGTAATTTGCATCATCGTAACCACTGGATAAAGTAATATCTGAAAGTCCGGACGTGTTTCCGAATTATAATGAGTGGCGAGTGTAGCAGTTAAATGTCCTCCCGCAGAGGCTCCCATTAATCCTACCTTATAAGGATTGACATTCCATTCTTTGGCATGTTGACGTACCATGCGAATGGCTTGTTCGGCGTCTGATACGGGGACTTCCCAATGTCCGTTCGGCATCCGGTATTTTAATACAATATAGGTAATACCTTGTTCGCAGAACCAGGGAGCCATATCATACCCCTCTCCATCCATACCTAGTCCACGATAACCGCCTCCGGGGCACATGATAATAGCCATTCCATTCGGCTTTTCCGGGTGGTAGACCGTCATGGTGGGATGCGTGACATTAGTGACAAAATGAGGACGCGTTTCCTGCTCTTCTCCGGTTAGTCCACTGGAGTTGGGAGCGCCGTCGGGCCACAAGGGTAGCTCGACGGGTTGCTGCGCAAATGATATGGCAGTTACAAGCGATACTATAATGGACAATAGTCTCCTCATAATTATTTATTTAATTTTCATTGAAGCCTTTATAAAGTAAAGAATCAATAATGCATATGCTCCCAATGCCAACACTTCTGACCAAGTATTGTTCAACCATGTCTCATTAACCAGATTGATTCCACCAAAGCGCATTGCGGCACTGATTACTCCCATCAATGCACCTCCGGCAATGAAACCGGATGCCAGTAAGGTTCCTTTTTCACCTCTTTCCGTATTCAGAGTTGCATCTTTGCTGCGCGTTGTAACAAACCAATTCACTGCTCCACCCACTACCAGCGGCACATTCAGTTCTAATGGAATAAACATACCCAATGCAAAAGCTAATGCAGGAATTTTACAAAGAGTCAGAATAATTGCTAAGACAGCACCAATTCCATATAACAACCAAGGTGCACCTACACCACTCATTAGCGGTTCGATAACGGCCGCCATCGCATTTGCTTGCGGAGCAGCCAGTGCGCCACTTGTAAATCCGTATGTCTTATTCAGGATAATCATTACACCGCCTACTGTTGCAGCCGATACGATTGTTCCCAAGAACTTCCATGTTTCCTGTTTGGCAGGCGTGCTTCCGAGCCAGTAACCAATCTTCAAGTCGGTGATAAAACCTCCTGCCATCGACAGTGCGGTACATACTACGCCACCCATTACCAATGCGGCAACCATGCCCGAAGGACCTTTCAGTCCGACAGCTACCATCACTACGGAAGCCAAAATCAGCGTCATCAATGTCATTCCCGAAACAGGATTAGTACCAACAATCGCAATGGCATTAGCTGCTACTGTGGTGAACAGGAAAGAGATGCCGGCAACCAAAACAATGGCTACCAATGTATGCAACAGATTCCCTTGCATGACATCGAGATAGAAGAATAATACGATTAATATCAGTGTGATGATGGAACCGATAGCGATAATCTTCATGGAAAGATCCCGTTGGGTACGGATAATGCTTTTCTCTACATTCCCTTTACCACCCATCTCTTTTGCTGCCAGTCCGACAGCACTTTTAATAATGCTCCAGGAACGCATAATACCGATCACACCTGCCATAGCGATACCACCAATACCGATACTCTTAGCATAATATTTGAATATTTCTTCCGGACTCATCATTCCTACGGTAGAGGTAATTTCCGGATTCCAGGCATTCAGTACACTGTCTCCCCAGATAGCAGACATTCCCGGAATGATAATCCACCACACAGCCAGTGAACCGGCACAAATGATGGAAGCATATTTCAGTCCGACGATATATCCCAAACCAAGCACAGCAGCACCGGTGTTTACCTTGAATACCAACTTCGCCTTTTCTGCCAGCATTTCTCCGGCACTGCAAACACGGGTAGTAAAGTTCTCGTTCCACCATCCGAATGTTGCTACGATGAAGTCATATAATCCGCCGATCATACCTGCCATCAATAACGGTTTGGCCTGGCTGCCGCCTTTTTCTCCGGAGATCAACACCTGTGTAGTGGCTGTTGCTTCCGGGAAAGGATATTTTCCATGCATGTCGCTGACGAAGTATTTACGGAAAGGAATAAGGAATAGAATACCCAATACGCCACCCAATAAAGAGCTGATGAATACCTGCATGAAAGTAACTGTCATCTCGGGATATTTAGCTTGGAGAATATAAAGAGCGGGGAGGGTGAAGATAGCTCCGGCAACGATTACTCCGGAACAAGCTCCGATAGACTGGATAATCACATTTTCTCCCAACGCATTTTTTCTTTTGGCAGCTCCGGAAACTCCTACGGCAATGATCGCAATTGGAATAGCTGCTTCAAATACCTGTCCGACCTTCAATCCTAGATAGGCAGCGGCGGCTGAGAAAAGGATTGCCATGGCAATACCCCATGTTACTGACCAGATATTAACTTCCGGATAATTTTTTGAGGGACCCATCAACGGGTTGTACACTTCTCCAGGTTTCAACTCTCTGAACGCATTCTCGGGTAATCCGGTGAATTTGTCTTCTTCTTGTTTCATAGTTTTTATAATTTGCTAATGTGTCAATTTACATTTCCGTCCTCAAAGTAAACAAAAAAAAAGGAGAACCGAAAGATTCTCCTTTATGTAATAGTCTATTTTTTCCTACTTTGCATCTTTTGCTGTCATATCGCCCTCGATATACAATCTTACCATCTCTGTTTTGGCGTTGGTACGCAAGGTGATTGATTTCTTGAAATGTCCCGGATATTTGCCTGTTCCGTTATAAGTCACCTTGATTGTTCCTTTTTTACCCGGCATGATGGGCTCCTTTGTATATTCGGGTACTGTACATCCGCAAGAGGCTACAGCCTGATGGATCACCAGAGGGGCATCACCGATATTAGTAAAGGTAAATGTGCAACTGACAACCGGGCTGTTTTCAGAAAACTTACCGAAATCGTGAGTCGTTTTGTCAAACTTGATATCTGCATTTGTTTGCGCAAATGTAAAGCTTACGCCCATTACTAACAGGGTCATTAAAAAAAGTATCTTTTTCATTTTTCCTTCTCTTTTTGATTACAAACGACAAAGATAATGCTTTTCCCCTAAAATATACTTTATGGAGTGCGAAATAGTATTAAACGATTCTCTTTTGCTATTTTGAGAGTTGGAATCCCAGCATCATTCCATCGTAATTTTCGGCCAGTGAACTGACTGTTTTCAGTGCGGTACTACTGCTTTTGCTGCCGATGAAAGCCATTAGTTTCAACAGTTTGTCCGAGTTGAACAACAACTCCAGTGAGCTGGAACTGCAATTTACTTTAGCGTGCAGATTCAGAAGTTTCAAATACTTCAAATCAACTTGTTTGGTTGAAGCATTGTAGGAATAAGTGCCTTTCAATGTTTTCTTGCCCACTGTGCTGGTGAAAGTACTGTCGGCATTGAAAGTGAAGCTCATTTGGCCATCTTTAATACCAATTTTGCTTAATTGTTCGTTCAGTTTGCTTTCAGCCATAGTAGCTGCGGCAGCTCCGCCTGCTTTCATTAGTAAGTTATCCGATTCGAACTCTACCGCCGAACCTTTGTAGTTCCATGTTCCGGTCATGTCGATTGATTCGGTGGCTCCAGTGATGGCATTTACTACTTTTGAAATGTTGTCCTTATTAAGTAAGTCGGACCACGATTGCGCCTGGCTGTTAGTCGCCGTTAGCATAAATACTGCCATAAAGGCAATAGATAAAAAACTCTTTTTCATTTTCATTCTTCTTTCATTTAATATTGAGATCCTTGTTTATATTTTCTATGTAGTTGAGTATGTCAATACGTCCTGTGCGGTCTTCCGAGGAAGAAATGAAGTGAGGAGGGAGCTCTTCCCATTGTTTGCTCAACTCACGTAAATAGGCATTGATATTCATTTTTAAACGTCCACCTTTGAGTTTATCGGCTTTGGTAAAGATGATAGAGAAGGGGATACCGTTCTCGCCCAGCCATTCCATAAACTCGAGGTCTATTTTTTGGGGTTCCAGCCGGCTGTCTATCAGGACAAAGAGGTTGGTCATTTGCTCTCGTTCCAGAATGTAGTCTTCAATTATGGTACGTATCTGGTCTTTTCCTTTTTGTCCGCGTCGGGCATAGCCATATCCCGGAAGGTCGACGAGATACCAATTCTTATTGATAAGGAAGTGGTTGATTAACATCGTTTTTCCCGGAGTAGAAGAGGTCATGGCCAGACCTTTACGGCTGGTC
>OGOR01001684.1_pt1 | contig 11428 bp, 12 predicted proteins | sample 1552771 | NCBI WGS metagenome assembly OGOR01 (sample SAMEA2580124, study PRJEB22360) | human gut metagenome | biome: human gut; feature: human-associated habitat; material: faeces | place: Denmark | collected 2008/2010
GCCGACCAGAGGGCGGAGGCGGGGGAGACGCCGAGCGCGACGAGGAGCGGATAGACGCTGGCCATCAGAAGAAGACCGAGGCCCACGGCGGAGTTGATGAAGAGCGCCATGAACTGGCCCACCACGTAGGTGATGGCGAGCAGCACGTACGGGGAGCGGACGGCGGAAAGCGGCTTGACGCAGAGCTTCACGAGCGCCTTGGAGGCGCCGATGCGGTCCATGTAGAAGGAGAAGCCCGCGATGAGCATGATGTTGAGGCCGAGGCCGGGAAGGCGGCCCTTCATCTGGTTCGTGAAGGCCTGAACGAAGTCGAAGCCCACGAAGTTCGTGCTCTTCTTCGCGTCGACGGGATCGACGCCCATGAGCCAGGCGCACACGAGCATGAGCAGGCCTGCGAGAAGAAGGACGATGGGCGGGTAGTAGTTCTTGAGCACGCAGTACGCCACGACGGCGATGACTGCGACGGTAATGAGGATGCCGAGCATTTTTTTTCGGTCTCCCTTATCGGTTGGATGTGTTGTTGGAATGATCGTGCCGACGGGAGTCCGGAGGGCGAAAGCCCCGGGAGGACGCAGGCCGGCCGCGTCAGGCCTGCCGTCCTTGGAGAAGTGAGGTGAAATTCATGGCGCCATCCTGACGGCGTCCCGTCCATCCGCTACTGCGAGTGGCGCGCGCCGTTATGGTAGCAGTTCACATGCCCGTTCAACAGAGGAGGTCATGGAAAACGCCTAGGGCCCGACGGAAGGCAGTCCGTGCGGGCCCTGAGGGAGGTCATGCGCAGAAGGCGGTGATTACCAGCTCGGCTTGATCGTGCCGTTGAAGGTCTTTTCGACGAAGGCCTTGACTTCGGGCGAGCGGTAGTACTTGACGAAGTCCTGAACGCTCTTGTCGTTCCTGCGGTCCTGATGCGCGGCGATGATGATGAGCGCGAACGGCGCCTCGAGGGACTCGAAGTAGAAGCCCTGCTTCTGCGGGGAGAGGCCCGCGCTGATGACGTAGTTCATCGGAATGACGGCGACGAGCGCATCATCGAGGCTACGGGGCAGCTGGGCGGCCTCAAGCTCCCTGATCTTCAGGTTGCGCTTGTTCTCGACGATGTCGGCGAGAGAGGCCTCGCTGCCCATGCCTTCGGGAAGCTTGATGAGGCCCGCGGCCTGCAGGAGGAGAAGACCGCGTCCGCAGTTCGTCGGATCGTTCGGCACGGAGATGACCGCCCCTTCGGGAATGTCGGCAACGGACTTCACCTTGTTGGAGTAGAAGCCCATCGGCTGCACCACGGCGTTGCCCACGTTGGCGAGCTTCGTGCCCTTCTGCTTGTTGAAGTTGAGAAGGAAGGGCTCGTGCTGGTAGACCGCGGCGTCAAGCGCGCCGTCGTTGAGGGCCGTGTCGGGCGTCACGTAGTCGGTGAACTCGACCACCTCGACCTTGAGGCCGTTCTTCGCCGCGACCTTTGCGGCTTCGGTGACGATGGCCGCGCGGGGGCCCACGGTGCCAGCCACGCCTGCCTTTGCGGCAGCAGCGGCAGAACCGGCGTCAGCGACCTTGTCGCCCTTAGCGGCAGCGGTGAAGGGAGCGGTGAAGAACAGCTCTGCGCCCTCGGCCATGATGCAGACATCTGCGTTGGCAGCGCTCAGAGCGCTGGTGCCGCCGCAGACGCCCAGAACAACGGCTACCTGAGGCACGACGCCGGACACCTTTGCGATGGTGGCGTTGAGCTTTGCAGCTGCATTCAGCACGTCCAGACCCTCAGCCAGCTTTGCGCCGACGGAGTCGTAGAAGGTGACGACCGGGCAGCCCGTCTGGGCAGCCAGCTCGAGGACCTTGATGTTCTTTTCAACGTCCTTGACGGAAACAGCCTCGCCGTTCTGGAAGACGGCGTAAGCCTGCTGACCGGCAGCATAGCCGCTGGCAGCGCTCACCGCACCGTCCGCAAACAGAGCGGTGTATTCCCCGTCATCAAAAAACTTGGCGAGGATTTCTCCTTTGGTACTCTTTGAAGCCATGGTAAGACCTCCTGCTTATCTTTGTGAGTTTCAAAATTAGGTATATTATACCCGATTTTTCCAAGATTCTCAAGCCTTGTTCCATTCCTTTTTTTCAGAGAATGTTACAAATTTGGCAAAAAGAGCGGAAATTTCGGACACATTGCTCACTTATGTTTCTTCCCTGCGGCAGCCTTGTTCCCGCCCACAGGGCCTCGGGGACGGCGGGCAGCAGCCTTGGACTGCAAAGCGGCCGAGCGGGTCTGGGCGCGGCCCTTGGCGGCTGCGGCGCGCAGGCCGTTCACCTCTGCCTTGGTCAGCTCGCGGTACTTGCCGGGCTGGAGCATTCCCAGCTTGACGACGCCCTCGGCGTTCCGCTTCAGACGGATGACCTCGAGGCCCACGGCCTCGCACATCCGGCGGATCTCGCGGTTCTTGCCCTCTTTCAGGGTCATCTCCATGACGGTGCGGCCCGGCTCGTCGGTGACGACGTTGATGGCGCAAGGCATGGTCTTGGTGCCGTCGTCCAGCACGACGCCGGAGCTGAGCTTCAGGATCTGTGCCTCATCGGCCCGGGGCTGGACGGTGACGCGGTAGAGCTTGGAGATGCCGCCGGACGGATGGGTGACGGCCTGTGCGAAAGCGCCGTCGTTGGTCATCAGCAGCAGGCCCTCGCTGTCCTTGTCGAGACGGCCCACGGGGTACAGGCGGGCCGGGATGTCGGCCACCAGCTCCATGACCGTCTTGCGGCCCAGCTCGTCGCTGGCGGTGGTGACATAGCCGCGGGGCTTGTACAGAGCCAGATAGTACATCTGCTGGTTCTTCTGGATATAGATGCGCTCGTCGTCCACATGGAGGACGTCGCGGTTGGGGTCCATCTTGTCGCCCACCTTCACGGGGTGGCCGTTGACCTTCACGCGGCCCTCGGCAATGATCTGCTCGGCGGCGCGGCGGGAGCACAGGCCCTGCTCGCTCATAATTTTCTGAATGCGTTCTTCTGCCATGATAAAATCTCCTTGTGCGCCTCCCGGCGCTCAAATGCACACCCTCTCCCCTTTTCAGGTTCCGGTGCGCGGTATCAAAACTGCGGGTCGGAAGTCCGCAGTTACGGCGTAGGTTCACTCCCTCAGTCATCGCTGCGCGATGACAGCTCCCTCGGCGAGGGAGCCTCTGGCGAAGAGGGAGAGCTTTGCGGAATGCCAGGGCCTCCCTCTTTGAGGGAGGTGGCACGGCGTGAGCCGTGACGGAAGGAGTCGTTACTGCTCCGCAGGCGCAGCGGCGTCCTTCTTCTCCTCTTTCTTCAGCAGAGCACTGACCTTGTCCACCAGCTCGGGCAGCATGGTCAGGGCGCGGTCAACGGTGTTGGAGCCGTCGGACAGCTGGATGGTGCGCACGCAGCCGTCCTTCACCACCAGAAAGGCCACCGGCTGGATGTTGACGCCCGCGCCGGAGCCGCCGCCGAACAGGTCCTTGTTGGCGGCATTCTTGCCGTCGAAGTCGGTGCCTGCGGAAGCAAAGCCGAAGGAGATGCGGGACACCGGCAGGATGGTGGTGCCGTCGTCGGTCTTGATGGGCTTGCCGATGATGGTGTTGGAATCTGCCATCTGGCGGATCTTGTCCATCGTGACGTTCATTAAACCTTGAATCGGATGCTCAGCCATAAAATCGGCCTCCTACTATTATTTTCCGGGAAAACTCCCTCTGGATAGGAGTATACACCATACGATATTATTGTAACACACTTTATAGGAAGACGTCCAGCACTTTTTCGCGCCAGAACTCATACAAAACGCGCAGAGCGGCTGCAGCGATGAAAAGCAGCCTTGCACTGAGGCGGAACGACACCCGGTCGGCCACCGTCGGCTCGGCACTGCCGAAGTCCGGCAGGATGCGCAGCTCGTCGAAATCGAGGTAGACGAAGCGATCGATGACGCCGAGGGACGGGTAGAGCCATGCGTTCAGCCTGCCGTAGGCGCGGGCGGCTTCGGCGGGGTCTTCGCCCCGGACGCCGAGGCAGACCTGGATCTTGGTGACGCGCAGCGAGCCGAAGACGGCTTTCGTCAGCCGCCCGGCACCCCGCAGGATGGTCACGAGGATGTTCAGCGTCAGCTTCGCCTTCCTGCGCGGAGCGGTCTCCTTTTTCGGTCTCTTCGCCTCTTTTGCAGCGGCTTTCTTCCGTTTGCGCTCTTCGCGGCGGGCGCGGAGCTTCGCTTTCAGCTTTCCCCAGAAGCCTTTCGGTTCTTCGGCTCCGGCAGGCTTTTCCGGCGCAGGCCACTGGAACACCGGCAGGGTGAGCCCAAGCGCACCGGCCCGGACGGTCAGGACGCCGCCCTCCCAGCAGACGTCCGCGCACAGCGGGCAGAGCAGGACGAGGGCCAGCAGCACCAACAGGATCAGGAGCAGGACGCCTGCGATCTTCAGCAGGGTCAGCAGCAGCCAGCCCAGAGCCATCAGGACTCCCATCATGTCGCCGCCTCCCCTTCCTGATCTCCGCGCACCGGCGGCAGGTCTGCCAGCGAGGAAAGGCCGAAGCACCGCAGGAAAACATCGGTGGTGCGGAAGCTCACCGGGCGGCCGGGCAGGTCGAGACGGCCCGCCTCCTCGATGAGGCCCTTCTGCAGCAGGCCGCTGACGCTGGACGAGGAGTCCACGCCGCGCACCTGTTCGATGAAGGCGCGGGAGACGGGCTGGTTGTAGGCGATGACCGTCAGCGTCTCCATGGCCGCCGGGCCGAGAGGCACCGAGCGCCGGGCGTCCAGCAGACGGCGGATGCAGTCGGCCCACTCAGTCTTGGTCGCCAGCTGCCAGCGGGTGTCCAGATGGAGCAGGCAGAGGCCGGAGTCCTCCCGGGCGTAACGGACGCGCAGGTCTTCCAGCGCTGTCTCCACCGTGGTCTGGGGCAGCTGGACGGCGGCGGCAAGCTTATCGGCGCTCACCGGGTCGCCCGCCGCAAAAAGCATCGCCTCTACGGCGGCTTTTATCTGTTTCTGGTTCATTCTTCCTCCTTTGCCCTTTCACGGGGCAGGCGTCCGCGCTGCATGGTCAGCTCTCCCTTGGGGCCGAGGGTGACACGTCCGCCGCGCACCAGCTCCAGCAGGGCCAGAAAGGTAGCCACGTTGGTGCTTCGGCTCTGGCTGCGGGCGAAAAGCTGGCTCATCCGGGCCGCACCGCCCGCGATGAGGCGGCGCAGGATGTACACCACCCGGCTGCTCACCGACACCTGCGGGGCTGTCACCAGCGGCTCAAAGACGGCCTGGGTCGGCATCCGCCGGACAGGCGCACGGCCCATCAGGCTCTCCCAGCAGTCGGCCAGCACCTGAGGCAGATGGTTGAGGGCGTAAGTCTCGTCCCGTTCCAGCTGCATCGGCTGTCGGACGAAGGTGGGCGTCGCCTCCGCAGCGGCGCGGAGGGCAGAGGCCATCCGGCGGCACTGGTCGTACTCGATGAGCTGGCCGGTGAGCTCCTGCTTCATCCGCTCGCCCTCGGTGCTCCGGGGCAGCAGCAGATAGCTCTTCATCTCCACGAGGTGGGCCGCCATCTCGATGAAGGAGCTGGAAATGTCGGGGTCTGCGGCCTGCGCGGCCTCCACGGTGCGGGTGTACTGGTCGATGAGCTCGAGGATGGGGATGTTGTGCAGGTCCATCTTGTGCTTTGACACCAGCGCCAGCAGCAGTTCCAGCGGGCCTTCGAACTCTTCCAGATGGAAGGTAAGCTCCTCCGTCATCAGATCACCGTCCCTGCAGACGCATAGTAGGCCGAGTAGGCGATGGTGTCGATGTACTGAGTGCCATTGTCCAGCAGGTCCCACACCACATTGTTCATCACGCTGAGGGGGCCGTCCAGAAAGCCGCTCCAGACCGCCGCCAGCAGGACGATGAGGATGACCCGCTCATACTTCATCATGCCGAAGTAGATGCGCTCGGGCAGCACAGCCAGCAGGACCCGGCTGCCGTCCAGCGGCGGCACCGGGATGAGGTTGAACACCGCGAGGCTCACATCCAGATACACTAAGTATTGCAGGAAGAGCGCCAGAAAAATCGTCGCATCGTTGACGGGCGCCCAATAATAGAGCAGCTTCCAGACCACCATCGCAAGGTAGGCCAGGATGAGGTTCGCCGCCGGGCCGGCCAGCGCCGTGAGGGCCATGCCCTGCTTCGGGTTTTTGAAGTTGCGGGGGTCGGTGGAGACAGGCTTTGCCCAGCCCACGCCCGCGAACACCATGCAGAGCGTTCCCAGCAGATCGAAGTGGCGGAAAGGGTTCAGCGACAGTCTCCCCTGCTGCTTGGCTGTGGGGTCGCCCAGCAGCCATGCGGCCAGCGCGTGGCCCGCCTCGTGGAAAGGGATGACGGTCAGGGCGGCCAGCACCCGTGCGAGGGTATAAAACATTCTTGGGGTCATGGTGTTCTCCTGTTTTCTATAAGATATACGCGTTTATTGTACTATTTTTTTCGCCTTTAGACAAGCGTTTGGGCTGTAGACGAAAAAAAGCCGCAAAAAAATCGAAAAGGGACTTGCTTTTTGGCGGCAGTTCTGGTAAAATAGTCAAGCTGATTATTTTGATTCCATACTTCACTGTAGGAGGTGCAAGTACCATGGCTAAGTGTGAATGCTGCGGCAAGGGTGTTACCTTCGGTATCAAGGTCTCCCACTCTCATCGCCGTTCCAACCGTACCTGGAAGCCGAATGTCCGTCGTGTCAAGGCGGTCGTGGAGGGTTCTCCCAAGTATATCTACGCATGCTCCCGTTGCCTGCGCGCTGGCAAAGTCACCCGCGCTGTCTAAGCTGATGCGTATTGCCGGTCACTTTGTCGAGTGGCCGGCTTTTTATTTTATCTCAGAACATGGGAGGAAACAAACGATGGCTCTGCCGAGCGACCCGATCATGCTTTTGAGCGTGGTCAACCTGAAACTGCGCGATTTTTACCCCAGCCTCGACGCCCTCTGCGACGACATGGACGCCGACAAGGACGCCCTGTGCAAGGCACTTTCCGCCGTGGGCTATGCCTACGACGCGGCACGCAATCAATTCATCTGACAGGAGGAGCATTTTCATGATGGAAGGCACTTATTATAAGGAGTGGAGCGCGGTGCTCGACCGCGAGATGGAGTTCAAGGTCTACGGCCACGGCGGTGTGCCGGTACTGGCACTGCCCGCCCGGGGCGGCCGCTTCTACGACTGGGAGAACAACGGGATGCCCGACGCAGCGGCCCGTCTGCTGCACGAGGGCAAAATCCAGCTCTTCTGCGCCGACAGCATCGACGGCGAGAGCCTGCTGGCCGGCAATGAGTCTCCCCGCCGCCGGGCCGAGATGCAGGAGAAGTATTTCGTCTACCTCACCAGCGAGCTGGCCGCGCGCATCGCGGAGCTGAACGCCCCCGAGAGCAAAGAGAAGCCCCTCATCTGGTGCGTGGGCGTGGACACCGGCGCCTATCAGGCCGTCCAGTGCCGCCTGCGCCGTCCCCGGACCTTTGCGGGTGCAATGGGCCTCTCCGGCCTCTACGATATGGGCCGCTTCCTCGGCAGCGCAGAGGACGACCTCGTCCTCCGCAGCAGCCCCCTCGCCGCTCTGCGCAAGAACGGCATCTGCGACAGGAATGTTCTGTCCAAGGCCGAGGAGAACAGTCTGCTGCTCTGCGTGGGTCAGGGCGGCTATGAGGGCGACGCCCTCGCCGACACCCAGGCTCTGGCCGACACCCTGAGCGAAGTCGGCTTCCCCTGCCACCTCGAAGTCTGGGGCGGCGACGTCTCCCACGACTGGTACTGGTGGGGCAAGGAGTTCGGGATGTTTGCCGAGCGTCTGTTCGGCTGAGCGTAAGGAGGATGCGGGATGTCTGAATTCATCGTCGGCGCACGGGGCCACGATTTTGGCCGTCACAGCGTGGAAAAACTGCTCAGCTCCATCGGGGACGCAGGGTTCCGTTGCACCCAGCTGGCCTACACCAAGGCCGTGGAGGGCGTCAAAAGCTATGCAGACGTGACCCCTGAGCTGGTGGCCGCCACCAACGCCGCCGTCCAGAAGAGCGGCGTGTCCATCGCCGTGGACGGCACCTACGTTGAGCTGAGCTATGCGGACGAGGACAAGCGCCGCGCCGAGGTGGCGAAAGCCCTGAGCCAGGTGCCGGTGGCAAAAGCTCTCCGCGCCGGCTGCATGGGCAGCGAGACCACCAACATGGCAAAGCAGCCCACCGTCAGCCGCAGGGAAGCGCAGGAAGCACTGCTTCGCAGCCTGGGCGAGATCCTGCCCGTCTGCGAGGAGCAGGGTGTGCTCTTCGCGGTGGAGTGCGTCTACTACCACGCCATGAACACCCCCGAGGCCGTCAAGATGGTGCTGGACACCATCGCCAGCCCCAACCTGCGGGTCATCTGCGATCTGGCGAACTACGTCGGCCCCGAGAACGCCTCAGTAGACGCACAGCGCCGCCTCTGGGACAAAGTCGGCAGCTGGTACGGCGACAAGATCGTGGCCGTCCACTTCAAGGGTCAGAACTTCAAGCCCGACGGCACCCTCTGCTCCACCAGCCTCGAGGACTCCTGTGTGGACTACAGGGGCGGCTTCGAGATGCTGCGCGCCCTGCCCCAGCCCGTCCTTCCCGTCCTGCGGGAAGAGGCTGTCCCGGCCCGCGCCGCCAGCGATCTTGCGTTCATGAAGAGCTTTTTCTGAGTTTTCGATAAAAGGATAAGAGGCTGCTAAACGCAGCCTCTTTTTGTTTAATCCGTATCGTATTCCACGCCGCCCTGCGCGGCATCCCCGCCGGCGGGCGTCCCGGTATCCGAAGGCGCTTCCGATTCCGCCGGGGCATCGGCGGGGACATCGCCTGCGATATAGAGCACGATGGTAGTTCCCACCTCCACCATGCTCCCGGCGTCCTCGCTGGCCGAGACGACGCAGCCCGCCGCCTCAGAGCCGTCGTTGACCACGGTGAAGCAGGTAGCGTTCAGACCCTTGGTGGCCAGCTCCTGCACGGCGCTGTCCTGCGTCTGGCCGATGATGTCGGGCATCTCCATCATCTGGGGGCCTCGGCTGACCACGAGGCTGATGGTGTCCCCTTTCTGGATGACCTCGCCCGCCTCCGGCGACTGCCGGATGATGCGGCCCTTCTCCACCGTGTCGCTGTATTCCAGCGTGACGTAGAAGAGATACTCGTCGATATAGCTGCGGTTGTTGCGCACCTCGGCGTCATAGTCGCGGCCCACGAGATCCGGCGTCAGGGTGATGTTTTCGTTCACCGGCTCACTTGTCGGCTCACTTGCCGCCTCGCTGACGGACTCCGGAGCGATCACCTCCGGCGGCTTCTCGCTCTGATGGCTCAGCAGACCCCAGAGGGTCAGCAGGATGAGGACGCTGAGCAGAATGACGATGCCCGCCAGAAGATTTCGGACGCTCAGCAGCTCAGCCTTCGCGGGCGCTTTCGGCTCCTGCGGCACGGGGGCGGGCGGGTCCAGCGCCTCCATGCTGCGGGACAATTCCTCCGCATACTCCCGCTCCGAGAGGGCGCGGAAAAGCTGCTGCACCGTCTGGATGCGCTCCACCGGCTTGAGCCGGAGGCCCAGATACAGCGTTTCGGAGACGTAAGCCGGCACCGACGGCGTCACCGTGCGGGCCTTGGGGTTGGAGTCGGAGACGAGACGCTGTGCCGCCGGGACGGGGCTCAGCCCGCAGACCATCCGGTAGAACACCGCCGCGAGGCTGTATTCGTCGGTGTAGCGGCCCTCGAACTCGGCAGTGGAATACTGCTCCGGGGCAGAATAGCCCTCGTACAGCTGCTCGTGGAGGCCGCTGCCCGCCGTGCGCAGCCCCACCGTCGCGTAGCCGGTGAGCCGGGCGCGGCCATTGTCCATGATGCGGATGTTGGCCGGGCAGATGCCCCGGTGTACGAGGCCCACCTGATGCATGGCCTCCACTCCGTTGAACACCGGTTCCAGCATGGCGCAGGCCTGCTGGGGCGTCACGGTGCCGTGCTCCTCCAGCCACTTCTGGAGCGGACAGCCGCCGGGGTTCTCCATGACGGCGTAGACCGTGTTGTTCTCTTCAAAGACGTCCAGCACGGCCTCCAGGCCGTTGGCCGGGGTGATGCGCTGGATGAAGCGGTAGAGGTCGGCAAAGTCCATCCGGGTGGTCTTGAACAGCACCTCGCTGCCCGGCTTCGGGCGGAGGATGCAGTCCCTCCCCCGCTCTGCCGCCAGCGTCAGGGGCATATACTCCTTGATGGTCACCCGGAAGGGGCCGTTGTTCTCCACGCCCCGGTAGAGGATGCCCTCGCCGTCCACGCTCTGGATGTCGCCCACGGTATACCGGCCTGCCAGCACAGTGCCTGCCGGAAGACTGCCCGACGGGTTGCGCCCTGCAAGCTCCCGGCCGCAGTGGGGACACTGCTCCTCCCCTGCTTCCAGCTCCTGCATACAATATGGACAAATGCGCCGTTGCTCCATGTCGGCCCCTCCCCGTGATGTTTTGTTCTGTTTATTATAACATAGCCGACGGGAGAATGGTACCGTTCTTTTTATTTTCCATGCCCCAGCAGGCACACCTTTATCGCAGGCCGCCATAAAACAACAAAGCCGCCTTTCGTGCCTTGCAGCACAAAAAGCGGCTTTGTTACGTCCTTATTCAGACTTGCAGAGCATTATTCCGGCAGGTCCTCTTCGTTCTCGAGGCTGTGCCAGACGTTCTGGACGTCATCGTTATCCTCGAGAGCATCCAGCAGCTTGCCCATCAGCTTGAGCTGATCGGGGTCGGTCAGACGGGTGGTGGTCATGGGGACCATGGCCAGGTCGTCGGAGAGGATCTCGTAGCCCTTTTCCTCCATTGCCTTAACGACAGCGGAGTAGTTCTCGGGGTCGGTGGTGATCTCAGCGGCATCTTCGCCTGCATCGAAGTCCTCAGCACCGGCATCCAGAGCGTCCATCATGGCCTCGTCGGCATCCTTGTCTTCCAGAGAGATGTCGATGACGCCCTTCTGGCTGAACAGGAAGCCCACGCAGCCCATAGCGCCCAGGTTGCCGCCGTTCTTATCGAAGTAGTGGCGCAGGTCAGCAGCGGTGCGGTTGCGGTTGTCGGTCAGAGTCTCGACCATGACAGCCACGCCGCCGGGGCCGTAACCCTCGTAGGTGATTGCCTCGTACTCGGTCTTATCGCCGCCCTCGGCCTTCTTGATGATACGCTGGATGTTATCGTTCGGCACGCTCATACGCTTTGCCTTGGCGATCAGGTCAGCCAGCTTGCTGTTGGAAGCGGGGTTGGGGCCGCCGGTACGGACGGCAACGCTGATCTCGCGGCCGATCTTGGTAAAGACCTTTGCCTTTGCGCCGTCAGTCTTCTCCTTCTTGCGCTTGATATTGTTCCATTTGCTATGTCCAGACATGGGAAAGAGCCTCCTGTATTTTATCAGTGATCTCCGCCTGCGGGCAGACGGGCTGTGGTCGCCCGCATTGTGGCAGCACACAAA
>OGOR01001690.1_pt1 | contig 11405 bp, 9 predicted proteins | sample 1552771 | NCBI WGS metagenome assembly OGOR01 (sample SAMEA2580124, study PRJEB22360) | human gut metagenome | biome: human gut; feature: human-associated habitat; material: faeces | place: Denmark | collected 2008/2010
GCAAAAAAGAAGGCTCCGGCAAAAAAAGAAGAAGCTAATCCAGCAGAAGAAAAGAAAGCAACTGTAGAAAAGAAGACTCCAGCTAAAAAAGCAGCTGCTAAACCAGCTACAGCAAAAAAAGCTTCTACTAAAAAGAAAACTACAACTAAAAAGGCTACAACTAAGAAAATGACTAAAGAAGAACAATATGCTAGGTTATCATTAGATACATGCTTAGATTTAGCAAAAGCTATGTCAATGGATGTAACCCGTGATTCAATTATTCAACAATTGATTTTAAATCCGGACGTAAAATCTGTTTCAGAAAATCTAGTAAACAAATATCAATTGACGGGTAAGTTTAACTTTGAAGAAGATGGTTATGATGAGGGATTAGTAGAAGTACTTGTATCAAAAGTATTTGAGACAGCTGATATCAAACCTCAGAAACCTGAAGATTTGCAAGCAGATGTTACACATGCATTGAATTATAAATATACAGATGTTGTTGCGGATGGAGAAGAATATAAAGATCAATTTGATACAATGCGTAAAGTATTGATGATTGCACAACACAAAGATATTCATGATTCTAAGAAATTAGAAGAAGAAGTTGGCGTTGATGTAGAAAAGTTTGTTGAAGAATTCATGGACCTAGCTTACAGTGTTTTGAAAACATGGAAATATGAAGATGTAGATTACTATGAACACTTTATTTACGCAGTATTATCACAATTAGAAGACTTACATAACAAGTACAGTAATCGTATTATGATGGATGTAGCTGATCTATATATCTTACATGGTGATTATGGATTAGGTGATGCAGATTATGCTTATATCTTAAGAGAAAATCAAATCAAAGATTATATCTATTATCGTTATGCTTCAATTTATGAAGGCGTTGATAAAGACAAGGCAAAACAAATCGCAAACCAAGCTTTACAGTTTGTAGATGATCGTTTTACATATTATCCAAATATTATTGCAGTTTTAGAAGGTTAAGTTGGATTCTACTTGATTTTTAAAGGTGTTTTGCATATGATATAGTTTGCGAATACTTTTAATCAAGGAGGATACAATGGCAGCTTCAAAAATTCCTGTGTGGATTAAACAATGCCTTGATCAATATGGTAACTGTGCATGTGGACGTGCAATTACTAAAAAAATTGGTAAGGATAATCTTTTGCAAATTCTTGAAAACGAAGGATATCCATGTGAATTGGAAATCTTGAGTGATCAAAAAGACAAAAGTGTATATCCAAAAGATGGAACATATATTTTAACATTAAAAAATCGCCAACCATTATTGGCTGACGAAGATGAAGACGATGAATAACCATCGTCTTTTCTTTTTTTATAAATTTTTAATAATTTCATCTGTGAATTGTTCAGTTGTTGCATTGCCACCAAGATCTGGTGTTAATACACTATTTTCCTCGAACACCTTATTTAAAGCTTTACGGATTTTACTAGAAACCACATCTTGATGTAAATCATCTAACATCATACAAGCTGATAATAATAAAGCACTTGGATTGGCAATGTGTTTACCAGCAATATCTGGAGCACTACCGTGTACAGCTTCATACATCGCATATTCATCACCTTTATTGCAGCTAGGAAGTAATCCTAAACCGCCAATTAATCCACTCGTTAAATCGGAAACGATATCTCCATAAAGATTTGGCATGACTATCACATCAAATTGTTCGGGATGCATAACCAACTGCATACAAGTGTTATCTACAATCAAAGAATTGGCTTCAATTTGAGGATAATCCTTGGCAATATCTTCAAAAATATGAAGGAATAAACCATCACTCATTTTTAAGATGTTAGCTTTATGTACACAAGTTAATTTTTTGCGATTATGTTTTACACAATATTCAAAAGCAGCCTTGATAATTCTTGTGCTCGCTTTTTTTGTGATGATTTTATATGCATATACTGTATTCTCATCAATCTGTTCTTCTTTTCCTACATATAGATCTTCCGTGTTTTCTCTAAAAGTTACAATATCTACATTTTCAAAACGAGTAGGAATACAAGGATTCGATTTAGCTGGACGAATATTTGCCCACAAGTCATATTTGTTTCTCAAAGTGACATTCAATGAACGAAAACCTTTACCAACTGGCGTTGTGATAGGAGACTTCAATAGAATTTTATTCTTTTCGTAAGATTCAAGTGCTTTTTCTGGAATATATTCTTTTGTTTCTTCATATACCTTTGCACCTACGTTAAAGAATTCATATTCTAAATCTGCCCCTGCAGCATTTAATACTTTGATTACCGCATCCGTAATTTCAGGACCAATCCCGTCCCCTTTAAAAACTGTTATTGTAGTCATTCGTTTCCCTCCATTTCTCCTACATATACATTGGCAGGTCGTATTAATTTTCGGTTTGATTGACGATTCTCCAAATGATGGCTGACCCATCCAGCTGTACGACTGATTGCGAATAGTGGTGTAAATAAGTCGTTTTCAATCCCCAGCAATGAATAAACATAGCCGGAATAATAATCAACATTGGCACATACATCGATGCCTTTTCTTTCTTTCATGACTTCAACGGCAACTTTTTCAAATGTATGGATACAATTGTAGATATCTTCTTGTCCTTTTGATTTTGCGAGCATTTCACATTGTTGCTGAATCAATAATGCACGAGGATCACTCTTCGTATAAATCGCATGTCCAATTCCATAAATTAATCCACTATGATCAAAGAAGTCTTTATCTAACAAACGATTCGCAATCTTTTTTAGTGTTAATTTATCCGTTGTAAATCCGACCTCATGGAAGATAGCTTTAAACATATTGGTAACTTTACAGTTGGCACCCCCATGCTTAGGTCCTTTTAAAGAACCAATGGCAGCCGAAATACAAGAATAGATATCTGTTCCTGTACTCGATATTACGACATTGGCAAAGGTTGAGTTGTTTCCACCACCATGATCGGCATGAACCATTAATAAAATATCCAAGATTCTTGCCTCTTCTAAAGTATATTGATCATTCCCTCTAGCCATACATAAGATATTTTCAGCTAGGCTTTTGTCGGGATAAGGATAGGATTTAAAGACTTTGTTGCGGGCATATGAAAATGTGAAAAGAGGAATACTCGCTAGAATGTTTAATCCTTTCATCATTCGTTCTTCCAAGTCATCTGTATCAGCACTTGGATCTTTTGCGTATAACTTCAACACTTCAATTTGAAGTGCATTTAGTATGTTTGGTGTTTCATACTGTAAGTCTACAGGCCCCATTTTAAAGTTCAATAAATAATCTTTAAATTCTTGTAACTGTTCTTCTGTCGGTAATGTGCCAAAAATCAAAAGGAATGCGACTTCTTCAAATCCAAAAACATGATCTTTAGGTTGTTTATCAACTAAATAATTGATGGGATATCCCCTGTAAATTAGTTGTCCATCAATGTTGTATTTCTTTTCGTGAACAAATTTATATCCAATAACATCACAAATCTTAGTCAGACCCACCTTAACTCCCGTGCCATTATCATTTCTAAGACCAGCTTTTACACGATATCTAGAGTATAAGGAAGAATCGATATAATTGAGTTCTTCATTAGCTTGATAGATTTCTTTTAGTGTCTTCACTTCCTGAAACCTCCTTTCATATGTTTCATATTATAACATAAACTTTCATTTTGTTACATTTTTTGTTATAATTCCAAACGGAGGATATTGTCTATGCAAAATTTAACGTATAAGATTCTAGAAAAACATTTATTAAAAGGGAAATTAGAAGCGGGGCAACCTATTGAAATCAAAATGGATCAGACTCTAACACAAGATGCCACAGGAACTATGGCTTATATGCAGTTTGAAGCTATGGGCGTTAAAAAAGTAAAAACAGAATTATCTGTCAGCTATGTGGATCACAATACATTACAGAATGGATTTATGAATGCAGATGACCATGCTTATCTTCAAAGTGTAGCTAGTAAATATGGGGTTTATTTTTCAAAACCCGGAAATGGGATTTGTCACCAAGTTCATCTAGAACGTTTTGCTAAACCAGGAAAGACATTGATTGGTTCCGATTCACACACACCAACATCTTCCGCTATGGGATGTATCGCCATTGGTGCTGGAGGATTGGATGTTGCCAAAGCTATGGCAGGAATTGGTTACCGTTTAACATGCCCTAAAGTAGTCGAAGTAAAATTAACGGGTACTTTAGCACATGGTGTTTCCAGTAAAGATATTATTTTAAAATTGTTGGAATTATTAAGTGTAAAAGGCGGAGTTGGAAAAGTATTTGAGTATACCGGAGAAGGCGTTAAAAACTTAAGTGTCTACCAAAGAGCTACCATTACAAATATGGGAGCAGAACTTGGTGCAACTACGTCAATTTTTCCAAGTGATGAAGTAACTCGTGAATTTTTGAAGCGCCAACAAAGAGAATCAGACTACATTGCTTTAAGTGCAGACGAAGGTTGTCATTATGATGAAACAGTTGAAATCAATCTTGATGAACTTACTCCATTAGCGGCATGTCCAAATTCACCAGATGCTATAAAAAATGTGTCTGAATTAGCCGGAATGAAAGTGGACCAAGTTGCGATTGGATCATGCACTAATTCAGGTTATGAAGATTTAATGAAAGCCGCAGCCATTTTAAAAGGGAAAAAGATTGCTCATAATGTAAGTCTTGTGGTTTCACCAGGATCTAGACAAGTTTTAATGAAATTAATTGAAAACGGAACACTTGCGACATTTGTATCTTGTGGAGCAAGAATTCTAGAATGTACATGTGGACCATGTATTGGTATGGGACAAAGTCCAAAGAGTGATGCCGTAAGTTTACGTACCTTTAACCGTAACTTTTATGGTCGAAGCGGCACATTAAGTGCAGGTATTTATTTAGTATCACCAGAAGTAGCTGCAGCCAGTGCAATTACAGGAGTCATCACAGATCCAACCACTTTGGAATATGCGGATGAATTTGAAAAAGAACAAAGCTATATCGATGATTCATTGATTTATGCTCCAAGTAAGGATCCAGAAAATGTAGAAATTGTTCGTGGACCCAATATTAAACCACTACCAGTAAATACGCCAATGGATTCAACAATTGATAAAAAAGTTGTAATTAAATTACCAGACAATATCACAACCGATCACATTGCTCCAGCAGGAGCTAAGGTTTTACCGTATCGTTCAAATATCGAAAAGTTATCCACATTTGTATTTGAAAATAATAAACCTCATTTTGATGAAGTATGTAAAGAAAATAATGGTGGAATCATTGTAGCTGGAGAAAACTATGGACAAGGATCAAGTAGAGAACATGCAGCACTTGCACCTATGTATTTAGGCATTAAAGCTGTTTTGACAAAATCATTTGCCCGTATTCACTTGGCTAATTTAGTCAATTTTGGCTTGTTGCCACTGATATTTACAGATAAATCAGACTACGATAAAATCGATGAAATGGATGAATTAAAGATAGAAAATGTAAACTCATTATATGATTCATTAGATTTGATCGTTGAAAATGTGACAAAGAATGAAACATACAAAGTACATGCACCAATCAGTCAAGAAGATATTGATATTCTTATGGCGGGTGGCGCATTAAACTACATTCGTAATCAACAATAGGGACGTTTTATCAAACGTTCCTTTTTCTTGTGATATAATAATGAGGAAATTAGGTGAGAAAATGAAAGAAAAACAAGAACAAATTGTGATGCGTATTTCATTTTGGTCCGGTGTTGTATTTGCACTTGCAGAACTTATCATGGCAATCTTTTCTAAATCGCAATCTGTATTGGCAGATACAGTCTATGATTCAACTGAACTTGTCGTGATTGGTTTAACGATTTATATTATTCCTTTATTTTATAAGCCAGTTACGGAAAAACATCCCTTTGGCTATGCACAACTTGAAAGTATTTTGATTCTTTTAAAAGGATTCATGTTTATTGCGGTTATGATGGTTCTGATCATGAATAATGTTCAAATCATGTTGAATGGTGGTAATGAAATTGACCACATGCAGGTATCTTTGTTTGAAACGATATTAACATGCTTTTCTGCACTGATTTTATTGATTTTAATGCGAATTAATAAAAAAGTAACATCACCAACTGTAGATGTAGAAATTTATGGATGGAAAATCGATGTGTTTTCAAGCATAGGTGTATCACTTGCGTTTTTTCTATCTTCATTTTTAGTGCACACACCACTCTCTTGTATATCTGTCTATTTTGATCAGATTGTCGCAATCATCCTTGCTTTAGGCATGATGAAAGAACCGATTCAAATGATAGGAGAAAGTTTTCGTAGTTTGATGTTGTTGAGTCCAGATGAAAAAGAAGTCGCAAACATCAAAAACATATCCTCTTCTGTGTTGGATAATTATCCATATGATCCGGTATTTTATGATATTACGACAACAGGAAGAAAAATGTGGATATCCATCTATTTCACAACACGAATTGATATGATGTCGTATACCGAATTGGAAGTAGCCAATCGAGAATTGAAAATAGCACTTCAAAAAGAATATGAAGATTGTTTTGTCGAACTTGTTCCCAATGTATTAGCGAATAAATAGGAGTAATTTGGAATGGAAAATAAAATAGAATTAGTATGTCCTGAATGTAATGAAAAGTTTAATGTTGATATTTTTACGTCAATCAACGTTCAAATGGACAAAGATATGAAAAATAGAGTTTTAAGTGGAAAACTCTTTGATATGGAATGTGCACATTGCCATTCTAAATTCCACATTCCGTATCCAGTTTTATATCACGATATGGAAAAAAAGTTGTTGATTCAATTTACAGAAGAAAAAGAACTAGAACCCATTAAAAAAATATTAGATCATGCCAATGTAGGCGAAGATTATACAGTACGAATCGTAGATAATGAGCGAGACTGGATCGAGAAGATTTTGATTTCAGATAGTGGATATGATGATCGTATTATGGAACTTTATAAACTCCTTGTACTATCTCAATATGAAGATGCCGATAATGTAAATGGTCTTTATTATTGGAATATTCAGAATTTTGAAAATCCACATTACGTTATGGTATTGGATGAAAAAGAAAGTGATAAGATGCATTTTATGCCATTTCATGAAGGTGTATATAAACAAGTGGAAGAAGTCTTCTTATCAGATATTAAACAAGATTATATTGTAGACGCTTCTTGGGCCGTTTCAAATACGAAGTAGGTGATTCAATGATTGAAAGCATTCATGCATGTGTAGATTTATTACACGTGGGATATCGCGTAAAAGATGCATATGATCCGATTATATTAAATGTGTATCATTGTTTAAAAATGGAAAATTTGAACGATGAACAATATATGTTGCACATTGATTCCTTGTTAAATAAAAGTATTCATGATTTGAATGAAACGGAAGTATATACCTATATTACATATGTTTTTGAAAAAGAAAATTATGTTCCTTCCTTTTTAAAAAGTGTTATTGAATCTGGGATGTTTAAAGAATTATTGTTGAGATATTTATCTTTAAAAGAATCAGATACACTTCAATGTGTTAAGTTAAATCGTAACTTATTAAGTAAGTGGCATTATGCGAGCATCTCTGAAGAGGTGGCACAGAATTTGACAATCAGTGCTAATGGAAGAGTCTATCTAACAAGGTATGTTATGTCAAAAGAAGGTGTACAGGCTTTAAAAACGCAACAAGCTACGATTTCTAAAGAAGATGCCTATGCCATTTTAGAAGCGATGGCAAGTTTGGATCTAGAGACCAAAGAAGTAGAAGAAAATGGATGGCAATTAAGGATGTATAAAAATGTCGGTGGAAAGAATCGCTTAGTGAAAACAATTGTCCACGATGAAAAGAATCCAAAAGGCTTCAATGAATGGATTCGTTCTTTATTACCGTTTGAGCATCTGTTTGTGTTTGGAGGTTCTTATTATTCATGGGAAAAGTGATGTAAAAAATTTACATTTTAGCTTGACATTTATTTTCATTAAGACTATATTATTTTCAAAGCAATGAAAAGAAATAGTAAAATAGTACTGCTTCAAGAGACTTTCTGGTTGGTGAAAAGAAAGAGTAAGGCTATTTGAACACGTCTTTGAGCTGTAAAGATGAAACTAAGTAGTTTTTAACGTATTCCTGGCGTTATCAGGTTTGAGGCTAATTGATTAGTAAAATAAGGTGGAACCACGTAAGTTAAACTTTCGTCCTTAGGACGGAAGTTTTTTTGTTTATAAGGAGGTTTGTTTACATGCAACAAATACAATTACCACAAGGAATGAAAGATACGATTTTGAATGAGTGTGAAAAGAAAAAATATCTACAAAATACTTTGGAACGGATTTTTGAATCCTTTGGATATGAAGAAATCATTACACCAACAATCGAGTATTATGAAACATATGAAAATGCATTTAAAAACATTCAAACAACAGATATGTATAAATTCTTTGATGAAAATGGAAGAATTCTAACATTAAGAACGGATATGACCGTTCCAATTGCACGTGTTTGTGCATCGAAATTTAAAGATTCAAAACCTCCGTTTCGCTATCGCTATACTTCAAATGTATTTAAAGTACGTCAAAAATTTGCAGGCAAAAGAAGTGAAGTCACAGATTGTGGCATTGAATTGATTGGATTGGATTCAAAAAGTGATGTACAAGTCTTGTGCTGCGCTTTAGAAGTCATGAAAAACTTTAAAAACTATACGCTTGAAATCGGAAATGTGCAGTTTTTTCAGGCGGCTTGCAAAGTTGTTCGTTTGAGTACAGAAGAAGTCAATACTCTAGCCAATTTAATTGATAAGAAAAGCATGGTCGATCTGAAAGTTTACTTGGATTCATTGTATCTCAGTGAAAAAATTGTGGATTTCTTTATGCACCTTCCATTCCTATGTGGAGACGTGAATATATTAGATGAAGCATATACGTATTGTTTCGATGATTCATTAAAGGATGTCTTAGATTCTATGAAAGAATGTATCCAATCTTTAAAAGAATTAGGATATTTAGAAAATGTAACCATCGATTTTGGAAAAGTCGCCCATTTGGATTACTATACCGGAATTATTTTTGAAGGATATGTTTCAGGGGTTGGAACAAGTATCTTAAGTGGTGGTCGATATGACTGTTTATTAAAAAAGTTTGGTCGTGATCTTCCAGCTTGTGGCTTTAGTGTAAAGCTAGATCCACTCATTGATTATGTGGATGTACAATCGAAAAAGAAATATAAATTGTATTATCCACAAGACAAACAAATTGAAGCTATGAAACAAGCAAAAAAATTAAGAAAAGAAGGAATCGTCATTTTAGAACCATCAACAAACGAATCTATTTATGTAGAGGAGGTACAAGCATGAGCTTATCGATTGCGCTCACAAAGGGACGTTTAGAAAAACAAACTGTTGCTATGTTAGAAGAACTTGGTTATGGAGTAGAAGCTTTAAAAGACAAAGGTCGTGCCTTGGTGTTTAAAGATTCTGTACATGACATTCAATATTTTTTAGTGAAATCCAACGATTGTATTACCTATGTTAATCATGGTGTTGCTGATATTGGGGTTGTTGGAAAAGATACCATTTTAGAAAATGAGAATGATAACTATGAATTATTAGATTTGAAGATTGGCAAGTGTAAATTCATTGTGGCTAGCCTACCTCAAAATCAGTTGTTTTCAAAAATAGGACACATTAAGATTGGAACCAAATATCCTCGTGTAGCTAAACAATATTTTTTGTCCAAAGGTATGGATGTTGAAATTATTAAGATTGATGGATCTGTAGAATTAGCACCTATTTTAGGTCTATGCGATGGAATCGTAGATATTATGGAAACAGGAACAACCTTAAAAGAAAATGGTTTAGTTGTGCTAGATACAGTCTGTGACATTAGTGCGCGTGTTATTGTGAATAAAGCAAGCTTTAAGTTAAAACACGAAGAAGTGATGAAAGTAATCCATGATTTAAGTAAGAGGGTGAATGAAGATGTTGACTAGAATTTATAAAGAAGATAAAGATGCATTGAAAGAATATTTGATGTCACGAACGCAAGATTTAAGTACAGATGTCTTGGTTACAGTATCAAATATTATTCAAGATGTAAAAGAAAATAAAGATGAGGCTTGTCTAAAATATACACAACAATTTGATAAGGTTAGCTTAGATACAATGGAAGTATCTCAAGAAGAATGGGATGCACAAATATTAAAATGTGATGATTCGTTTGTAGAAGCAATGAAACTTGCTAAAAAAAATATCGAAGATTTTCATAAACTTCAAAAACAAAATGGATATTTGTTGCAGAAAGAAAAGGGAATCTATTTAGGCCAAAGAGTACTATCTCTTGAAGCAGTAGGAATCTACGTTCCAGGAGGACGTGCACAATATCCAAGCAGTGTTTTAATGAATGCATTACCCGCAAAAATTGCCGGTGTTCAAAATGTTGTTATGGTAACTCCACCGGATAAAAATGGAACTATTCACCCTAATATTGCGTATGCGGCTAAACTTGCCGGGCTGGACACCCTGCCGGTTATCGTGCGGCAGATGTCGGACGATGCGGCTGTGATATTGATGGTGGATTCCAATCTTCAGCGTGAACACATCAGCGATGATGCAGTTGCCAAAGACCAAGGCATAAGCGGTGATACAGTTCGACGTTATATCCGCCTGACCAACCTTATCCCGGAACTGCTGGACATGGTAGACGAAAAGAAAATCTCCTTCAATCCCGCTGTGGAGCTGTCCTATCTGGACGAAAGCCAACAGAGGGATTTTTTAGAAGCCATGCAGGACACCCAGAATGCGCCGTCCTTATCGCAGGCGCAGCAACTGAAAAAGATGGCACAGCAGGGAGAGTTCAGCTACGAAAAAGCCTTTGATGTGATGGGACAGGAGAAAAGGAGCGAGAAAGACACCGTGACCATCAAAAACGAGACCCTGCGGAAGTATTTTCCCCGCAGCTACACGCCCAAACAGATGGAGGAGAAGATCATCCAGCTTTTGGATGCGTGGCAGAAAAAGCAGCAGCGCCGCAACGAGCGCTGACCCGTAACGCAAGACCCTAAGGGGTCTTTTTTGTTTGCAAAAATTTGGAGGTAACGCCTATGAATAACACGATTCCTTTTCACTCCGCTCCTCATGCACCGCAGATCACGGTGGATGTGAACATCCTGTCCATGCTGAAACAGGCGGCATCCTGCCTGACCGAAATGGCAAGCGAGAATGTCTACCTTGCCGTCATCGGCCCGGACATGGAACTGACCATTATCGTGGAGGAGGATGCCCCTTCCGTTCTGCCCTGTTTCGATGAGGACGATGCTCTGATCTCCGTGAAGGGCGCACCGTTGTTTATCAGCCACAATCCGGCGCAGGTCCTCAAACTGGCAGGCAAGCGGTATCTGACTGGCCCGGTCCTGCCCGACA
>OGOR01001692.1_pt1 | contig 11394 bp, 10 predicted proteins | sample 1552771 | NCBI WGS metagenome assembly OGOR01 (sample SAMEA2580124, study PRJEB22360) | human gut metagenome | biome: human gut; feature: human-associated habitat; material: faeces | place: Denmark | collected 2008/2010
GCTGTAAAGAAGAATTTTCAAAAGAAGAAGTAGTATCCTTTTTTCTGAAATCGCTTGAGGAAAATAATAGGTATTTCTTTTTGATTATAGCACCTGACGGAGATATTATAGGTGAAAGTGTAATTAATGAAATTGATTGGGATTTGAGGCGTGCTAATTTCCGAATAGGTCTTTATCGTCAAGCGGAAAGAGGCAAAGGTATTGGCACATGGGCAACGGAAATTACTCGCGATTTTGCTTTTGAGAAACTAAAATTACATCGTTTAGAATTAGATGTGTATTCATTCAATCCCAGAGCCGAAACAGTATATTTAAAAGCTGGATTTAAGCGGGAAGGTGTTTTAAGAGATGCTATTATGGATGGCGCTAAGTATGCAGATGATATATTGATGTCGATTTTAGAAGATGAATGGAGAACATTAAAAACGCAACGATAACTTCCAGTTTGTTGAACTGATAAAATCCATTTGAATGCCTAAGAACAAAGAGACTTTATGTTTCTTTGTTTTTTTGTGCTTTCACAAACAAACGAAGCAAACTTTGGAAGTTCTTAGTTTTATAATGAAGAAACAAAATAATTTCGTAAAAGAAGTTGTTAGTTTCTTAAAGAAGCTGTTAGTTTCATGAAAACAAAGAAAAAATTTAAAATTCGAGATATATTTTAGATTTACTTCGCATAATATCTCTTATGTTATATTTATAGAATTAAAAATAGAGCAGATTTTTAAATAAGTCTGCTTATTTTTATATTTTTAGATATTTAGAAATTCAAAAACATGTTGATATTAAAATGGAAACCATCATTACAAGTTTTATATCATTATTACTTGAACTAATACATTTAGTTGTACGTTTTTTGATGTTCACGATAAATCATAGTGTCTTATTAATTTCCATAATATCGCATCTTCTGATTTGAATCGAGACGTACAGTTGTCCATCTTTTTGATTTTCACGGCAAATCACAGAGTCTATTAATCACGTGTTCTAACATAATATAAAGATCCTAATGCGACTTCTATAATAATGTATGGGACAGTCATTAAATAAGCTGAATACGGATGTAGATCATCAGCAGCATACTGCATATCATTGATTTTTAGTTTGCCAGATTTGATTTCTTCAATCTTCGTTTTATACATATGAACACGATACGGACAAACTACAGCTAATACAATCATGATTAATAATAGAATGCGTCCTGGTTTTTTAAAGAAATTCATATGTATCACTCCTAAAATATTTTTATTAGTATATCACAAACTAATATGTGAAACACTTCACAAATATTTCTTTAATTCTTCTAAACTATTCAACGCATCACGTCTACCTATGTCATAAATTTCTTGTAGATGATTTGGATCCTTTTCAATCATCGCACACGCAATTGGTTTTGAGGGTCGAATCACAAATATCTGTCCTTCCCTTTCAAGCTTATCGATTGTATCTAATGTTTGATTATATACAATATGTCTATTTTCTAAATCGTGTTGTAGATTTGGATATTCCTTAAACGCCTTTTTTATAAGATTTATATATTTCATTGGCTTTTTTCGATAGGTATGATCTCTTGTCAAAACTACAACTGTCTTCTTTGTTCTTTCCAACATCCAATCCACTGGAATCGAATCTGAGACACCACCATCTAATAATTCATATCCATCTAATTTAACAGGCTTTGAAACAATAGGAATCGATGACGATGCACGAATCCACTCAATATCTAGAGCATCTCCATTTTTAATTTCATGATATACAGGTTTTCCCGTACGAATATCTGTACATACAACGGTAAAACGTAATGGATTCTCTTTAAATACCTTTGTATCAAACGGATCCAATATCGTAGGCACGACCCCATACGCAAACTCTTTATTATAAAGATCTCCCGTTTTAATAAAACTCCTTAATCCTGAATATCTTGGATCTCTACAAAAACGCTTGTTGTAGCGCAAAGCTCTTCCAATCTGTTTAGATTTGATGTTGCAGCCAAAGGCAGCACCTGCAGAAACTCCAACAACCTGGTTAAAATCAATGTGATTTTCCATAAATACATCGATTACACCACTCGTATACATACCTCGAAAGCCTCCGCCTTCAAGAACTAATCCTTTTTCTTCTAACATATACATCACCAAAAAAATTATAAACAATGTGAACCAAAAAGAAAAGGACTTATTCAAGTCCAATCTTAAATGTGTTTGATTTTCCAAATGCTTTTGAATTCATATGAACCACAAAAGGCTTGGTACTCTTATCCGTAAAATCAGGAGCTGCCTTTTCAAAATGGAATTCAATTTCTGTATTTACAGTTTGTTTTTTATCCAAGAAATACAATACATACCCAGTTACATCCGCTTTAAAACTTTGTGTTTTAGGCGCCATACCATTCGTTGTAAAATCATGACTTTTGATTTCATCCATATTTGCGAAATCATACTTGTTACTAAGATCGACACCTTCTAAAGTAGCACTCGGCGTTAAATATGGAACAATGATACGAGAATCCGTTTTATTCTTATAAGTAATCTTAATATTTTTTAATACTGTTTCCCCATTTTCATATACACAACTTGCCTTAGATGCATCTACACCAATCTGAAGTGTATCATCCTCAAAGAAAGTATATTTTGCATCCTTTGAATCCTTTACATTTTTATCACTGGCCTTACGAATATCAAAGGCTTTAAAAGGCAAGAACTGTTTCTTGTTGTTAAAAGAAAGACCCAAGTTTTTTTGATCATTGTTTGGAAATCCAATATATCCATAAATATACGTATTTTGTCCCTTATTGATGATATAAGAAGGCGTAGACTGATATTTATCAATGACACTAATATCTTTTTCATTGTCATCTGTTACAGTATAAATTAAATTCTTTGTGTCATACGGCTTTTTACCCTTATTTTCAACACTTGCCAAATAATAGTAGTACGTCGAATTATCTGTATCATTTGTGATGGTTAAAACATCCAACAATTGACAAGATACATTCTTCTTTAATTCCACATTATTTTCTGGTTTAGAACAACCAAATAAAGATAAAGATAAAACACATACACACAGCATAGATACTATTTTTTTCATGTTATTCTCCTATGGATTGCAGTTTTTACAAGGCGAATACCCCTGAGCGATTAGTACATCTCTAGACTCACTTGACTCCAACTTATTTACATCATTCATCAAACGAATGCTTGCACAAGTAGGCATATGAAACTTATGTGTTTTTACATTTAAAACATAAGTAGAAGTATCCTCTGTAACTTTATATTCCTTTATAATATTGTCATTTGAGCGACTTGAATCGCCCGTTTTATAATCAATTGTGATACCTGGCTGTACGTTATAACAAAATACATTAAACGATACACCTTGTCCTTTATCTTCTACAGAATACGCCTCAATCTGTACACCATCCGCAATCAAATTATCACCATCATAAATAGGTGTAACCCGATATAAAACATGATGATTTGTCTTTTTTATGTAGTCAGATACTTCATTTTCAAACGGAAGCATACCCTCTACATTTAAATAGCGCGTACCCGTCATTAAGTTTTTCCGATTCGCATTCTCACCCGTTAATTGATATCCAATCAAATGACAACGATTATATAAATACTTCCCATCAATTCCCTTATAACGTACTGTATGCCACCCTGTGGGCTTTACAGAACCAATACTTTCTCGTTTTTTTGTTGGCATTAGATCCTTCGACACATTCGCATACGCAACCTGTGGCCGATCTAAAAAATCTAGATTCGAGTACGATTCAAAACTCTTTGTATTCATATCCTTCGAACTGAATACAGGCTCATTATCATGTATCTCTACATAAGGATTGCCATTATATTCAGGTATCTCATCAATCTCATAAGCCAATATAGGCGTAATCAATGTCGATAGAACAATGAACATGGATATAATAAATTTTCTCATACGATTCCTCATATATTTGACATATATAATGTCAATATAACTTATATACTAAAACCATGAAAGGAGTGAGTGATAAAAAACATGGTACTTCATTATCGTTCGAGTCAAAAAATGTAATAAACCCCCTATGTACTATGTTTTTAGATGTCTTATGACATCTTTTTTTATATCTCTAATTTCTTAAATACAGCCTCACGAGCCATCTTTTCAAACTTATCTTCCAATGGCTTTAAATCACTATATTTAAAATCCGGATTTCTTTTTTGTAGTGCTTTTGAAATCACAAAATCAGCCACCTCAGGATTTTTTGGAAGTAAAGGACCATGCAAATAGGTACCTAGAATCTTTCCATCATAGAATCCTTCATAACCTGCATTAAAGCTGTTACCACAACCCTTCAAAACTTTTCCTAAAGGATGCGTTACATTTAATGTTTGACCCCCATGATTTTCAAAACCAACGATACGCGTTTTTAAACCATCTAAATTTGCATCAATCACAACATTTCCAATGCAACGACTACCAGCTTTTCCCGTATCCGTATAATAATCATAGAACTGTAAACCAGAAATCTTCTCATTGTTGGCCGCAATATAATATTGACCAAACAATTGATAACCACCACAAATCAAAAGCACAAAGGTCTTTTCATCTATGGCCTTCGTTATATTTTCTTTACGCGATAATAAATCTGGAATTAAACTAATTTGTTCCTTATCTGCACCACCACCTAAGAAAATCAAATCATATTCACTTAAATCTTTTTCTTCACCAATACCACAAGTATCGAGTTCAAAAGGAATACCACGATCTAAACAACGCTTCTTTAGAACCATCATATTTCCCTTATCCCCATAAAGATCCATAATATCATGATACATCCAAACTACTTTCATAGACCCATCTCCTTCTTGATCGCATTACGCGTAGGAAGTAATGCCGTATATGTCGCAATCGCATATGTCGTACGCTTTGTAGCTAATGCGGCTTTTACGGCAATGTCCAAAGTATCGACAACACTTAAAGGACCTTTATAGCCACCATAATAGATTCTTAAAGCCATATCATTTGCACGAAGACCCGTACAAATAATTTCCTTTGTGCTATCTTTCATAATCTTTTCAAAGAAAGTATCATAGATCCAACTCACATCTGTACCATCCTGCTCACGATCATTCAATACGATCACAATTGTCTTATCCGAATCATCTTTTTCAATGACCTTCATAACTTCGTTGGCACCCGTAGGATTTTTAACCAAGTTTAAAATACATGTCTGTTCCGTTGATGTGAATGTTTCATTTCTTCCCGCAGGCTGAGGCGCATGACTAAATACAGACTTAACACAATCTTGTGAGATACCATAATTTTTTGCGACATTCAATACAACGGCACAATTGTACATAGAATACATTCCTTCATATGGAGATTTATAATTTACTCCATCACTCGAAAATGTTTCTTTATCCAAATCAATATTTTTTAAACAAATGTCCATTTCCGGCGTTTGAAAATCACATTTTGAACAATGGAATTTACCAATATGTGAATATTGATAATAACTGTATTCAAGTCTTGCCCCACATTTAGGACAAAATTTTCCTTCACTTGCCTCTTTTGTCGTTTTAACCGAATACTTGTTCTCATCCATTCCAAAATAAGAGAATGAAGCATTTTTCGCTACTAAATTGAGTCGTACGACATTAGGATCATTCGCATTTAAAATCAATCGACCCCTATATGAAGGCAATACCTTTTCAATTGAATCAATCAACTGTTCCATTTCACGAGCACGATCTAATTGATCACGAAAGAAATTATTGACCACAAAATCTGTAACCGGGATAAATGGAAGAATATGTCTTACATTCAATTCATCGCATTCTAATACAACCGCATTGGCTTTGATTTCACCATTTAGTTTTGCGTGAGTCAACAACGTAGTGACAATACCTGCCTTTAAATTATCTCCCTTACGATTGGAAATCACGTTGTATCCAGCCTTTTCAAACAAGTCTGTAATCATATTGACCGTACTCGTTTTTCCATTTGTACCCGTAACTAAAATGACAGGACCATTAAATTTTAATTTCGATAATATATTCGCATCGACTTTACAGCCAATCGACCCAGGCATCGATCCACCCCTACCAATTAGGTGTAGCCCCCAGGCACTAAGCTTTGTAGATAATATAGATAAAGTTTTCATAACTACTCCTTTTCCATACTCCTTTATTATACAACAATTGAAGTTGAATTTAAAAATTGAAACACATATAATATTGATGTTAGGAAAAAACTAACTAGAATAGGTGGGACAAATGAACGAATATTACCAATCTCCTCTTTCACAGAGATATGCATCTAAGGAAATGCAGGCATTATTTTCAAACGACAAAAAATTTACGACATGGAGAAGACTTTGGATTGCTCTTGCGGAGGCAGAAAAAGAACTTGGATTAGACATTACCGAAGAACAAATCGAAGAATTAAAAGCACACGCTTTAGATATCAACTACGATGTCGCAAAAGCCAGAGAAAAAGAAGTACGTCATGATGTTATGTCACACGTATATGCGTATGGAGTACAATGTCCAAAAGCTAAGGGAATCATTCACTTAGGGGCTACTAGCTGCTACGTTGGTGACAATACAGATTTAATTATCATGCACGAAGCTTTAGAGCTTGTACAAAAGAAAATCGTCAATGTATTAGAAAAATTAGAAGAATTCGCATTAAAATACAAAGACATGCCATGTCTTGCGTTTACTCACTTCCAACCAGCCCAACCAACCACTGTAGGTAAAAGAGCTAGCTTGTGGGCACAAGACTTATATATGGACTACATTGAAATCCAGCATTTATTAGACAATAAAAAATTATTAGGATGCAAAGGTACAACAGGTACACAGGCAAGCTTTATGGAATTGTTTGAAGGAGATACAGACAAAGTTAAAGCTTTAGATAAAAAGATCTGTGAAAAATTAGGCTACGACCAATATTTCGCAGTCAGCGGACAAACATATACTCGTAAATATGATACACAAGTATTACAAGTTTTAGTTCAAATTGCACAAAGTGCACACAAATTCAGTAATGATATTCGTTTATTACAACATATGAAAGAAATCGAAGAACCATTTGAAAAATCACAAATTGGTTCAAGCGCAATGGCCTACAAACGTAACCCAATGCGTTCTGAAAGAATGGCAGCACTAGCTAATTACATCATTGCCGATTCCATCAACCCTGCAATTACGGCAAGTACACAATGGTTTGAAAGAACATTGGATGATTCCGCAAACAAACGTATTTCGGTTGCCGAAGCCTTCTTAGCTACGGATGGATTATTAGATCTTTACTTAAATGTAAGCGATGGTTTAGTTGTATATCCAAAAGTTGTAGAAGCTAACTTATTAAAAGAACTACCATTCATGGCTACAGAAAATATTATGATGGACGCTGTTAAAGCTGGTGGAGACCGCCAAGAATTACACGAATTGATTCGTCAACACTCAATGGCAGCTGGTCGTGTGGTTAAAGAAGAAGGTAAACCAAACGATTTAATTGACCGTATTGCACAAGATCCAAAATTTGGCATGACAAAAGAAAAAATTCTTTCCATCATGAAACCAGAAAACTTCGTTGGACGTTCTGTTCAACAAACAGAAGAATTCTTCAAAGAGTTCATCGATCCAATTCTAGCTAAAGAAAAAGATGCATTAGGAATGCATGCCGCAATTAACGTATAAAAAATGAGAGCTCAACTTGAGCTCTTTTTTAATACAAATTTGGGATTGGATTCTTTTTATTTTTTTTCATGATCTCTTTATAATTTGGCATCCAAGTGCATAGTAAATCATAGAATTCTTTTGAATGGTTCAAATGATACAAATGCGCTAATTCATGAAGAATGATCGCATCCACAAATTCTAAAGGCATAAATATAAGATTTACATTGAAACAAATCTTATGTTTACTTGGTGTACAGCTGCCCCACTTACTTTTATAAAAGCCATATTGTAAAGAAATATCCTGTATGTGTAATTGTTCGCAAAAGAATTCAAAACGAAGATCAATATACTTTTTGGCATTCTGCTTCAAAAATAGTTGAATCAACTTTGTATCTGGATACAAATATAAATCATAATCTTCAACATAACACTTTCGTTGATCAATATAATGTAATCTATATTCGTTGCCCAATAAAGGAATCTTATCATTTTCTTTTGAAACAGTATACTTGCTTAACTGATTTTGGATCCAAGTTTCTTGTTCTTTGACAAAATCATCAATTTTCCTTTTAGAAACATAGAAAGGAGCGCTCACCTGAACGACTCCTTTGACTACACGTATTTTTATTTTTTTACAATTGGACTTACGATGAAGTACATACTCCATTAGGCAATATCTTCTAAGACTTCAGTCGCAATACCACTTATATACGCATCTACTTTTTCTTGTTGTTCCTTAGAATATGCATCATATTCATTGATATCACGAATTAAATCCAACATTGTTCCATATAATTTTGTACAAGTCGAATTGCATAATGTTTCCACATCTTCCTTCTTGTAGAATTCAATTCTTTCATGACAATTTGGACATTCCAAATATGCCATATTTTCAATGATGCCAAGAACTTTGACTTCCATCTTCTCACACATGTGACAAGCTTTTTCTACAATCATACTTACCATTGGCTGAGGCGTAGATACCATCACAACACCCTGCACTGGAATGGACTGCATAATTGTTAGGGCAACATCTCCAGTTCCAGGAGGCATATCAATCAATAAGACATCCAAATCACCCCAAACAACATCTGTATAGAATTGTTTAACAACCCCACCAATAACTGGACCACGCCAGATCACTGGATCCGATTCAGATTGTACCAAGAAGTTTAAAGACATCACTTTAATACCTTCTTTGGATTCAATTGGAATCAATTGCTGCTTTTCATTTCCATACGCATGTTGGTTTGTCAAAGCTAAAAGTCTAGGAATACTAGGACCTGTAATATCCGCATCCATAATACCTACTTTTAAACCTTTTTTAGCCATTGCCTTAGCTAACACGACTGTAACTGTGGATTTGCCAACACCACCTTTACCAGACATTACAGTGATAATATTTTTGATGTGGTTATCTGGATTCGATTGAATTCCACATGTTTCACTGTTCTTACCACATTTTCCTTGAGAAGGACAACCTTCACATGACATATACTATTCCTCCTTTGGCTTTTCTATTTTTTGAAAACAACGATCATATACACTTGTTAAACGCTGATCTTGAATATGTGTATAGATCTGCGTCGTTTGAATGTTTGAATGTCCCAACAACTCCTGCACGATTCTAAGATCCGCATCCCCATCTAAAAGATGTGTCGCAAACGAATGTCTGAAACTATGTGCTGAGATTTTAGAGTTCAAATTTAATTCATTCACTTTATTTTTGATCATTAAATGCACATATTGCCGAGTGCAACGACGGCCTAAACGATTCACAAAAAAATACGAAACATTCTTTACATCCCAAACACTACGAATGGAATCTAAATAATATTTCATCTGTGAAATACAATACGAAGATATCGGAATCACACGTTCCTTGTCCCCTTTACCTTTGACCTTTAAGATACCTTCCGCCAAATGTACATCATTCAATTTTAACTCACAAAGCTCACTTACACGCAAACCACAAGAATATAATACAACTAATATCGTTTTATTATATTGGTCGATCTGATTGTCTTGAAAAGATGAAAAAACTTTTTTTACCTCATCCACCGATAAATAGACAGGCAGATGTTTAGATGATTTCATCCCATGAATTAATAAAGACACATCTTTGATTTCAGGATGTGCAATCGATATCTGCAAATGAAAAGAATGAATACTCGCAATCATACGATTGACACTCGAGGCGATGTGATCTTCGGCATAGACATCCAAAAAGTCTTCGATATCCAAAACTGAAATGTCTTCGCACAACAAAATATTTCTTTTACCTAAGAAATTTAAATACACCTCAATATCATGAAGATACGATTGTTGCGTTTTCTTTGATTTTCTTTGTAGAACATTCAAATATAAGCGATAATCCTCAAATGCGTCTTTTAATTCCATAAATGTATTATAACACAAATCAAATGTAAATTGGTTCTAATACCTTCATGTCACAATTTGACTCTTTTATGGCTTCAATCAAAACCGATTTTACTTGGTTGTCACGATGATCATATGCGAACTGCAAGTTACGAATACTAAAGTGATTCGCATACAAAACTTTATTGATCTCATTTAAACGATTCGGACGATGCACCATATAAAAGCGCCCATAACTCTTCAATAATCGATTCGCATGAAAGACCAATTGTTCCAATGTCAAATTCTCTTCCATTCTCCCCAAATGACGAAAATTCAATTGTTCCGGAAGCTGATTGGCATCCATTTTAAAGTATGGCGGATTGGAAACAATCACATCAAACAAATCATCTTCATATTTTTGTATTGGCTGATTGACAATTTTTACAGGATGCTTGATAAACATATCCGCATTCTTTTGAGCAACCTTACTAGTCTGTTCTAATATTTCAACACCCACTAGTTCTTTGACATTAAACTGATCAAAATAAACGAGTAAAGCCGCATTATTGGTACCAATATCTAAAATACGCTCCTGTTTTTTTAAATGCACAAATTTAGCTAAAAGTTTTGTATCTGTATTAAAACGAAAATGCTCTTTATCTTGATATAACTTCAAGTTTTCATCCATAAAATAATCTAAAGTTAAACTCAACTGGCATCCTCCTTCTTCAATAAATCACTCGCCTTTATAAAACATTTACTATCCATTTTTTCATTCAGACGATTCAATATATAATCCGTATTTTCTTGTGGAGCTTCAAATAAATCAATCTGTTCTACAATCTGTTGGGCATCTTTTAAAGACCCAATATGTACACCTATATAGCGATAGCCAATGGGTTCAAAATATTCTTCTAACAATTGCCGGCAAGCCCCAAAAATCATAGGGTACGTATTCGCATACTGACTTAGATTCATACTGTGACACACATTATGAAACGCTGTATCTCGTAAAGTTAACGTAACAAGTTTTCCTTTTTGGTTTTCTTGCTGCATCTTATGCGTTAGTTCTCGAACGATATTCTCAAGACAACTATTCACTTCATCAATTGAATATAGATCATTGGAATAAGTTCTAGAAATCGAAATACTCTTTTGTGTAGTTGAATAACATAAAGTCGCACTCGAATTCCCTCTTGCCTTTTGAATCAAAGAATAAGACGATTTTCCCAATCTATGTATGATCTTTTGTTCATTCTTTTCATCCGCAAAATCACCAATTGTATAAATACCCATTTCATTTAAAATAGGCACGCTCTTTTTACCAATGCCATTCATTTCATGATTTTTAAAGGCC
>OGOR01001701.1_pt1 | contig 11355 bp, 6 predicted proteins | sample 1552771 | NCBI WGS metagenome assembly OGOR01 (sample SAMEA2580124, study PRJEB22360) | human gut metagenome | biome: human gut; feature: human-associated habitat; material: faeces | place: Denmark | collected 2008/2010
CAGACAGTTGGCTCCCACGCTCTAAAATAATATTTTTTCTATTCGTAGCACCATTATTTTGTGGGTTAGCCAATACCATATCTCCATCATTCGTCCATGTAATGGTCGTTGTACGATCAATATTATCCAATTTTTTGGAATAGATCATTTTCTTTTCCAAATCCAACACTCTTAAAGGTCTACTTTGATTATTTTGAGACAAATAAAGAATGTTAGGATGTTGGGGATCGAAAGAGAACCAAAAAGGATACTCTATCTTTCCACAATTGTCGAACGGTCCAGTCTCTACAACATCTCCATTACCCAATTCGTCCACATCACCACATAAGTCCGTTACTACCATTTGCGGTTCATACTGGTATTTTTCAGGCAATATCACCGTTTGCTCACCAACTTTCACTTCGACAGTCCCTTCAAAACAGCTTTCCGGTGTAGAACAGTAAATACTGGTACCTTTGGCACTGATAACAATCGCATCTTTTCCACCTACCTTCACAGAAATGATAGAACGGTCTGTTCCAAAATTACTTCCATAGATAATCATTTTCTTTTTTCCACCTCCCGATTTGGGCGTAAAATCTGTCACCTCTACCGGCTGATTCGGATCGTAAGGCGCTGATGTCTCATCTTTACTATCTTTACAGCCACCAAGACAGACTGCAAAGATGAATCCCAACATCATGCACTGTAGCCCTATGCTCCCATGTTTCATAGTTTTACATTTCATAATACACTAGATTTAAATTATTGATTATTCTGAACTTTATCCATTAATACCTTCATCCAGTATCCTCCGATTACTGAACGTGCTCTGAATCCTACCCATTTACCGCTGTCTGTATGGTGCCAGTCACTGATGGGAACACGAGATACTGTTTCATTGATATATTTATAGACAGGATCAGAGAATTTTTGGAAAGTTTCCTTATCTGATGACATAGCTGCCGTCCACATTATCCAGTCGGATTTTGTGTATTCTTTACGAGAATCCAAAGGGAGTCCGTAAGGGTTCTGCTTTGTCAAGTAGTAGTTTATTTCTTTTCCGATTACGTTGTTAGGGAATAGATTCAGATTCCACAATTTATCCCAAACCATGTTATATTTTTGGCTCCAAGTATCTTTACGGTCAAAAGCTAAGCGGTAATGGTCACCTTCATTTGCCATTTCTTCCCATTTCACCGCCATTTTTTTAGCTATCGCTGCATATTTATCAGCTACATCATTCAGTCCGAGCATACGGGCCATCTCGCTATATCCGGCTACACCCATGATCGCTTTTACAGAAAGATTGGCATTGTGCGCCCAATGTCCGGCGAAGTCATCCGTGCAGAGTTGGTTCTCCGGGTCCTGTCCAAACTAATACAATACAGGTTAATAGGCTAATAATTAGTATGTTATCTAAAGATGGGTTGTTCCTGTATTGTGAAAAAGATTCTTCTAGCTGAAAATAGAAGATTGGCGTTGATAGAAAATGGCTTGATTATATCAAGTAGAATGTTAAGGAACAGTATATTAAATTCGTAATTTATTTCACCTTTTCTAAGTTAAAGGTAGCCTAGTATAATGGAATATACGAATTAATTTATCAAGCACTCGGTTAGTACCTTTTTAAGAAATTCGCATTTTTCTTTAACGTTGATTTTTTATAAATGTATATCAAATCTTAGTTGTTCTCAAGGATTTTGTTTGTTGAACTTTTTTCGAAGAAAATAGTTTGAGGGGATATTGTTGTCGGTAAAAAAGTCTATATATTATTTATTATAATACATGACCTTATTTATATTTATTGATTGTAATAAAAAAGGGACTCAATTGAGTCCCTTTTTACTTTCTTCATCTACCATTCTATCTGCTGATCTTCATCCGGAATCTGAGTATTGAGATTTCGTTCAAGTAGCATTGTCCCTTTAACTTTATAAAGAACTTCTTGATTTCGAGAAGTCACATCTTTAAAATCATATTCAATAGTAAATGAAACATAGCGATGTTTCAAATAAGGGCGCGTAGCATCCATGGTCTCCGTTACACTATATGCAGGAGTACCGTATAGTTTAAATCCAATCTTTTCTTCATTATCCGCCCACATACTCAATGATTTGTCTTCATTGAAGCGCACATATATTTTATAGAGTTCACGTTCATCTCTTGATAAATCTTCGCTCATTAAACCAGCATAAAAGAAAATAGTATGATTATCCACGACGTATGCTGTACGATTATTGGTTACCATTGGTTTATTATCAGTACTTCCATTTGCATTTCGAATATACACTTCCATCGTACTTGTACTATATGAACCAGAATAATCATTAAAAGGAATTACACGCAATAATGCTTTTGCATAATTTTTACGTGGATGACCTTGATAATTATAGGAGGCATCGTCAACGATAGTTAGAGGCAACACCCATTTATCTGTCATATTGATTCCTCTCAAATCAAAATCAATATTTAGCTGTTCCACACATGTCCCTGCAGGAATATGAACTATTTCCGGGAATTCATATTTATCTTCCTCCAATAGCGTATACCACAAATCTGTACGCCCGCTGAAACGTTCCCTATTTAATATTTCCAAGGTATCCTCATATAATGCTACATGAACATCTATATCTTGTTCGTTCGTGGTTGATCCACTGACTATAACCGGTAACTGATAACGTACCTTTCCATCAGGGTTATATCTCACATATATTGGAGTTACCCCATTATCTTTATCTTTTATAGGCGCTTTAAAAGAAATATATTGCCGATACTGCTCATCTTTCCACTCATCATTACAAGAAGTGATCAAGAGCAACATACATAATGCAAACCAACAATTATATATAATTTTCATACTTATATCATTTTAAAATTAATCATTGTATGTCCAACCCGGATTTTGTGTCAACAGCTTATTGCGCTTCAGCTCCTCATGACTGATAGGCCAAAAATATAATTTGCGAGAAAAAGCAGTTGGAAGTTCATTGACTACAATTGGTGAATGAAACGCAGCTCTATTTTCTTCAGTCATAAGAGCATCACAACCATATATTTCCATTGACTCTTCAATCGGAGCATCTTTCCATCTACGGAGATCAAAATAACGATGTCCTTCTCCCATAAGCTCTATCTGTCGCTCATGCTTCAATTTCTTACGGAATACATTCTGGTCTTGATACTCAGGTAATGTATAATCGGGAACCCCTGCACGGCAACGCACAGGACGAATACCTTTTTTCATTTCATTTATGTCACGTTTGACTGAATAACTGGCAGAGCCATCCCAAGATGAGATGTCGTATGAGGATCCCTCCTCCAGCTCATTCAAGGCTTCGGCATAAATCAATAAGATTTCAGCAAAACGAATAGCTGGTTCCGTTTTTAGTTTGACATAATCCTTGTTACCTTTTGCCGCAGAGGTATCGTCCGGATGAACAAATTTCATGATTCCAATACCAGTGCGAAGCCAGAAATTAGAGTTGGTGTATCCATTACCATTACCACGATAATAAAATACTTGTTGCTCTACGGGTTTAGGATCTTTAAGCGTTGAATTATTTAATAGAGGCCATACGCAACCATTAAAAGCAACTGAAGCATAGAAGCGTGGTTCACGCCATGCGTACTCTTTCCATACTCCTTTCCTTAAATAAGGATATGTTTCAGCCTTCCCTTCCTTTTCAGTCACAAAACGGTTCTCAACTTGGCAAGTGTCCAAAAAGGTTTGTCTGTTAAACTCAGAACCATTATACATATAGTAAGCATCACACATCTTTTGTGTCATACCATGTGTATTCCAGCCATTAGCACTGGTAGGCAATTGATGTAATACCATATCTGCAAGATTACGGTCACCCTGATTTTGTCCACGACTAAAAATAAGTTCAGGATTATCAAACATAGACAGGGTTCCATTAAAAACTTGTCGATAGGATTCAAAGGGGTCAATATCTCGATATCCATCTGGCCAATCAGCATTTTCAAAATCATTATCAGAATAAGGAGGAAGTGTCTTCGGATAACCTGCAGCGGCTTCATCTCTTTTCTTCACAGTGTGTAACACATAACGGTGTCCATAATTGCTTCCCGGAAGTTCCATGACGTCTCTTGCTGCTGCAGCGGCTCTAGCCCATTTGTATTCATTATATTCCTGTGCTAACAAACATCTTCCGTCATGATCTACCAAATCTGTAAATCTTTCGGTATCTTCAGGGCGAGGGTTATTAATAGGACTTGCCGCATATAATAGAACTTTTGCGCGTGCAGCTAATGCGGCTCCTCTAGTAGGACGGGATGTATGATTCGCTCCCCTGTCCAAAGGTAAATCCTTAGCCGCCAAGCGCATTTCTGATTCGATATATTCTACGCATTCATCATAGGAATTGCGTTGACAAGCCAAATCATCATAGCTGGCCGTATAATCGAGTCCTTCCTCCGGCAATAAAGGAACAGGGCCATATTTACGGAGTAATAACCAATAATAGTAAGCGCGTACAAAACGGGCTTGCGCTTTCAAATCAGCTCTCTCAGCTTCTGTAAACTCCATATTCATGTCGATATTCTGAATGAAAATGGACGCTTGGCGAATACCTTTATAACTAGCTCCCCATGATTGTCGGGCTTCTTCATTATAAGTCCCGGTTTTAAAGGTATTATAAATATCGCGATCACCAAAATAAATATCATCGGCAAAACACCACAGTATGTTATCTTTGGTTCCAACATCCATATTCTCTCCTCTAAGGTAAGAATAGGCATGAGCTAACCATTCTTCCGAGTATTTTTCATTAGTAAATACATCTTCCAGTGTCATACGGTCTTTAAAATTTTTATCCGAATCCAGCTGGTCTACACACGAAACAGTGATTGTCCCTAACAGGGCACCTATACAAAACTTATATATCTTTTTCATTTTACACATATTGATTAGATATTAACAGTCAATCCTAAAGTCATTACCCTAGACAGTGGGTATTCCGCTCCTGTGGAACTTCCTAATTCCGGATCCCATTCTTTAAATTTAGCGAATGTCAATAAGTTGGTGCCAATAAAGAATACACGTATATTATTGAACTTAATCTTATTTACAATTGATTTAGGCAATGTATAACCTACTTCTAAAGTCTTCAAACGTAAATATGAACCATTTTTTAGCCAGAAAGTGGACTTTTGTTGATTATTATCATTTCCACCATAGCTAAGGCGTGGATAAGAAGCATTCGGATCCTCATTAACAGGAATTCCAAGTTTAGCTGCTGTGTCTGCATCGACCCAACGATTAGCCACTAAATTTCCCAAAACATTTCCCCATTGACTATCCTTGAAAGCAAATACTGTAGAGCCATTTATGAAGAATGAAGACTTTCCTGCTCCTTGAAAATGGACATTGAAATCAAATCCTTTCCATTGTGCAGAAATACCAAATCCGTAAATCAGATTCGGTTTGGTAGTCGCACCGATAGCTACTTTGTCACCATCATTGATTACACCATCTCCATTAACATCTTTATATTTAATGTCACCCGGTTGTACTTTTCCCCATGCTGTTTGTTGAGGACTGTTACGAATATCATCATAATCTTTAAAAAGACCTAATGCAATCAAACCTTTAGCTTGGTTTACACGGTAACCCGCTTCTGTCTGGTAAGGATAAACAGTATTTTCTTCATCCTTCTCCAATATCTCATTCTTACTATAAGTAAAATTACCACGAACCGTGAGGTTCACTCTGTTTATTTTCTGTTTATAGGCAAAATGACCATCAAAACCTTGCGAACGTACACTACCCACATTTGCTTTAGGATTACTTCTCACGATTCCTACTATGCCAGGAAGATATTTACGTTCCATATAAATACCATCGCGTTGTTCATGGAAATAGTCTACAGTAGCTGTAAACTTATCATTAAACAAAGAAAGGTCTACACCTATATCGTGCTTTGTTGCAATCTCCCAAGTTACGTTTTCAGAAGCTAATTGAGTGTATGCCATACCATCATAAGAATTGCCATAGCCATAATCACCCCAATTCCATCCAGGAAAGTTCACGTCTTTATTATTTTCTTTATATGACTTAGCAATTGTATATAGATAAGGAAAACGTTCACCTAATTTATCATTACCTACTTTACCATAAGAGTAACGCAGCTTGAACATATTCATCCATTCCAGATGTTTCTTAATGAATTTCTCTTCTGCAATATTCCAAGCCAGAGAAAAAGCGGGGAAGAATCCGAATCGATGTCCATCGGCAAAGTTTTCTGATCCATTATAACCGAAGTTAAAATCTACGAAGTAACGATAATTCCAGTTATAGCTAGCACGTCCTGCCAAGCCCATATGACGTTTGGCAATGCCATTCTTTATATCTGTACCAATATCTACTGTAGTCCGATAAGCATCTTGGCTATATTTTAAAGTACCACCTACGTGATGCGCTTTGAATGCACGATTGTAATGTAAAATTGCTTCTAAAAATTCAGTCCGATTACCTGTTGAAATAGAGCTTTGAGTCATTTTTTCTTCGGTTCGCTGTTCTTTAAAAGTAATTTCCCCATCAGTATTTCGAAAACGTTCTGCGCGCCATGTTTGAGGCATTTTTTTACGGCTAATTTCGTTTGTGTTGTTAGTGTCGAAACCAAAACGACCTTCAAAACGCAATCCTTTAGTAATAAAATCCAGCTTCTGTTCTAAAGAAATATTAGTCTGAACCTTATTTTCCCAGATTTCAAAATATCCAGTCTGTGTTGCCAATACCCATGGATTGGAACGATCATCTTCTTTTCCAAATGCTGGTACATAACCATTGGAATACATTACTGGAATACTAATCGGACTTTGATTTATTAACGATGCCCACACATTTCCACCTTGTCCAGGGGCATTACGTTTCTTTAAAGAACCGGAAACACCGACTTTCACAAGAGTTGTTTTTGTGATGTCAATATCGGTATTCAAACGATAATTCCATCGTTGACTACCGGGATTGGTATTATAATCCTTACGAACTGCTTCATCTGTCTTATACATACCTTCTTCACTAATATAGCTAAGCGAAACAAAATAACGTGCTGTACTACCACCACCGTTCATATTTACATTAGCACGATAAGTCATTGCTCCATCTTTCAATAATACATCTTTCCAGTCTACATTCGGATATAAATCCGGATCAAGTCCTAAACGTAGAATTTCCAATTCGTCATTTTGATAGATCGGTTCTTGATTACGCGTAATCCGCGCTTCATTCATCATTCTAGCATGAGTGTATCCATCTACAAATTCCGGTGTGATAGTTCGTGTATTGTAAGATGTTTCCACTTTAGCGCTAATATTGATCTTACCAGCTTTACCATGTTTTGTTGTAATCAATACTACACCATTAGCACCACGAGGACCGTAAATTGCTGTAGTAGAAGCATCCTTTAAAACAGTAAACGATTCAACATCCTCAATATTAATTTCATCAAGACTACGTTCAAATCCGTCTACTAACACTAAAGCCGAGTTATCAGCTCCGAAAGTGGAAATTCCACGAATCCAGAATTCCGAAGTGTTTTTTCCAGGCTGACCGGATGTCTGCATAGCTAGAACACCTGCCACATTACCAGCCAAAGCATTTGAAAGATTTGCTGTCGGATTTGCTTTCAGATCATTTACATTAACGGTAGTCACCGCTCCAGTCACAGTTAACTTCTTTTGTGCACCGGTTCCTGTAATAACGACTTCATCAAGCTCGCTTGCTTCAGATTCCTTCATAATTACATCGACTACCTGCTGCCTTTTCACCAATACTTCTTGTTTATCAAAACCTATGTACGAGAATACTAGTCTTGAAAACTCCTCAATACTAATTCTATAGCGTCCGTTAATATCCGTAATGGCTCCTAAGCCAGCTTGATCCTTTACTGTTACATTGACACCGACCAGTGGCTCTTTATTTGTATCCGTCACTACTCCCGTTACTTCAATTTTTTTCTGCGCAAAAGTGGCAACAGAAACCAGTAACAAGCAAATGGTGATAAAATTCTTTATTTTCATGTGTTTTTTCTTTTATTCGGTTATTGTTCTCCCACTTCCGGTTCACTCTCTTCCGGATGTTCTTCTGTCGTTTCAGGAATCTTTTCTAATGCTATCTTCCGGATACGATGATTGTTTACATCACCCACATAAAAAGTTTCTGTATCCTCATCATAAGCTAAAGCATAAGGATAATTGAAACGTGCTTCATCACGTAAATGACCGTCCACATATCCATTAGCATGTACATTCATTCCTGTGCTTCCTCTTCCGGCAAAAGTAGAAACTACTCCATCCGGAGTCAATTTGCGTATACAATGATTATTACGATCCGTAAAATAGAAGTCATAACAATCCTCTTTATTCGCATCTTCATACTCTTTGTTAAATACGAAGACTCCCTGTCCGGGTTTGTTCAAGCGTGCTTTTGTTCCTGCCAAATCTTTATAATCTGCTTGTCCGGGTTGTCCACAAACAATATAAGGGGTCGTAAGCCGTTTGTTAACTCTGTCATAATTTGAACGGAGAATATAGTGCTGGTTCTGTACCATCATGTAAACATAATCACCAGATGGATGAACGATAAAGTTAAATTCCCAGTTGGCATCCTGAATCGTAAACAGTTCTTCTGCATGAGCTTTATTATCATTTGCCCCCCATTGGTAAAAATCATATCTGAGCACAGCCCCTGAACCAAAGAAGTTATAGTATAATTCACCATTTTCCGGGTGTATCATTGAATTCTGACACCCTCTACTTGTGGTCAGACGTTTTACTACAGGATTCTGGAAATCTGTAACATCAACCATATCATTATCTTGGTTACGGATTAACATTATATTACTTGCGGCATTATCAGCTCCTTTTGAACATGCTATAATCATAGTATCTTTACTTAAAGTCCATGATATGCTACGCAAGCGGTCGGCTCCTTCCGAACTACCGGTTATTCCAGTGTATATTCTTTCATTTTTCAAATCCAATATACGCATCGGTTTACCATTACCATTATTTTCTGCATCCTGAGTTAAATATAGGATATCGTGATTTTTGGGGTCAAATTCGAACCATGCAGGAAAATCTATTTTACCACAGTCACTAAAAGGACCTTCCTTTATAATTTCTCCATTACCCTTCTCATCTACATATCCACATAAAGTTGATACTACCTTTTGTGGAATATATTTATATTTTGATGATACTATAACATCCTGTTCACCGACTTTTACTTCAATAGTTCCTTCGTAACATTGTTGCGGGGTAATACAGTACAAACTATTACCTTTCGCATTAATTACTTTTGCCTCTTTCCCACCTATTTTCACAAAGACAATAGAGGAGTCAGTGCCGAAATTACTACCGTAAATAATCATTCGAGTATTTGCTCCTCCTGCTTTGGGAGCAAAATCCGTCACAGTCACCGGTTGGCTGGGATCATAAGGTTCTGCAGACGCATCTTTATCGTCTTTACAACTACTGAAGCAAATCGTAAAGAGTAATAATAGAGTCATCCATTGAAATCCAATGATCCCATGTCTCATAGTTTTACATTTCATAATACACTAGATTTAAATTATTGATTATTCTGAACTTTATCCATTAATACCTTCATCCAGTATCCTCCGATTACTGAACGTGCTCTGAATCCTACCCATTTACCGCTGTCTGTATGGTGCCAGTCACTGATGGGAACACGAGATACTGTTTCATTGATATATTTATAGACAGGATCAGAGAATTTTTGGAAAGTTTCCTTATCTGATGACATAGCTGCCGTCCACATTATCCAGTCGGATTTTGTGTATTCTTTACGAGAATCCAAAGGGAGTCCGTAAGGGTTCTGCTTTGTCAAGTAGTAGTTTATTTCTTTTCCGATTACGTTGTTAGGGAATAGATTCAGATTCCACAATTTATCCCAAACCATGTTATATTTTTGGCTCCAAGTATCTTTACGGTCAAAAGCTAAGCGGTAATGGTCACCTTCATTTGCCATTTCTTCCCATTTCACCGCCATTTTTTTAGCTATCGCTGCATATTTATCAGCTACATCATTCAGTCCGAGCATACGGGCCATCTCGCTATATCCGGCTACACCCATGATCGCTTTTACAGAAAGATTGGCATTGTGCGCCCAATGTCCGGCGAAGTCATCCGTGCAGAGTTGGTTCTCCGGGTCCTGTCCAAACTAAACCAGACATAATTAATATGCTATATATCAACGAACTAAACATCGTTTGTGTTGTTTCTGTGTTGTTATAGTCATTGATGAAGCACAAATTTTAATTTGTGAATGAATACTTAAAAGAGTCGATGGATAAGGGTAATAGCTTAAGATGAGAAATAGAGTAATCTGAAAAAATGAATATTTTTTCTTTCTCTTTTTTATAATCTACAACCCTTTCTTTTTTATGATAGAAAAACAGGCTACATTTCGAGATATGAGGGATCAAATAGATAAAAAAACAGTTATATGGAATGAATTAGTCACTAATAGGCTTTTTTTAAATGAATTGCTTGTTTTCTTTTATTATTTTACAGAAAAATAAAAGTTCCTTTCTCTACTATACATGAAAAATAGAACATTATTAGAAATGATTAGGATGAAAAACAGGTATTACTTGGCAAGTTTGGCGCGAAGCTCTTTTAGCCTTTTTGCAGCCTGTAGATTATCAACCTTTATATATCGCATGAATGCAGATGGACTTTTATGCCCAGATATGCGCATAAGTTCTCCAGCAGGAAAGCCAGATAAATACATATTTGTGCAAAACGATCGTCGACAAGTATGAGAAGAGATCATCTCCCACTTTTCATATATTTTCTTTTCCCTTTCTTTTCCTTTCTTGCGGACAACTTCAATCTTTTGTTTTAATTTTGCTCTTTGTCCCAGCTCCTTAACTCTTTCATTAAATATGTATCTAGGTATTTTAGGCAGATCATAGTTATATTTCTTGAGTATTTCCGGTACATAATCAATCATAGGAATTACAACTGCTTTATGCACTTTCCTCTGTTTAAGATTTATATTCTCATTGTCTAAATCAATATGCTCGGGACTTAATGTCGAAAGGTCACTATATCGTAACCCTGTAAAGCATCCAGTAATAAAAATATCTCTTATCTCTTCCAGTTGCTTGTCATCTGACAAGTCTAACTCATATATTGTTGATAGTTCTTTTTCATTCAAATAAATAGCATCAGTTTCTTCTTCTACAACCTTAAAATGTTTTAGGTCAATTGGAGGAATAACTCCTTTATCTATTTGGTAATTAACAAACCCTTTTAATAAGCGTACTATTTTTCCTGCAGAATTAGTGAGCAAGCCAACGCTCCCATCAGGCTTTATAACCT
>OGOR01001705.1_pt1 | contig 11336 bp, 9 predicted proteins | sample 1552771 | NCBI WGS metagenome assembly OGOR01 (sample SAMEA2580124, study PRJEB22360) | human gut metagenome | biome: human gut; feature: human-associated habitat; material: faeces | place: Denmark | collected 2008/2010
CGCCGCCCTCAGCTGCAACTTCCTTCACGTAGTTGTAAGCCTCGTCCAGCTTCTTGACGGTCTTCTGCAGGTCGATGATATAGATGCCGTTGCGCTCGGTGAAGATATACTTCGCCATCTTGGGGTTCCAGCGGCGGGTCTGGTGACCAAAGTGAACGCCTGCCTCGAGAAGCTGCTTCATAGAAACGACTGCCATAGTAAAATTACCTCCAAAATTTGTTTTGCCTCCGCACACCGTGATCCACTGACATATCGGATGCCGGCGGACTGCCCTCAACTCGTCAGAGCACAAAAGGGCATAGTGATGCGTGTGTAATGCTAAGTAATAATAGCACAAACCTCTGGCCGTTGCAAGGGGTTTTCCTGCTTTTTTCTAAAATGGAACGCACTTTTTCGTCAATCTGCGGCCTCGGCCAGCTCCTTGAGGCCCATCCGGCTCAGGGCATAGCCTTTGCCGAACATGAGGTCGTACTGGAGCAGCCAGTGCTCATCGCTCCACTTCTGCTGCAAAGGGGTCAGCTCGTCCGAGGCGGTGCCGTCCTTCTCCAGGATGGTGCCGCGGGTGTTGGCCCGGTAGGCGGCCCGGAGCTGACGGCCAAGGAACTGGAAGTAGGCGGGCTGACGCAGACCGAACAGCTCCATCATCACCGGCGAGATGTCGTAGGCGGCGACGGTACCGAGGTCCACCGCCCGGTCGGAGTAGTTCGACCACATGAGCAGGGTGGTCTGATGGAGGCGGGGGTCGGCGCTGGAGCCGCTGGCATAGCCGCTGCGGGTGTAGATGTCGTAGTTCGAGTCGATGGGGTTGTAGTGGTCGCCCCAGAACACGAGGATGACCGGCTCGTCCACCTGCGAGAAGTAGTCCGTCAGCCTGCCCAGCATGGCGTCGGCGTCCCGGATGCCGGTGGCAAAGTCTTCCAGCGCCCCCACGGTGCTGGCCTTGAGGCCCGCCGGGGCTTCGGTGACTTTCACCCGCTGGTCATCGGGGTAGTTATCCTTATTATAATTGGTATGGTTCTGCATGGTGACGGCGTGGAGGAAGACGGGGGCGTCGGACTGGGCCTTCATGGTCTCGTACTGGCCGATGATCTGGTCTGCCATGGAGTCGTCGGTGACGAGGCCGGTGGTCCAGTAGTGGCGGCGCACCTTCTGGACGCCGTGCATCTTCTCGAGGCTGATGAAGTCGTCGAGGCCGAGGTTGGGGTAGGCCGTGTCGCGGCTCCAGTATCTGGCCCAGAAGCAGTGGACCGCCGCCGTCTGATACCCTTCGGTCTTGAGGTAGCTGGGCAGGGCGAACATGGGTTTGGTCACGTGCTGCTGGTAGGGCTTGCTGCCGCTGGGCAGATAGGACACCGAGTAGCCCGTCAGGGCCTCGAACTCCACGTCACAGGTGCCGCCGCCGAAGCTGGGGCTGTAGACCCGGCCATAGGCGCTGGTCTGCTGCAGAGCGTGGAGGTTGGCCGAAACGTCGGTGTCGAACCGGAAGCCGTACTGTTCCAGCTCCGAGACGTCCCAGTAGGACTCGTCCATCACGTAGAGGATGGTGGGCTGCTTCACCTGTTCGTCTGCCGGGGTCTGGGCGGCGTAGGAGCCGGGCCAGGCCGGGCTGGTGGTGTACTTCTCCCCTGCCTCCACATTGTCGAGGATGGCGTTGATGGCCTCCTCCGAGTAATCCTCGGGCTTGTCGATCTCCAGATTGGTCAGGTTGGTGAGGAAGCTGGTGATGACGCCGTAATAGCGGTAGTAGCGGTCCTGCATCCATGCGTCGGGCAGGATGCCCAGCGACTGGGTGACGGCAGGCTGCAAAAACACCCCGAAGATGAGGGCGCAGGTGGCCGCTGTGCTGGCCGCGAAGCCCGCCAGACGCTGCACCCAGGGCAGCTTCTGACGTCCCCGGTAGAGGAAGAAGGAGCCGACAGTCAGAGCCAGCACCACGACGCCGGAGACGACCATGCTCTTCTGGACGTGGATGCCCGCCGCGGAGGCCACGCCGGCGGCCTCGGACACCTGCATCAGGTCCCACGGGAGGAAGGGCTCGCCCCGGAGCTGCAGGATGTAAAAGTCCACCGTGGCGGGCAGACAGCCCAGCAGGGCCGACAGGAGGGTGGCCAGCGGGGCGAAGCGGGTGAGCCAGTCCACCGCCATCCAGACGAGGAAGAGCAGCCCCCACGCCAGCAGGTAGGCTTCTGGGTGGGGAAAGATGTACTGCACAAAGGTATCTTTGCTCAGGGCGCCGCGGGCGATGTACTCGGTGAGCACCAGAAACAGAAGGGTGGCCGCAGGCGGAAACAGCAGCCGCGCCCCGTGCAGCCGGAGGGACGCAGCACTCGGATGGTGTGTCATAAAGAAGTTCCTTTCACTTCTGCGTTTTTCTTATTATTTGAGGCGGCAGACTCCGCCCCAGTCCTCTATTATAATCATCCCGCCTCCAAAATCCAGCCCTGACGGGCAAAAAACGGGTGAAAATCTTTCATCCGTTCAGCCACTGATGCAATTTATCCAGCAGTCCCCCGTGGGAGGGCGGCGGGGCGGGGATGTCCGTCCGCACGAGGATGGCGTCCAGACCGATCCGCTCGATGTCGGCCCATGGGATGGTCAGGGTCTCGTCCCGGCCCAGCAGCCCGAAGAGCCGGGGCCTCCCCAGCAAAAGCAAACTCCCGATGCGGGCCGTGTCGGCGTCCAGCTCCAGATCGTCCACCCGGCCAAGGCAGGCCCCGTCCTTCAGCTGGACGACTTCCTTGCTGCACAGCTCCCGAAAGGTCATCTCCCCCGCCCCCTTACAGTCCCATCCTATGCCGGGGCGGGCCGGACGATGCAAAAGGGCTGGAAAATACTGCCCCGGATGTGCTATACTGGGCGCAGTGCGATCCCAACTTTTTTTAAAGAGGTATCATCGATGTATAAAAATATCGTGTTCGACTTCGGCGGCGTCATGGTGGATTTCGACCCCCACAAGTACCTCATCGACCTGTTCGGGAACCGGGGGCTGGAAGAGGAGGTCTACGACCTGACCTTCGGCAGCAGAGAATGGCGGCTGCTGGACGCGGGCCGCATCACCCGCCGGGAGGCCAACGAGCGGATGCTCCAGCGGGCCAGAGCCGTGGGCCGGGGCTTCGAGGTGGAGGGCGTGCTGGACGACTGGATGAGTATGCTCCGTCCCCGCCGCCGGATGCAGACGCTGGTGGAGCAGCTCAAGCAGCGCGGCTACTGCGTCTACTATCTGAGCAACATCCCCGAGGACGTGCTGGACCTGCTGATGCACCGGGACTTCGAGGGTCTCTTCGACGGCGGCGTGGCCTCCTGCGAAGTGAAGATCAACAAGCCCGACCCCCGCATCTATCAGGCCCTGCTGGACAAGTACCGTCTCCGGGCCGATGAGTGCATCTTCATCGACGACCGGGCCGAAAACCTCCTACCCGCCAGCGCTCTGGGCTTCGGCATCTACGAGATGCACGGTGTCGGCACCCTGCTGCGCAGCCTGCCCACCTTCGGCGTCAGCCTCCACTGAAGTACAAATGATAAAAGACCCCTGCCTGGCTGTCGGGCAGAGGTCTTTTTTGCGCAGGGCTTACTTTTTCTCGTAGCTCTGGCAGTAGTGCGGGATGTCCACCTGCTGAGAAGAGCAGGCGCAGCGCTCCGTCACCGTGATCTCGGGCAAGTCACACTTGCTGCTCCCCACGTTGTGGCGGCACTCGCAGACATCACAGCGGACACCTGTGTTTTCCATTCATTCATCACCTCTTTGTCCCTAGGTTGCCCCAAAGACGCGGGATGATGCAGGATGGGCCGGTGTTATTTTTTACCAGTTGGCCAGATCAGCGCCCAGCTTGCGGCAGGCAGCCTGAACGTCGTCGTCGGGAGTCTCGTTGCAGATGAGGCCCTCGTCGCTGAACAGCTGTGCGCCGTCCTCTTTGACACGCTCGCACCAGTCGCGCATCCACTGGCCGTCGCCCCAGCCGTAGGAGCCGAACAGAGCCACCTTCTTGCCGTTCAGAGAGCCTTCGAGGCCCGCGAACATCGGCTCGAACTCGCTCTCCTCCAGCTGCTCAGCGCCCATGGCGGGGCAGCCGAAGGCCACCACATCATACTCGCCCAGCTTTGCTGCGTCCATCTCGGCGCAGGGGACGATGGTGGCGGCAGCGCCTGCACCCTCCGCGATGCAGTTTGCCATGGTCTCGGTGTTGCCGGTCGCGCTCCAGAATACGATTGCTACTTTGCTCATAATATTCAGCCTCACTTTTGATTTATTGGGTTATCCATTTCTAACTTTTTGTTCCATAAAAATGCGTCGGAAGCAGGCTCAGACGCATCTCTTCAGTTAGATTTCTCTAACTGTCCATAGGATACCACAGCGCCGCTGCTTTGTCAAGCGGTCACAGAGGCTAACTTTTCCAGAAGTTTTACCCCGCTCTCACCAGCCGGAACGCCACCGTCAGCACCCCCAGGATGACCGGCTGATGGAGCAGATAGAGCACCAGCGAGTGACGGCCCATCCAGCCCAGCGGCGGGCAGACCGACCGGCGCAGCGGCGCGAGGCGTTCGCAGCCCAGGAGGTGGTGGAGGAAGTACCCCGCCCAGAACAGGAACAGCCAGGGCAGCAGCGGGAAATAGTCGGTGGAGAAAAAGCTCTTGGGCATGAAGCCCAAATAGGCCGTGGTGTAGCTGGCGTAGAGGGCCTGCGGCAGGGCCAGACGCCCGCCCGGCAGGTTCCAGAAGCCGTTCATCGTCGGGTAGGTCCCCCAGAACAGCAGGGCGCTGACGGCCACGCCCACGGCGGGCGGGACGCGGCGGAGCAGCGGGTCCAGCGCGGCGGTGAGGAGCATGGACGAGCCCAGCAGAGTCAGCACCCCGAACCACACCACGTCCTCGGGCAGGAAGAGCAGGGTGACGGCTGTGACCAGCGCCCCTGCCCCGAAGACGACGGCTCCCCGCCGGAACGGATGATGCCCCAGCGGCAGGCAGAAGCCCGAAAGCAGGATGAAGACCCAGCAGATGCTCTGCTGCCACACAAAGCCCGGGCGTCCGGTGTACCACTTCTGGGCCACGCCGAAGAGGAACACCACGTCCCACATCCCGTGGTAGAGCATCATGCTGATGAGGTCGAGTCCCCGCAGCTCGTCCAGAAGACGATAGCGGGCGGCAGTTTGCGGTTCCATAGAGTCCTCCTTCCCTCTTCCTGATAAGACTGGGGAGATTATAACACAAAAAGACCTCCCTGCAAAGACAGGGAGGCCGCAGTGGTTCAACGCTTACTTCTCATCGCGGGGCAGCAGGCAGTTGAGCAGGATGGCCACGAAGGCAGCAGGCACGATGCCGCTCTCACCGCAGATGAGCTGGACGAACTGGGGGGTGTTGGCAAGGATGCTGGCGTTTGCACCCATGCCGTAGCCCACGCCCAGCGCCACAGAGACGATGGTCAGGGTGCGGGGCGTCATCTTCTCCTTGGTGATGAGCTGGATGCCCGACACCACGATGGAGGAGAACATCATGACGGCAGCGCCGCCCAGAACGGCCTGCGGCATGATGGAGATGAGTGCGCCCAGCTTGGGGATGAGGCCGCAGAGCATCAGGAAGATGGCGCCGGTGGCCAGTGCGCCCCGGTTGACCACCTTGGTCATGGCCACGAGGCCCACGTTCTGGCTGAAGGAGGTGTTGGGCAGGACGCCGAAGCAGGCGGCGACGGTGGAGCCGAGGCCGTCGCAGATGATGCCGCCGCTCAGCTCCTTATCGGTGGCCTCGCGGCTCATGCCGCCCTCCATGACGCCGGAGATGTCGCCCACCGTCTCCACGGCGGTGACGATGAACATGATCATGACGGGCAGGATGGCGCGGAGGTCGAAGACGATCTTGACCGGCACCAGCTTCGGGATGGCGAACCAGCTGGCCTCAGCGACCTTGTTCCAGTTCAGCACCCATGCTTTGGTGAACTCCACGCCGTCGGCGGTGACGCCGGTGGTGGGCAGGACGAAGCCCATGACGATGGCTGCCAGATAGCCCGCGATGATGCCCACGAGGATGGAGGAAGAGCTGAGGAAGCCCTTGGTCCAGTGCTTGAAGAGGAGGATGACCACCAGCACGAAGACGGCCAGCAGCAGGTTCTCCACCGAGCCGAAGTCCTTGGCTGCGTTGCCGCCGCCGAAGGAGTTGACTCCCACGGAGATGAGGGACAGGCCGATGGACAGCACGACCGTGCCGGTGACCACCGGCGGGAACAGCTTGCGCAGGGGCTTCAGAAAGACGCCCAGCACGCTCTCGAACAGGCCGCCCAGAATGGATGCGCCCATCATGGCGCCGTAGGCCGTGACGTCGCCGCCCATGGTGGCAGCCACGCTGTTGAACACGCCCAGAAAGCCCGAGCTGGTACCCATGATGATCGGCACCTTGCCGCCCACAGGGCCGAGGCCGTACAGCTGCACCAGCGTGACAATGCCCGCCACGAACATGGCGTTCTGCAGCAGGCTCACCTGCAGGTCTGCGAACTCACCGCCCGCGAGGCCGCAGGCGCTGGTGATGATGAGCAGCGGGGTGAGGTTGCCCACGAACATGGCGAACACGTGCTGCAATCCCAGCGGAACAGCGTGGCGCAGCGGCATTTTCGCCTCAAACTCGTATGCCGAATTTTCCAGTTCAGCGCTTTTTATCATATCCTGGCTCCTTTACTTCACTTCAGGTTTTTGTAACAAGCATAGAAAATTATAGCAGACCGGAACCGGGAACGGTAGGGCTTTTTCGAGTTTTTATTCATATTTTCGTCATAAGTCGTACTTCTACCTCCTCCGCAAGCCAAAGCCTCTCCCCTTGGGAGAGGTGGCACGGCGTCAGCCGTGACGGAGAGGGCAAGCCCGTCTCCCGGGAGCCGCCATGCAGCGATAAGCTATCTCTTTGGCAGAGCGATGCTATCGCTGCGCCTGCGATTCTTCGTCAGCGTCCTTGCCCTCTCAGTCACCTTCGGTGACAGCTCCCCCAAAGGGGGAGCCTTTGGCAGGCCGGGCCACTTTCCACTGGACGCCTGAGGCCCGATATGGCGTAAAAGGGCGGGCCTTGCTACAGAGGGCAGGCTTTCCTTTGTACAACCTCTCAGTCTCACTTCGTTCGACAGCTCCCCTAGTAGGGGAGCCTCTGGCGAAGAGGCGAAGCTTTACGGAATGCCAAGGCCTCCCCTACTAGGGGAGGTGGCATCGCGTCAGCGATGACGGAGAGGTTGTACTAAGACAGAGCCTTCCCTTTGCAGAAAAGTCCGGCTCTCCGCATCGCTTCCTGTATCTTTTTGTCGAAGTTTATGGTATACTTATTTTGCACCCGGTGCCCGCGCATTGACACCTTTGTTGTATCTATAATTTTGTGTTACAACAGCTATAAGCTGAAATCCAGAGGAAAGAGGAACATCGAATGAAAATTACAGAAAAATGCAAAGTTATTGTGGCGAGCAGCCTTGTGGCCGCTCTGATGACAGGTACTGCATTGCCCGCGCTGGCCGCCAGCCCCGCCGGGGACGTTCCTTTTGCGGTACTTGCGCAGCAGAATAGTGCTGTAACGCCGGAGCAGGTAGAAGCGCTGATCAGCCAGATCGGTACTGTCACGCGCAGCAGACGCGCGGCAATCGTGGCCGCTTTGGATGCCTATAACCAGTTGGATGATGCAGGAAAAGCTGCTGTCACCAATTTTGGTGTGCTGGCAGAAGCACAGCAGATTCTTGGTATTCAGGATGCACTTGCAAAGTGCAATGTCAACTACGATGCAGTAGAAGACTGCTGGGCGATTACAACCCCGCATGATGACAGCATCGATAAGCGCAAGACGTGTGGCATTGGCCCCAACCTTTATATCTGGGACAAGGGGAACACTATTGTTTTCTGGGAAGATTTTACTTACATGGGCTCTTCCGAGCTGGATATCGATGACATCATTCTGCGCGGTGGAGATTATAAGTACACTTACATTTGCGATTATGATAACTCCGATTATGGATACGACAAAGAGCTTGGTAAATGGTTTGCATGGGCCACCTTTGAAATGGAAGACAGTGAAGTCGAATGGTTGCGAAACCTTTTGAGTGCCGATACCGTTATCATGCGTTTCGAGGGAACGGATTATAGCAAGTTTGATTACACATGGACGGTGCAGGACCGGCAGGCAATCGCCGATATTATTGACCTCTATGATCTTCTGAAAGCAGTTACACCGGAAGTGCGTGAAAAAGCACTGCGTAACTAATACGTTCGGCCTAGGAAATAGAAGCTTGGAAGAAAAAGTCTCTTCATGCCAGTGAACAGGAGCGTTCCCGATGTGGCGTAAAAGGGCGGGCCTTGCTACAGAGGGCAGGCTTCCCTTTGTACAACCTCTCAGTCTCACTTCGTTCGACAGCTCCCCTAGTAGGGGAGCCTCTGGCGAAACCGTTCACTTTGCGGGGACTGCCAAAGCCTCCCCTACTAGGGGAGGTGGCATCGCGTCAGCGATGACGGAGAGGTTGGACAGATGGTTCACGGGCCGTAAGCACTAAATAAAGAAGACCCCCTTTTGGAGCTGGCACTCCAGGAGGGGGTTTTCTTTCGCTTTGGTGAGAGCAATGAACTACATTGCTTCTATCTTTTGTACTTTTATTATATGCCATCCCCCGCAAAAGTCAAGCGCTGTGCAGAAAGTTTACAGGCGCCCTCTCAGTCCCCTTCGGTGACAGCTCCCCCAAAGGGGGAGCCTTTGGCAGGCCGGGTAACTTTCCACTGGACGCCTGAGGCCCGATATGGCGCAAAAGGGCGGGCCTTGCTACAGAGGGCAGCAGCTTCTGGACAAGCGCTCCTTGTCAAGCTGTCGCTGGCCTAGACAGCGGAGCACTGCCGTTTCCGAGACATCGTGCTTCGCTCGTCCAGACGAAAGCTGACCGACATGCCAAGGCCTCTCCCCCTGGGAGAGGTGTCGCCATAGGCGACGGAGAGGGCTCACCCCCCCGGCACAAGCAGTCTCCGCGCCTCGTCGAGGCGGGCGGTGCCGTCGGGGAGGTCGTTGGCGGCCAGCATCTGGCCGGGCGAGACGTGGTAGCGCCGGGCGATGGCGAACAGCTCCTCCCCCGGCTGGGCGTAACAGATGCGGAGCGACACCTCCGGGTCGGCGGGGGCGAGGGGGTCGCCCAGCTCCACCGCCCCCACGAGGGAGGCCGTCTGCCGCGCCAGCACCGCGCCCTCGGCCCGGACGGTGAGGGACACATCCAGCGCGCCGCCTGCGCTGGCGCATTGCAGGTCCTGAACGCTCAGCCAGCACTCGGGGTAGGCGTCGGTGTCGGGCGGGAGGTCGGCGGGGAGAGGCAGGGCGTAGTCCAGCGCCTTTTCGTAGCACTCCATCTCCCCGAGGGTGTTTTCCGCAAAGGCCGACACCACGGCCCGGGCCGCGAGGAACGCTCTCCCCTCCTGCCGCGTCAGGCTCACCGGCCCGAAGGACGCGAAGCAGGCTAAAATATGCGCTCCGGCGTCGGGCAGAGGGCCGGAGCCCCGCAGCACCGTCGTCTCGTCCAGCGCGCAGAGCAGCGACTCGGTGGCGAGAGTCTGGGGCGTGAGGGTCGTCTCGAAGCGGGTGGAGAAGGCATCGGCCACGCATTGGAGCTGGTAGGGACGCCAGCCGCTCAGCCGCAGCATCGCCGTGGCCGTGAGGGTGGTGGAAGCCGCGCCGTCCTCGGTGGTCTCCCCTTCCGCCGCCGCAAAGCCCACCGGCTCCAGCACGCAGAGGCAGCGGCAGTCCTCGCTGAGGCCGTCGGCATCCAGGATCTGGTTGAAGGGCAGGTCGGCGGTCTGGCTGCGGAGGGCGGCGTCCCCTTCGGCCCGCCATCCGCAGAGGACATGCAAGACCCCCTTCGCCACGGCCTTGCCCTGCATCCGTTTCAGCTCCCGCACCTCGGCGGTGCCGGTGATGTCGAGGATGGCGGCGGGGGGCTTCGGGAAGGTCAGCGCCCCCTCGATGGTCACGAGCTTTTCGAGGGTGGCGGCCCGCCGCACCCCTGCCAGCGTGACCGGCTTCTGCTCGATGCCGCCCTCGCTGAGGGCCGTGATGACCTCGGTGGACAGCTGGGCGTGGACGCTCACCACCAGCCCGTAGGCCCCCCGCACCTCGATGCGGCGGGGGTTGACGGCCCGGCAGTTGAGGTATTCGGTCTGGCCCTCGACGCAGGCTGTCCACGCCGTGGCCGCAAAGCTGGGCAGCTCGAGGGCCTTGGTGAAGGGCAGCTTCTGCTCGGTCTGGCACAGCCCCGCCCCCTCTTCGCCCTGATAATACACGGTACAGCGCAAATATCCTTCCAGCGTCAGCCGCCCGGGGGCCAGCTGCTTTTGCAGCACCACCGGCTTTGCGAAGCACTTGACGATGCGCTGCACCGGCGGCAGATAGTCCGAGATCAGTAGTTCGGTCTCGAGGGGCAGCTCCGCCTTGGCGGTGCAGTCCGCACCCGCCGCAGGCAGAACGTCCCGGAACACTTTCAGCTCCATGGTGATGCTCCTTTCCTGTCCTTGCTCTGATGAGAGTGTATGCGAGGCAAAGCCGGGCTATGCCCTGCGCCAGCCCACAGGCGCAAAAAGGCCCCCTCGGGGCGGCTGCTCCGAAGGGGCAGAAGGGTTATTTCAAGAAAAGGGTGTGTAAAGCAGGGCTTGCATCACTGCTTTCTCTCCTAAAATATGATGACCATCGCGGCGTAGGTTTTGCCGTCTTTCTGGAATGTACCGGCGTATAGTTCAGCGTTATTTATATGGAGTTTGTTCAATTGACCTTTTAAGAAAGAATACTTTGTCAGACGAGAGTCATAGGAAGGCACACCAGTATCAGGATCAGGCCCTCGATCCTTATAGCCACCTACGTAAATCATCCTGTGACCCGAATCAGTAACCGCTGTCCCGCTGGAGGAAGGCCACTCCATCACGTCCACGCATAACTGCTGGTTTGACTTCAATTTGTCTTTCGCGATGGAATCGAGCGCATCATCTATAGCCGGCTTGTTCACCAACTCGCCGTCGAAGAGCCATTCCGCATCAAATTTTTTTGCCACTTCCTCAAGCGTCTCCTTGGCTCTGGCGCTTGCTGTGGTTTCAGAAAGACCCAAATACGCCTTGAGCGGCTCGAGCTTATTGTTAAGCTCCTCGGACTCCGTCACAAGGCTCTTTTCGTTGCCCCGGGAGGCGCTGCCGCCGCCGCCAAAGAACCAGTCGTAGAGGACCTCCAGCGGTGCGCAGGCGGTGAGGGTCACTGCGGTCATCACGCCCGCAAGGGCGAGGGCAAGGAATTTTTTCCGTTTCATGGTCGTATCCTCCTTTTTCTTGGGTGTTTTTGATACTTCCATTATAGCACCCCCCCCCCCCCCC
>OGOR01001706.1_pt1 | contig 11322 bp, 9 predicted proteins | sample 1552771 | NCBI WGS metagenome assembly OGOR01 (sample SAMEA2580124, study PRJEB22360) | human gut metagenome | biome: human gut; feature: human-associated habitat; material: faeces | place: Denmark | collected 2008/2010
AAACCAAACCTTATTTCTACGGCACTGGTCGTCGTAAGGATTCCGTTGCCCGCGTGCGCGTCTATCAGGGCACTGGCAAGGTCACCATCAACGACCGTGACATCGACAACTACTTCGGTCTGGAGACCCTGAAGCTGATCGTCCGCTCTCCGCTGGTCCTGCTGGGCCTCGAGGGCAAGTATGACGTCGTCGTCCGCGTTTCCGGCGGCGGTGTTTCCGGCCAGGCTGGCGCTATCCGCCACGGCCTGAGCCGCGCCCTGCTGCAGCAGAGCGATGAGAACCGCGCTGCTCTGAAGAAGGCTGGCTTCCTGACCCGCGATCCTCGTATGAAGGAGCGCAAGAAATACGGTCTGAAGGCTGCACGTCGTGCTCCCCAGTTCAGCAAGCGCTGATTTTACCGTATTACGGCTTTTACGGCTCTGCTTCGGCAGAGCCGTTTTTGTTTGGCAACAGCGACGACCACCGCCAGCGGCGGAAACAGGGAGGAGCTGTTGGGGCCGCGGCCAGCAGGATATGAGGCCCGCCCAAGGGCCGAAATAGACGCTGGGAGCCGCAACCCGGGGAAGTTGGCCGTACGATGCCGCTTCAGTAGGGCGGTTATGTCCTAAGCATAAACTTTTATCCAGACAGCTTGACTTTTCCCCCAATCGGCATATAATAAAAATAGCCAAAGGAAGCTGGCTGGAGAGCTCATATTGCTCACAAAAAACCGAACCCCCTCAGAGAGGCCACTCTGAGGGGGTTCTTTGGGCTTACTTGCCCTTGCGGTAACTGTCAAGCCACTTGCAGATGTAGTACGAGACTACATTTGCTCCGACAGTTACGAGGAAGCTGTTGAACAGAGAACTCATGTTGCTCACCTCATCCCTGTTGCCAGAGTAGAGAAGGGCAGCGAGATAAGTATAACACAGGATGAAGGTAGAAGCAAACTTTGTCGAGAGTGGTCGGAGAACAGAAAACTGAACTTCCTTCATCTCCCTCTTGACAAAAACTGCAAAAGAGACTATTATACCAGTTAGACAGACAATGGAGCCTGGGGTGTGTTCACCCTAGGCTTTTTTCTTTGGAATGTCTTGGGAAATGCATCTCTGCGGGCCGATAGAGGGGGTCCGCAGCGGAAAATTGGGCTGCGGGCTGCGGCAGAATGGTGTCTGCCGGGCCGCAAAAGAGAAAAAGGAGAAGGTATCATGAACGAGAATGTTGACGGTATGATGATTCGTCTGGTCGGCCTTGCACTGGCTGTCCTGATGATGGCTGGCATGACCATCTACACGGGCCTTTTCAAAAAGACATCCGACATGGATGCCCACGCCGCTGTCATCAGTGTGCAGGACGGCCATGTGGCCGCAGAGGATGTTCAGTGGAACGCCTGAGTGGAGCATTCTTCAAAAATAAGAGAGGCGCACCCCGGAGCAGACTGCTCCGGGGCGCGCCTTTTTTTGCGGCAAAGAGAGAGCTTGCCTTTGTGGAAGTTCCATAAAAATCCGCAATTATTTTTTCACTTCCTGCGTGAATGGGGGTGAAACCTGCGTGAATGAGGATTGCCGGGGGGGGGTATGGTATGATGGAGGTGCGAAGGGGGAACGACTCCCGGACAAGTGTATTGCTCAGCGAAAGGAAGGATACCATGAAACGATTTACAAGATTTGCCGCCCTGCTTCTCGTCGGCGCACTGGCTTTGGCTCTTCTCACGGGATGTGACGGCACAGCTGCACTGAATGAAAAAGAGATTGGAAAGTATATTGAAAATATGCCTTCCATTAAACTGGAATCGGTGAATAGGACTGGGCCGGATTCGTATGTGACATTAAAGGCAACGGATGAGAAGGATGCCGTAAAATTTGCCAATGCAATGAGAGCATCTATCGAGAATCCAGAAAATGTGGGAGAAAAGCCGATTGATTTGATTGGGAACAAGTGGGAAGATTGGGATGGCCTGCTTGTCGATAATGGAAAAGAAGAATTTGTTGGCCTTACCTATGTGAAGTTGCCGGAATTTAAGAAGGGTCTGAAAGAAACATACAAAAGCAGTTGGGTTGCGTATAAACTGCTTGAGGAAATTTATATTGCGTCTGGCTGGGATGCAATCGACGCATCAGAAGGCACAATAAGTTTGAAGATCGAGACGATTGATAAAGATACATATGTCTTTGCTGTGATTCGCACACCGGGGTATGAATACATTCCTGAAGGCGGCGGAGGTATTTTATAAGATGATAATGTGATACCCTTTCTCCAATAAACAGACAGCGCCCCGGAGCAGACTGCTCCGGGGCGCTGTGTTCGTTTATGCGTTTATCGCTTCTGCTGCTTCAGGCGGGTCATGAAGTCGTCGGCCTCGATGGCCTCAGGGGTGAAGCTGTTGTTGTTCCACCAGCTGGCGAGGGCGGCGGCAACGGTCAGGCCGCTGGAAATGAGCTGTTCCAGCTGGGCGCTCTCGATGGGCAGCATGGGCTTGCCCACGGCGCTGAGCACCTGATTGGTCAGGGCCAGCGCCAGCGCAGCGGTGCGGGCCAGGGTGGATGCGGAAATCTTGTGATGGGTCATAGTCAGTACCTCTCTTTCTGTTTCAAGATATGTGTTCGGTGTGGTTCAGGTCTCCTGCAGCACGACGGTGCCGGAGAAGATGAGGGTGGTGTCGTCGCCATAGTAGGCGCTGCCGTGGGCGATGTCGATGCAGTCGTTTGCTGTGACCCAGGAGGGCTGGACAGAGGGCGGGTAGAAGTTGTTGGAGGCGGCGAAATAGAGCTGGTATTCGACGCCCTTTTCCAGCGCGATGCTGCCCATGTCCAGCACCACATCGTTGTAGCCGCGGACAATGTCGATGAACTTGTCTGCCAGGGCGGTCGTGGAGCCGTACTTGCGCAGGACGGTGCGCATCGTGCCCGGTACATAGCCCTTGACGCGGAATTCCAGCGAGCGGAGCAGCAGGCCCGCTTTCTTGGCCGTCAGCGGCATAAAGAACTCGGACTTGGCGGGATAAGTGTCCCATGCGGGGATGTCGCCGCTGTCGGTGTGGGCCGTCTCGATGCGGTAGACGGCGGGCGTCACCGTGACGGTGCAGCTGTCGCTCTTGCTGTCGGAGGTGGCAGTGACGACGGCAGAACCCTTCTTGAGGGCAGTGACGCGGCCCGCATCCACCGAGACGATGTCCGTCGGCGAAACGCTCCACAATACCGTCTGGTCGGTGGCATCCGGGGGCGCGATGGAGGCGCTGAGGTCGGCAGTGCTGCCCCGGCTCAGCTCCAGCGTGTGCTGGCTCAGAGTCACCTTCTCCACCGGGACGATGTCCGGGTCGGGCAGGGGAGTGGGCGGCGTAGTGTCCCACAGGTTTTTAAGGGCTTCGAGGTCGTCTTTGGCGCTGCTGTCGGTGTAGCTGGCAGAACTCAGTAGCTTGAGCAGAAGAGCTTTTTCTTTGCTGCCTAGCCCGCTGAGGCTGTCGGTGCTGATGGTGTCGGCGGTCAGTGCGCCGGTGGAGGCATCGACTTTCACCACCCGCACCAGCTGGCCGACTTTCGGCGAGACAGGGCGGGGCAATGCCCAGACGTCCAGTGCATTCAGCCGGACGGTACCGCCTTTGCCATTGACGCTCAGCACAGCGCCCTCCGAGGGGGCATAGGCGGCGGCACGGTCAGCAGCGGCTTCGGCCTGCTCGGCATAGCCGGCAGCCAGGGTGGCGCTGGCGGCGGTCTGCTGGGCAGAAGAAGCGGCCTCGCTGGCGCTCTGCCTGGCGTTCGCCTCGCCGGAGGCGGCGCGTTTGGCGGCCTCTGCGGCGGCGTTGGCGCTGGCCATCACCCGGGCGATGAACTGCTCATAGACCGAGGGGGTCAGCTCTTCGCCCGCGCCCTCGGTGGGGAGGATGCCGTGGACGTCGTACTGGCCGGGCCGGGTGTAGGCAGTGTAGCCCTCGCCGTTGGCAGCGGCCAGCATCCACTCACCGCTGGCCCAGCCGGTAAAACTCCGGCCCACGCTGACGCAGCCTGTTTCGTCCAGCGCCAGCGGCTCGGCCAGCGTGCCGTCCGCGTGCCGGATGTGGAGGGTGACGACACACCCCTTCCACTGCTCCGGCAGGCTGAATTCCAGCCGGTCCACACCCTCGGCTTTCTGTGCGCCCAGATGCAGCCGGTGGGGCTGGGCGAGGAATTCCGTGCCGCCGAAGTCCCGGGCTGTGATGTTGATCTGCATGGTAAAAACTCCTTTCGTTTGGTCTTGCGTTTGCATCTGGCCCGATTGTAGCGCAGAACGGCAGTGGGCGGAAGTACATACTTTTTTATTGAGAATTTGGCGGGTTAGGCATTTTGCCAAACGGACTTTTTCGGAGAGAAATTGACCCCTGATTTTCGCTTGAAAACAGTCCGAAAACAGTCCGTGATTTGTGTCGAAAATGAGCCTGTTATGGCCGGTTTGACGCCGCAAAGCGGGCTGGAAATACTGCAAAAAATACCCCGGAAATGCCAACTTAAATGTTAAAAATATATGAACAAGTATGACTTTATTTTTGCGAAAAAATCGGAGAGAAATCATTGAATTTCATGAAATCGAGAGTAAACTATGTACAGAATGCACAAAAAACTATGTGAAGGAATTGACGAACGCCTGACCTTCGATTTGACAAAACGGCCTCAGTCTGCTAAAATAACGTCCGCTCAACACACGTTGCAGCGCATAAAATTCATCACGGTGAAGTGAAAAGCCGCTTTTGCGGCGCCCGCTGTGCGGGGCATTTACGCACAGTCTGACGGGCCTTGAGATACAGACCCGCTGTCCATTCCAAAATCTGAAAAGAGAGGAGTTGTCTCGTATCGCTTCCGTCAAATTTAAGAAAGCATTGCCCGGCTGCACCCGTGCAGCCTCATCCCGTGTGCTGGCGTTCTGCGTCATGGCTGCGTGTCTCGTGTTCACGCTGGCTGTGACCGCCGCGAATCTGCGGCTGACCTACGTCACAGACTCCCACGGTGCGCGGCAGGTGGTCCTCACTTCCGAGAGCGACCCTGCCCGCGTTATGAGCCTTTCCGGCATCGAGGCCGAGGAGGGAGACGAAGTCTATTACACTGCCTTTGCCGGCAGTCTGGCATCCCTGAACATCGAGCGCGCCTTCAGCGTCGCCATTGAGGCTGACGGCCAGGAGTACCCCGTCAAGATGGTGGTGGGTACCGTCGCCGATGCTCTGGAACGTGCCGGCATCACTCTGGAGGGGGACGACTACACCGAGCCTGCCCTCAGCGCGATGGTCACGGCTGGCAGCAAGATCGAAGTCCACCGCGTCGAGTATCAGGACAAGGTGGAGACGCAGGCTGTCCCCTACGACACCGAGTACGTCTACACCAGCCTCTACTTCCGCAACACCAACCGTGCCACCACCCTGCAGCATGGCTCTGAGGGCCAGCAGACCGTCACCACCCGGGAGCGCTGGGTGGACGGCGAACTGGAAAACAGCGTCGTCACCGATGTAACTACCACCGTGGAGCCTACCGACCATGTGGTCAAGACCTATGGCGTCGGTGCGCCCGTCTCGCCCCTGACCGGCCCGGACGGCACCACCAACGCCCCCGCCAGCTACAGCAAGGTCCTTACCGGCAAGGCCACCGGCTATTATTCCAAGTCGGGCAAGGGCTCTTCCGGTCTGGGTCTGGGTTACGGCACCGTGGCCGTTGACCCCGATGTCATCCCCTACGGCACCCTGCTGTATATCACCTCCACCGACGGCAGCTTCGTCTATGGCTACGCGGTAGCCACCGACACCGGCATCGCCGTGCAGGATGGCCGCATCCTCGTGGACCTGTTCTATGAGACTTATGCGGAGTCTGTCATCAACGGCGCCATCAACGTCAACGTCTATGTCGTGGGCTGATGCGCCTTTGAAAAACTGAAGTAAAATAGTGGAAAAACATCCGCTCTGATTTTTTGCCAAATGTGCAAAAATCGGGGCGGATGTTTCTTTTTTGCCTTTATTCTGTTAAGTCTGCCGATATTTCTTGTCTAAAATTAGAGATGTTGTATATATAAGAAAAATATCGACGAAAAGATTATGGTATATTCTACAAGAAAACTCTTGAAAAATCCGACGAAATTCTTTAATATAAGAGAGTAAAAGGCGCAGGACTGCCCATGCGGCCTGTGCGGGGAGGAGCTGTTTATGAAACCGACTGAGGAAAAGACCCGCAGCAATCCATCGGACCTTCCGGTGTATTTGTTCAAGCAGGGCAATAACTGTGAAGCGTACCGCTATTTTGGCGCACACATCGAGCAGCGGGCCGGGGAGACAGGCGTGGTGTTCCGCGTCTGGGCACCGCACGCGACGGCCATCAGCGTAGTAGGCGATTTCAATAGCTGGAAACCGGGCAGCCACCCGATGCGCAAGGTGGACAATGACTCTGTGTGGGAGCTGTTCATCCCGGGCATGAAGGAATACGACGTTTACAAATATTGCGTGACCACCCGGGCGGGCGACCTTGTCTACAAGGCTGACCCCTATGCGTTCCACGCAGAGACCCGCCCCTCGAACGGCAGCAAGGTCTACGATTTGAACGGCTTTGTCTGGCACGACGAGGCGTGGCAGAACGCCCAGAAGAAGGCCGATGTCATCAACGGACCCATGAACATCTACGAGATGCACGCCGGCAGCTGGAAGCAGAAAGAGGGCGGCCTGCCCTACAATTACTCCGAGCTGGCCGACGAGCTCATCCCGTACATCACCGAGATGGGCTACACCCACGTGGAGCTGCTGCCCGTCATGGAGTACCCCTTCGATGGCAGCTGGGGCTATCAGGTGACGGGCTATTTCGCCCCCACCAGCCGCTACGGCACCCCGAAGGACCTGATGGCTTTCGTGGACAAGATGCATGAGGCAGGCATCGGCGTCATCATGGACTGGGTGCCGGCTCACTTCCCGAAAGACCAGTTCGGCCTGTACAACTTCGATGGCGAAGCCTGCTACGAAGACCCGAACCCCAAGCGCGGCGAGCACAAAGAGTGGGGCACGATGGTGTTCGACTTTGGCCGCAGCGAGGTGCAGAGCTTCCTGATCTCCAGCGCGCTCTACTGGCTGGAGCAGTACCACATCGACGGCCTGCGTGTGGACGCTGTGGCTTCCATGCTCTATCTGGACTACAACCGTAAGCAGGGCGAGTGGGAGCCCAACAAGAACGGCGGCAAGGAGAACCTTGAGGCCGTGGCATTCCTGCGCAAGCTCAACGATACGATTCTGGGCCGTCACCCCCACAAGTACATGATCGCAGAGGAGTCCACCGCGTGGCCGATGGTCACCAAGCCCGCTTCCGACGGCGGCCTGGGCTTCAATTTCAAGTGGAACATGGGCTGGATGAACGACATGCTCAGCTACATGAAGACGGACCCGCTCTTCCGTTCGGGCAACCACAACAAGGTCACGTTCAGCTTCTTCTACGCCTTCAGCGAGAACTTCGTGCTGCCCATCAGCCACGACGAAGTCGTCCACGGCAAGGGCAGCCTCATCAACAAGATGCCCGGTGACTATGAGGCCAAGTTTGCAAACCTGCGCACCTTCTTTGGCTACATGATGGCTCACCCCGGCAAGAAGCTGCTGTTCATGGGTCAGGAGTTCGGCCAGTTCACCGAGTGGAACGAGACCAAGTCTCTGGACTGGATGCTGCTGGGCTACGACAAGCACACCGAGCTGCAGACCTACGTCAAGACCCTGAACAAGTTCTACAAGGACCATCCTTCCTTCTGGCAGATCGACTACAGCTGGGAGGGCTTCCAGTGGATCGTCCCCGACGACTCCCGTCAGAGCGTCGTGGCCTTCCTGCGCAAGGATGCAAACGGCAAGCAGATCCTCGTGGTCTGCAACTTCAACCCCGTCCTGCGCGAGGGCTACGCCCTGGGCGCACCGAACTCCGGCACTTACAAGGAGATCCTGAACAGCGACGACGAGGCGTTCGGCGGTGCCGGCACGGTCCACAACAAGGCTGTCCGCTCCAAGAAGAAGCCGCTCCACGGCTTCGAGCAGAGCATCACCATCACTCTGCCTCCCATGAGCGTGCTTTATTTCGAGGTGCCAGCAAAGCGCACCCGCAAGACCGCCGAGGAGAAGGCAGCGGAAAAGGCTGCACCCAAGAAGGCTTCCAAGACCGCAAAGGCCGAAAAGGCTGAGGAAAAGGCACCTGCAAAGCGTGGCCGCAAACCCAAGGCAGAAGCTGCACCTGCGGAGGAAAAAGCCCCCGCAAAGCGCGGCCGCAAACCGAAAGCAGAAGCCGCACCTGCGGAAGAAAAGGCTCCGGCAAAACGGGGCCGTAAGCCCAAGGCAGAAAAGGCGGCGGAATCGGCTGAAAAGCCCGCCCGCAAGCCCCGCGCCAAGAAGGCGGACAAGGCCGAAAAATAAGGCCGGGCCGAACCAACATTGTTGAACCATTTCCACCAAATATCAGGAAATGTTAAAGGGGAGAATAAAGCTATGGCAAAAGAAATCGTGGCAATGATCCTTGCCGGCGGACGTGGCTCGCGTTTGTACGCGCTGACACAGAAAACGGCAAAACCGGCGGTGTCCTTTGGCGGCAAATACCGTATCGTGGACTTCCCGCTGTCCAACTGCGTCAACTCCAACATCGATACCGTTGGCATCGCAACGCAGTATCAGCCCCAGAAGCTGAACGAGTACATCGGCAACGGCCAGCCCTGGGATCTGGACCGTCTGTACGGCGGCGTCCATACCCTGCCTCCTTATGAGCAGGCAAAGGGTACCGACTGGTACAAAGGCACTGCAAACGCCATCTACCAGAACATCAGCTTCATCGACAGCTATGACCCGGAGTACGTCATCATCCTGTCCGGCGACCAGATCTGCAAGCAGGATTACGCCGACTTCCTCCGCTTCCACAAGGAGAAGGGCGCAGAGTTCTCTGTGGCCGTCATGGAAGTTGACTGGAAGGAAGCTTCCCGTTTCGGCCTGATGGTCGCAGACGAGGACGACAAGATCACCGAGTTCCAGGAGAAGCCCCCTGTGCCGAAGTCCAATCTGGCTTCCATGGGCATCTACATCTTCAACTGGGATATCCTCAAGAAGTATCTGGAAGAGGACGAGGCAGACCCCAACTCCAAGAACGACTTCGGCATGAACATCATCCCCGCGCTGCTGCGCGACGGCCGCAAGATGTATGCTTACCACTTCAACGGCTACTGGCGTGACGTGGGTACCATCGACAGCCTGTGGGAAGCCAACATGGAGGTCCTGGACCCCGAGAACTCCGGCATCGACATCTTCGACGAGAAGTGGAAGATCTACAGCCGCAACCCCGTGCTGCCCGCCCAGAAGATCGGCCCCCGCGCGCTCGTGCAGGATTCGCTGGTCACTGAGGGCTGCCAGATCTACGGCTGCGTCAAGCACTCTGTGCTGAGCGCAGGCGTCGTCGTGGAAGAGGGCGCAACGGTCGAGGATGCCGTCCTGATGGATGGCGTCGTGGTCAAGGCAGGCGCAGTGGTCAAGCGCTGCATCCTCGCTGAGAACGTCGTGGTGGGCGCAGGCGCCAAGATCGGCGGCGACGGCCCCATTGCACATGTCGGCACCGGTCTGACCATCGGCGCAGGCGCTGCCGTCAAAGAGGGCGCCAAAGTATTTGATTCCGTCAAGGAGGGCGAGGAAGTATGCTGAGCCAGAACAACAATGCGTTGGGCATCATTTTCCCCAACAGCTATGATAACACCGTGCCTGAGCTGGTGACCGAGCGCGCAATGGCCTCGATCCCCTTCGCAGGCCGTTACCGCATGGTGGACTTTGTCCTGTCCAGCATGGCCAACTGCGGCATCTCCAACGTGTCTGTCGTGGTGCGCAAGAACTACCACTCCCTGATGGACCATCTGGGTACCGGCCGCGAGTGGGATATGGCCCGCCGTCACGGCGGTCTGAACATCGTCCCTCCCTTTGCTGAGAAGGGCGTGCGCATCTACTCCGGCCGCGTCGAGGCTCTGGGCTCCATCCTGAGCTTCCTCGAGGTGCAGAAAGAGCGCTATGTGGTCATGAGCGATGCCAACATCGCCATCAACTACGACTTCAACGCTCTGCTGGCTGCTCATCAGGCCAGCGGTGCAGACGTCACCGTGGCTTACCAGAAGATCGAGATCCCCGAGGGCCGCAAGAACGACAACTACACCCTGACCGTCGATGCCGATGGCCGTGTGACCGAGCTGCTGTTCAACGATTACCGCCCCGGCAAGCAGAATCTCGATCTGGACATCTATGTCATGGAGCGCCAGACCCTCATCAAGCTGGTCAAGGACGCTACCGCCCGCGGCCTCATCTACTTCGAGCGCGACATCCTGGCTCACAACGTCAACATCCTGAACATCCATGCGCTGGAGTACACCGGCTATGTGGCTCATGTCTGCGACATGAAGAGCTACTTCGACGAGAACCTGAAGCTCATTGATGAGAAGAATCTGAACGCCCTCTTCCCCAAGGAGAACCCCGTTTACACCAAGATCCGCGACGACAACCCCACCCGTTACGTCACCGGTTCCAGCGTCAGCAACTCTCTGCTGGCTGACGGCTGCGTCATCGAAGGCACCGTGGAGAACTGCGTGCTGTTCCGCGGCGTCAAGGTCAAGAAGGGTGCCGTCGTCAAGAACTGCGTCCTGATGCAGGACACCGTGGTGGAGCCTGGCGCTGAGCTGGACTGCGTCGTGACGGACAAGAATGTCCGCATCACCGCAGACAAGAAGCTGAGCGGCACCAAGAGCTTCCCCGTTTACGTTCAGAAGAACCACATCGTCTGAATCGTTTGAGAATCTCCCATAGGGGCGGCTCCCTCCCCGGTAGCCCCTCTTAAAGAGGGGCGGGGGTACTGTGTGTACCCCCGCCCGCTCTTTTTGCCGCAGCGGGAGGAGATATGAATCCGTTTTATCAGGAAGGAGCGAATCTTATGAAGATCCTGTATGCTGCTTCGGAAGCAACCCCCTTTGCAAAATCCGGCGGTCTGGCCGATGTGGCCGGCTCCCTGCCCAAAGCGCTGGTCAAGGACGGCGTGGACGCCCGCGTCATCATGCCGCTGTATGGCGACCTGAAGTTCCGCGATAAGCTGGAATACGTTACCAACTACTCGGTCCCCGTGGGCTGGCGCAGCCAGTACTGCGGCCTGTTCAAGGCTGAGGTCAATGGCGTGACCTACTACTTCCTCGACAACGAGTATTACTTCAAGCGCCGCGGCCTCTACGGCTTCTACGACGACGGCGAGCGCTTCGCCTTCTTCTCCCGCGCAGTGCTGGAGACCCTGTTCTACATCGACTTTACCCCCGACATCATCAACTGCAACGACTGGCAGACCGCTCTGGTGCCGGTGTACCTGAACCTGT
>OGOR01001710.1_pt1 | contig 11310 bp, 13 predicted proteins | sample 1552771 | NCBI WGS metagenome assembly OGOR01 (sample SAMEA2580124, study PRJEB22360) | human gut metagenome | biome: human gut; feature: human-associated habitat; material: faeces | place: Denmark | collected 2008/2010
CTGGATTTTCGCCGGTAGCTGGACGCCGGAAGGCAACCAGATGGCACGCCGTGATAACGCCGATCCGTCTGGCCTCGGTAACACGCTGGGCTGGGCATGGGCATGGCCGCTTAACCGCCGCATTCTGTATAACCGCGCCTCCGCAGATCCGCAGGGTAACCCGTGGGATCCGAAGCGTCAGTTGCTGAAATGGGACGGCACTAAGTGGACCGGCTGGGATATGCCGGACTACAGCGCAGCGCCTCCGGGTAGCGGCGTCGGGCCGTTTATCATGCAGCAGGAAGGCATGGGGCGTCTGTTTGCCCTCGATAAGATGGCGGAAGGTCCGTTCCCGGAACACTACGAGCCGTTTGAAACGCCGCTGGGAACTAACCCGCTGCATCCAAACGTTATCTCGAACCCGGCTGCACGTATCTTTAAAGACGACGCCGAAGCATTGGGTAAAGCCGATAAGTTCCCGTATGTCGGAACCACCTATCGTCTGACCGAGCACTTCCACTACTGGACCAAACACGCGCTGTTGAACGCGATTTTGCAGCCAGAGCAGTTTGTGGAAATCGGGGAGTCGCTGGCGAATAAACTTGGCATTGCCCAGGGCGATACCGTGAAAGTCTCCTCCAACCGTGGCTATATCAAAGCCAAAGCGGTGGTGACCAAACGTATTCGCACGCTGAAAGCGAACGGCAAAGATATCGATACCATCGGTATTCCGATTCACTGGGGCTATGAAGGCGTAGCTAAAAAAGGCTTTATTGCCAATACTTTAACGCCATTCGTTGGTGATGCGAACACGCAGACGCCGGAGTTTAAGTCCTTCCTTGTGAATGTGGAAAAGGTGTAACGGAGACGACATATGGCTTATCAATCTCAAGATATCATTCGTCGTTCCGCGACTAACGGTCTGACCCCCGCGCCTCAGGCGCGGGACTTCCAGGAAGAAGTGGCGAAACTCATCGACGTTACCACCTGTATCGGCTGTAAAGCCTGTCAGGTGGCGTGTTCAGAGTGGAACGACATTCGCGATACCGTCGGCAATAACATTGGGGTGTACGACAACCCCAATGATTTAAGCGCCAAATCGTGGACGGTAATGCGCTTCTCGGAAGTGGAGCAGAACGACAAACTGGAATGGCTGATCCGCAAAGACGGCTGTATGCACTGTTCCGATCCAGGCTGCCTGAAAGCGTGCCCGGCGGAAGGTGCAATTATTCAGTATGCCAACGGTATCGTCGACTTCCAGTCCGAGCAGTGCATTGGCTGCGGTTATTGCATTGCGGGCTGTCCGTTCGACATTCCGCGCCTCAACCCGGAAGACAACCGCGTCTACAAATGTACGCTGTGCGTTGACCGCGTGGTGGTTGGGCAAGAACCAGCCTGCGTGAAGACCTGCCCAACGGGCGCGATTCACTTCGGTACGAAAGAGTCGATGAAAACGCTGGCGAGCGAGCGCGTTGCTGAGCTGAAAACCCGCGGTTACGACAATGCGGGTCTGTACGATCCGGCAGGCGTCGGTGGTACACACGTCATGTACGTGCTGCACCATGCTGACAAGCCAAATCTGTATCATGGCTTGCCGGAGAACCCGGAAATCAGCGAAACCGTGAAATTCTGGAAAGGCATCTGGAAACCGCTCGCGGCTGTTGGCTTTGCGGCTACCTTTGCGGCCAGTATCTTCCACTACGTGGGTGTCGGTCCGAACCGTGCGGATGAGGAAGAGAATAATCTGCACGAAGAGAAAGACGAGGAGCGCAAATGAAACGACGTGACACCATCGTGCGCTACACCGCGCCGGAACGTATCAACCACTGGATCACCGCCTTCTGCTTCATCCTGGCGGCGGTGAGCGGGCTGGGCTTTTTGTTCCCGTCGTTCACCGACCGCAGCGCCGATATTTACAGCGCCATGTACTACTGCCGCAGCGCTTCGGAAAGCTACGATGAATTTATAGACGCGGTGTTCAACCGCGAAGCGCCCATGCCCGCAGAGGAGCAGAAAACGACGTTTGGCACGATTTTGGGCGATGCCTTAAATGACGCGTGCAGTTTAGACGTCGTACAGACTGTGCACAGCCGCCTTTGCGGGATGATTGAGGAGCACAAGGCGAGCAAGGATCCGGAGCCGCTGACCATTACGGGACGCACGATGAAAACGATGCTGACCGCTTGCGGCGTGCCGGGCGAGAAGGCCGAAAAGTTTGAGGAAGCCTGCGCGGAGCAGTTCGGCGCGGACGCGGCACTCAGCCCACGCAACCTTGTGGAGACGAAGAAATTCGAGATCGAAACGCCGGAGGTGCAAATTCGCGTTGACCCCGAATACAGCGAGTGGATTGAGACGCGCTACATTGACGGTGCACCGTATATCCTCATTCCCGCCGGCGCGGGCGTGCAGGTGAACGGCGTGCCGATCGCCATCACTCGCCCGGACGTGGAGTATGAGGAGGAAGAATGATGGAATTCAAAGAACTGAATATGGAGGTTTTAAAATCGATTTTGAACGCATCCGTATGAGGTGATTTTTCGTGCCCGTGCGCGACGACGAGGGTAAGGTCATCGGCTACTTCGAGCGCCACGAAATGCACTGGGATTTCAGCGACCCCGGTAAGCCTGTTGCGGTGCCGAAGCCGGAAGCAGGATATTAAGACAAAACAAGCGGCGCACAGGGTGTGAAAACTCTGTGCGCCGCTGATTTTATGTGCTTTTAAATTTACTCGAAATCAGCGTTCATGAAGAGCTCGAGCATTTTGACCGTCGCTTCGATGTCCTTTTGGCTCACGATGGCGTTCGGACCGTGGGTGTAGCGAGTGACGACCGAGAAGCCAATCGTTTTGATGCCGCCGCCGACGAGCGTCATGGCGCCTGCGTCCGTGCCGCCGACATAGATGACGTCTTTCTGGTACGGGACGTTGTGTTCTTTGCACAGCGCGATGGATTTATTCACAAGGCCTTCGTCGCTGATGGAACCGGTGTCGGAGATTTTGATGGCGACGCCGTGGTCGAGCGCGTTGCTGCCCTCCAAATCGCCCGGGCGGTCGTGGCACGGGGTGACGTCCACCGCGACACCGATGTCCGGCTGAATACGCTGCGCCGTGACCTGCCCGCCGCGCGTGCCGACCTCCTCCTGCACGGTGAACGCGAGGTAGACGTCGTTCTTCGGCTTTTTCACGTTCATTATCGCCGCCAGCAGCATATAGCAGCCGACGCGGTCGTCGATGGCCTTTGCGGTGATGTAGCCCGGCGCAAGCTCCGTGTACGGGCCCTCATAGCATGCAACGTCGCCGACATCAACGTATTTTAAAACTTCTTCCTTGCTGTGCAGACCGATGTCGATGTAGCAATCGGTATAACGCTTATAGCCGCCGGCGCTCAGCTTTTCCGGCGGGATGCGGCTTGCAACCACGCCAACCACGCCGTTGCGGAAGCGGACGCGGCTCTGGTACGTCGTAAACGTCCAGCAGCAGCCGAGCTCCTTAAACATAATGCGGCCGTCTTCCTCAATTTTAATGACCTGAAAGCCGATCTCATCGGTGTGGGCGGCAAGCTCTATGCGCTTTTTGTGCTCGCCCGTGCCCTTAAAATAGGCGATGACGCTGCCGTTTGGGTCGGTGGTAATGTCGTCAGCAAGCGGGGCTAACTTTTCTTTAATATAGTCTGCAACGGCGGTCTCGTAGCCGCTGACGCCGTGCAGCTGGGTGAGTTCTTCAAATAACTTCATACGGGTTTTCCTCCTCTAAACGGGGCAGAAAGCCGTAGTCCGGCGTTATTCTGCCATGACGGACGCAATGTCTTTGCAAAGTGCGTCCACGTTTTCGTCCGTCGTCGCCCAGCTTGTGCAAAGGCGGACGGCGCTGTGTGTTTCGTCCACGCGCGCCCAATAGGAATACTTGTACTTTTCCGCGAGCTTTTCGAGCGCAGTATCCGGGAAAATGGGGAACTGCTGGTTCGTCGGCGAGGGGGCAAAGAACGCGCAGCCCGCATCTTCGCACGCTTTTGCAATGCGCTTTGCCTGCCGCACGGCTTTTTCGCTGATCTTGAAATAAAGATCGTCCGTGAAAAGCTCGTCAAACTGAATACCGAGCAGACGGCCCTTAGCCAGCATGCCGCCGCGCTGCTTAATGTGGTAGCGGAAATCCGTTTTGAGCGCCGGATTCGTGATTACGACCGCTTCGCCGAACAAAGCACCGACCTTCGTGCCGCCGATGTAGAAGACATCGGAAAGCGCGCAGAGATCCGCGAGCGTCACGTCATTTTCGGGAGCCGTCAGGCCGTAGCCGAGACGTGCGCCGTCAATAAAGAGGTACAGCCCGCAGCGCGTGCAGACATCGTGCAGGGCGGTCAGCTCCGCTTTGGAATATAACCCGCCGTTTTCCGTGGGCAGGGAGATGTAAACGAGCTTCGGCTGCACCATGTGCTCAAACGAGGCATCGTTCACGTGCGCCAGATAGGCGTTTTCCACCTGTTCTGCGGTGATCTTGCCGTCCGGGGTGGAGGGCAGAGGCAGCACTTTGTGACCCGTCGCTTCCACCGCGCCGGTCTCGTGCACGTTGATGTGTCCGGTGTCCGCACTCAGCGCACCCTGGTGCGGGCGAAGAATCGCTGCAATAACGGTGGCATTCGTCTGCGTGCCGCCGACGAGAAAATGCACGTCCACGTCCTCGCGTCCGCAGGCTTTACGGATCTTCGCGCGCGCCAAATCGCAAATTTCGTCCTCGCCGTAGCCGACAGTCTGCATCATATTCGTTTCACAAAGGCGCTTTAAAATGTTCGGGTGGCAGCCTTCGGTGTAATCACAGTTAAAGTAAATCAAAATTTCGCTTCCTTCCGTATCCCGCCGCACAGAGAAAATCTCCGCCGAACGGAACTGAATGCAAGCACAGACGAGTGAGCTTGCAAAAATACACCCGTTTGCGCTATACGAATAAATATACCATGCAAAACTGGGTTTGTAAAGCATACGTTATGCAAAAAACATGGGCTTTGTTTTTGGTGATGTATGTCGTGCGCAAAATTGCCCGCAGAGCGATAACATCAGGCGCAAGCCAAATAGCACAGTGAAGCCAAACCATACGCCGCAGGCGTATAGCATTGCGGCGCAAAGTGCCGAAAACGGGCGCATTTTTACGGCGAAAATGCTTGACAAAGCGGGGCGGCTATTGTATAATACAAAGGCTGTAAAGAAAAAAACTTTACAGCAGGGCGCTTGAAATTGGAAACGCCCGGAAACGGAGCGAACTATGGCAAAGGATCTGCGCATCACGTTCCTGCTGGATTTTTACGGCGACATGCTCACCGAAAAGCAGCGCGAGGTCGTGGAATGCTATTATAATGAAGACCTTTCTTTAGCGGAGATTGCAGAGGAGAAGGGCATCACGCGGCAGGGCGTGCGCGACGGCATCAAGCGCGCCGAACAGCAGCTTCTTGAAATGGAAGAACGGCTGGGTCTTGCAAAGCGCTTCCGCAGCGTGCAGGAAGAACTGACGCAGATCTGCGACCACGCGTTACAGATCGAAGCGGAAAACGAAAAGAACGGCGGCGACCCGGTCATTCGGCAGAACGTGGAGAGCATTTTGCGCTCCGCAAAGAAGCTGACGGACTGAGCGGCGCGGCTCTGAAAGGATTTTTACATGGCGTTTGAAGGTCTTGCCGATAAGCTCGGCAACGCGTTTAAAAAGTTAAAAAGCAAAGGCAAGCTGACAGAAAGCGACGTTAAGGAGGCCATGCGCGAGGTGCGTTTGGCGCTTCTCGAAGCCGACGTCAACTACAAGGTCGCAAAGGACTTTACCGCGCGCATTACGGAACGCGCCGTGGGCGAGGACGTTATGGAAAGCCTCACCCCCGCGCAGATGGTCATCAAGATCGTCAACGAAGAGCTGACGGCTTTGATGGGCGGCAGCGAAGAGCGGCTGAAAATGCCCGCGCACCCGCCGGCTGTCATCATGATGTGCGGCTTTCCGGGGGGCGGGAAAACAGCGCATTCATGTGCGGCTTGCAGGGCGCCGGTAAACCGACGCACAGCGCAAATCTTGCGAAAATGCTGAAAAGCCGCGGCAGCCGTCCGTTGCTCGTTGCAGGCGATATTTACCGCCCGGCGGCAATCAAGCAGTTACAGGTCGTGGGCGCACAGGCCGGCGTACCCGTCTTTGAGATGGGCACCGAAGACCCGGTGAAGATCGCGCAGGCGGCTGTTCGCCACGCGCGCGACTACGGCAACGATTACGTCATCATCGATACCGCAGGCCGTCTGCAGATCGATGAAGCGCTCATGAATGAGCTGAAAAATATAAAAGAAGCGGTGAACCCCACGGACATTCTGCTCGTGGTGGACGCCATGACCGGCCAGGAGGCCGTGAACGTCGCAAAGTCGTTTGATGATCTGCTCGACATCACGGGCGTGATTTTAACAAAGCTCGACGGCGATACCCGCGGCGGTGCGGCGCTTTCCGTTAAGGCCATCACCGGCAAGCCCATCAAGTTCGCCGGCACGGGCGAAAAGATCGACGACCTCGAGGTTTTCCACCCTGACCGTATGGCGAGCCGTATCCTCGGCATGGGCGACGTGCTGTCCCTCATCGAAGACGCACAGGCGAAAATGGATGAAAAGTCCGCGGCGCGCACCGCAGAGCGCATGATGCAGAACAAGATGGACTTCAACGACCTCTTGGAGCAGTTCCGGCAGGTGAAAAAGATGGGCCCGTTAAAGGGCATCCTCTCGAAATTGCCCGGCATCAACAGCTCGAAGCTCGATGAAATGGACATTGACGACCGCATTATGGACCGCAACGCGGCGATCATCCTTTCTATGACCCCCGAAGAACGCGCAAAGCCGGAGCTTTTGCAGGCTTCCCGCAAGCGCCGCATCGCGGCAGGTTGCGGCATGAAGGTGGAAGACGTCAACCGTCTTTGCAACCAGCTCAAGCAGATGCAGAAGCTGATGAAGCAGTTCGGCGGCAAAAAGGGCAAGAAAATGATGGCTCGTATGGGCGGCATGGGCGGTTTCGGCGGCCCGGATATGGGTGGTATGGGCGGCTTCCCAATGTAAATGCGATAAAGAAACGAACTTCATTTGTTTCTGACGCAAGACGTATATTTGAATTGTAAATATTGCCGACGAATCGTTGGTTAATAGATAAAACTTATTTTTTATAATATGGAGGAAATTACCATGGTTAAGATCAGACTTCGCAGAATGGGTGCTAAGAAGGCTCCTTTCTACCGCATCGTTGTTGCAGATTCCCGTTACCCGAGAGACGGCCGTTTCATTGAGGAAATCGGCTACTACAACCCGATGGAAGAGCCGAGCGTTGTAAAGGTTGATCCGGAAAAGGCAAAGGCTTGGATGGAAAAGGGCGCACAGCCGACCGATACCGTTAAGGCACTGTTCAAGAAGCACGGTGTTATCTGATTGCCCGTCTTCTCGTTTGAGAAAGGAACAATCTTATGCAGGAATTACTGAAAATCATCGCGCAGGGTCTTGTTGAAAAGCCGGAAGAGGTTTCCGTTACACTCGATGAGCCCAAGGAAGACGGTTCCGTCGTCTATCATCTTCACGTTGCGGAAGAGGACATGGGCAGAGTAATCGGCAAGCAGGGCCGCATTGCGAAAGCGATTCGCGTTGTTATGCGTGCCGCAGCAACACGCAGCAGCGAAAAGGTCGTTGTTGAGATCGATTGATCGAAAGAGGGACGCACGGGCTTCGTGCGTCCCTCTTTATATTAAAAGAGAGGAAGGCTTTCGCTGCGGCAGAGCCGAGGAAAACACATGAAAAAACAATTTCTGGAAGCAGGCAGGATCGTGGGTACGCACGGCGTACGCGGCGAAATGCGCGTGGAACCGTGGTGCGATTCCGCCGATTTTCTGAAAAAAGTGAAGACCCTGTATTTTGACGGCGGCAAAACGGATGCCGGGCTCCTATCTTCCCGCGTACACAAAAGCCTTTTGCTGGTGCGCTTAAAGGGCGTGGAAAGCGCCACACAGGCCGACCTGTACAGGGGCAAAATTCTATATCTTGACCGAAACGACGTGCGCCTGCCGAAAAACCGCTACTTCGTGGAAGATCTCATCGGCCTTCATGTCATCGATGACGCAACGGGCGCGGAATACGGCACGGTGCAGGACGTTTTTGAGACCGGTGCGAACAACGTGTACCGCATTGTAAACGGTGCGGGCGAGGAATTTCTGTTCCCCGCCGTGGACGCCATGATCGCGAAGACGGACATTGAAAGCGGGAAGCTGTTTGTAAAGCCCATTCCGGGTATTTTCGGCGACGGCGCGGAGACCGTGCCCGTAAACGCCGGGGAGGCAGCGGATGCGGATTGATATTGTGACACTTTTCCCCGAAATGTGCGAGAATATTTTGAACGAGAGCATCATCGGCCGTGCGCGCGCACGCGGGTATTTGCAGGTGTGCTGTCACCAGCTGCGCGACCATGGTGAGGGCGTGCACAAGCGCGTGGACGACTGTACGTTCGGCGGCGGAAAGGGCATGCTTTTGATGGCGCAGCCCATAGCGAAGGCGTTTGACGAGATCATCGAACAAACCGCCGTGCGTCCGCATATTGTGTATATGTCCCCCCGCGGACGGGTCTTAGACCAGAAAAAAGTGAAGGAGCTCGCCAAAAACGAGAATATCATCGTGCTTTGCGGGCATTATGAGGGTGTGGATGAGCGCGTTTTGGAGGAATACGACGTGGAGGAAATCTCCATCGGCGATTTTGTCCTGACGGGCGGCGAGCTGCCCGCCGTAATCCTCACCGATGCCGTGGCGCGCATGCTGCCCGGCGTGCTTTCCGAAGACGTGTGCTTTGAGGAAGAAAGCCATTATGACGGGCTTTTGGAATATCCGCAGTATACCCGTCCCTCTGCTTGGCGCGGCAGAGAGGTGCCGCAGGTGCTTTTAAACGGCCACCACGAAAACATCAAAAAATGGCGGCGCGAACAATCTTTGAAGGTCACGCAGAAAGCCCGCCCGGACCTCTTTGAAAAAGCTGAGCTGACTGCGGAAGAAAAGCGCGCTTTCGGCAGAAAATAAGCGGATTTTAGGAATGTTTAACCCTCTGTGACGAACTGATTTTACGAAATGTTTTCAACAAGCAGAGCAAAATGCACAAACACGGATCGTTTCATAGCGATATGCCACGGGCATATATCCAAAAATGGGATACCCCGCTTGACGGGGGGACAAATTATGCTATAATAACTTATATTGAAGCATTTTGAGCTTTAGAATCATGTTTGACATTCAGAGTATGTAATGTATTACTTACAGGAGAGTGAATCGCAATGTGTGTTAAGAAGGACGTTTTGGTTCAGAATCAGGTTGGTCTCCATGCAAGACCGGCAACTTTCTTCATCCAGAAGGCAAACGAGTTTAAGTCTTCCATCTGGGTTGAGAAGGATGAGCGCCGCGTAAACGCAAAGAGCCTGCTGGGCGTTCTGTCTCTGGGCATCGTCGGCGGTACGTCGATCGACATCATCGCTGATGGTTCCGACGAGCAGGAAGCTGTTGACAGCCTCGTGGCTCTTGTTGAATCCGGCTTTGCCGAATAATTTCAGCTTGTCAAAACGGCGCCTATCGGAGCATTTCCGGTAGGCGTTTCTTCTTTCTCAGTCGCTTAGTGACTGAGCCGCATGGAGGTGCGCATGGTACAGCTTACGGAAGAAAAAATGGCGCATATCAAAGAGCTGCGCAAAAAGGCGATGAAGCTGCCGCTTCACCCGGGCGTGTACATCATGCACAGCCGCGATGATACCATCATCTACATCGGCAAGGCGAAAGCGCTTAAAAACCGTGTCAGCCAGTATTTCGGCTCGGATAAAAACCATAATGAAAAGGTGCGCCGCATGGTCTCGAATGTCGAGTATTTCGAGTATATTCTGACGGACAGTGAGTTTGAAGCGCTCATTTTGGAAAGCAGTTTAATCAAGCAGCACCAGCCGAAGTACAACATCCTCTTAAAGGACGATAAGGGGTACAGTTATATTAAGGTGACAGCGGGCGACTGGCCGCGCATTTCGGAGACGAAGCAGGTCCTGAATGACGGCGCAAAGTATATCGGCCCATACCTTTCCGCGTGGACAATCAAGGATACCGTGGAGGAGTCGCGGAAGATTTTCCGACTGCGGTCCTGCACGCGCAAATTCCCGCAGGAGATTGGCAGGGGCCGTCCGTGCCTCAACTACTACATCAAGCAGTGCTGTGCCCCATGCCGCGGGCACGTGAGCCAAAAGGAATACAACGAGGCCGTGCAGGAGGCGCTTGATTTCATCCGCGGCGGCACAAGCGATTCCGTGCGCACGCTGACGGAGAAAATGAACGAGGCGGCTGAAAATCTCGATTTTGAGCTTGCCGCGCGCATCCGTGACCGCATTACGGCCATCAACAAGCTGAAAGAGCGCCAAAAGGTTGTCGCAAGCCGCGTGCCGGAACAGGACGTCATCGCGCTCGTGCTCGGCGGCGAAAAGGTGAGCATTCAGGTGTTCCGCTTTGCGGGCGGCAGACTGTATGACCGCGAATCGTTTTTATTAAACGCCGACGACGAGCCGGAGCAGATCCGCAGCGAATTTGTCATGCAATATTATTCGATGCGCGATAAGATCCCGCCCGTCATCACGATAGACGGCCCCGTCAACGACGACGGCGTCCTTGAAGAATGGCTGACGAAAAAGGCGGAGCGCCGCGTGAAGTTCCACATTCCGCAAAAGGGAGAACAGAAGCAGCTTGTGGAAATGTGCCGCACGAACGCCGCGGAAGCGCTTGCGCAGGCTATGGGCCGCGCCACGGGCCGTGAGACCTCCGCGCTCGATGAACTGCGCCAGCTCTTAAACCTGCCCAAAACGCCGGAATATATTGAATCTTACGATATTTCAAACCTTGCGGGCGGCGAGAACGTTGCGGGTATGATCGTGTTTGAAAACGGCCGCCCGCTGAAAAGCGCGTATCGCAAGTTTAAAATCAAGACTGTCGTCGGACAGGACGACTACAGCAGCATGCGCGAGGTCATCCGCCGCCGTTTTGAAGAATACCGCGCCGCCGATAAGCCCGAGGGCTTCGGCAGACTGCCCGACCTCATTCTGCTCGACGGCGGCAAAGGACACGTGGGCGCCATACGTCCGCTTCTGCGCGAAATGGGCATCGACGTGCCGGTATACGGCATGGTAAAGGACGATAAGCACCGCACGCGCGCTATCACGGAGGACGGCGGCGAAATCGCCATTCAGTCTACCCGCGCGGTGTTCACGCTGGTGTCGAGCATTCAGGACGAGGTGCACCGCTTTGCCATCAGTTTCCATCGTGATAAACGCAGCAAACGGCAGG
>OGOR01001714.1_pt1 | contig 11285 bp, 5 predicted proteins | sample 1552771 | NCBI WGS metagenome assembly OGOR01 (sample SAMEA2580124, study PRJEB22360) | human gut metagenome | biome: human gut; feature: human-associated habitat; material: faeces | place: Denmark | collected 2008/2010
TTTGGCAAACTGCGCAAATGTAATCAGAGACTCCGATTCAAATAGCACTGTCTCCCCGGTCTCATTCTGAATGACATAACGATTGTTCGGGAAGTTTTTCGATGTACCATTGGCAACGATCGTTCCTTCAATATATACATTGTTAGTAATTCCACCGACAGGATAACCATAGACGGTTGGATAACTGACAAGTTCCGCATTCGCATATTCAGAATATGCTTGCGACAGGTTGATTGTAGCTGTGACCTTACGCTGGTACTGATCGTCATAACTTAACACTATACTTCCTGTACGGGGTGATTGAGAATTTGTTTCCGTATTGAAATAAAGTTTTCCGTCACTTATCCGATACTCTTTCACCCAATCCACTGTCGGTGTAATTACAATATCCGTTTCGGGCACATTGGTCGAAATGTCCATATCATATTCGCCTCCTTTGGTAAAGAGTTCCATATTATCACTGACAGGAACTATAAATGGATAACGGGATAGTTGTTTTATCTTGATTATATCCGCAGTCTTCCCATCTTTTGTAAACACACGTATATCGCAGAAACGCTCGGAATCACTGATATTCTCATCATAAATCACTGTGAAATAAGTTCTTGACGACTGGGCTCCACGTATATCTGTAGAAAGCCAGGTTGCTTCTGCAAAGTCTATGCGCCACTCGGTATTGGATTTCACTTCAACCTGAACCGGAGCACCTTCAGCCTGAAGAATAATCTCATTATTTGTTATTTCCAATATGCCGGCTTCATTTTCGTCAGAGCATGACGGAAACATGATAATTGCCATCACAGCCCCAAAAGCTGTCCAGGCTATTGAATCTTTAATTTTCATATTCATCAATTATTAGATTTAATTTCACCTGTTTTATATAGTATCTCATAAGCTTCATTTCGATCATTCAGTACAAAAATCTGAAATTTCTCTCCTCCCGGATAAACACGTGTAACAACATGTCCGGCAGGTTTTATCTTCAAACCATCCTCTCCCAACCGGCTTCTGTTGCTGTCTACCAAACCGGCAGCAAAAACAGACCGCTCACCAGCATAAAGACTTTGAGACAGCATCCGGCTTAGTGTGGCCGGTTGAGGATGATAGTAATCCCATACGGGAATCACATAGGCTTGCGCTTTTACTTGAGAAATGTAGGTATCACACATAGCGTCAGAATATGCATGATGATTGGCTACTACCACATCTGTTTCGCCCAGTAATGTAGCTACAGGCGTTTCTATGTCAAACCATTCCGGTGCTTTTTCCACTCCAAGGATATCTCCGCCCGAGAAGTAATCGAAATTACCGTATGTGATACGTATTCCACAACTGCAACGGTTCTCGTTCAACTGTTCGCTCGAAGAAGCGGTAGATGGCACAAGCTCTTTGGAAGCCGTTCCGCTGCCTGTCCAAATTTTACCGTTACCCACTATATTACGTACTTCGAATGTAGGATAAGAACCCGGAGCTTTTAATAGTTTGATTTGTGTGTTACTTCCTGTCACAAACCCTTCATTCTTCTTACCTGCCCGGTCACGAGCGGCAACATATAATTTATAGTTTGAGATATGGGCACCCGTGACTTTAGCCGCTGTCGGATAATCGTATGTAGGGTAACCACGATCTATCAATGTGGAAATATCCAGAAGATTACCCACATGAGTTATTCCGGTAAGTTTGTAGTCCAACCCTACTTTTTCAATTGCCAGTTTTCCATTCTGTCCGATATGGTCTGTATCGAAGTGAGTGAGCAAGGCATAATCAATAGCACCGTTATTTTTCAACGGCAATGAGAAATGTTTTATATATTGGGCAATCCATTCAGCAGGTCGTTTAGAGTCATTAGGAACTGCTTTCATGATCTCTTGAGTACCGGTGTGTACTCCCAAATCTCCTGCATCCAGCAACATGGTAGTCCCGTCCGGAAAAATAAGATAGGCGGCATTACCTCTTCCCGTGCTAATCTGATGAATGTCCAAATAACCTGCCTGCCACTCCGGAAGGTATTCATACACTTTATCTACAGCATCATCCGGAAAAGGCTTTTCCTGTTGGCAACTAGCGAATGTAGGCAGCATCATAACGGCTCCTAGAAATAATATCTTACTATTCATTGTTTTATTCTTTAATGTTCTATTAATCAATTTGTTTAACACTGTATATACCGGCTTCCTCTTTCGTCATTTCATTACCGCCTCCATATCCCGGATTCTGTCTCAAGACGTTACTGACAGAAATTGACTTTTCCGGAATAGGAAAGAGTTCATAATGATCGTCATTAGTAGCTTTGTGATCCCACCAGGTGCCTGTTGTATACAAGCCCCAACGACGGAGATCGGTACGCCGACGTTGCTCACCAAGAAATTCGACCATCCACTCATCGAGAATCCGATACTTGTCGATATTCGTTTCAGTCACCGGATCAGGGTCTACTTCATTCTCAAAGTTGCGTTTGCGCACTTCGTTGAAAAGACCGGCTGCTTCTTTCTTATATCCGCTTCTGTATTTACATTCGGCAAGCATATAATAGATTTCTGCAAAACGAAGAACCGGATAGTCAGGATTAAAAGCAAGTGTCTTGTCTGTATTGTCCGGAATCGGCAGTTTGCACAAACGTATTCCCGAATTCTCTTCTCCGGTACTGATATTGGAAGGAAGTTCATTTACGGAAGAATATTCTCCGTCTTTCACTTTCTTAAATTGTGCTACCTGGTCAACAAATTCAAGAACCTCACCCGGGTATTCATACAGTCCTGTACATTTCACCTCTGTTCCGCTTCTTGATATACGTTGTAATTTTCCATAAAGGAACATTCCTTCGTATTTGCCATTTCCTTTATATACATACAATTTCTTACGAAGGTCTTTCGCATGAAACTTGGCAAAAGGACGTCCGAGTTTGTCTGTATAGGGATCACCATTGGGTTTCAGAGATGGTTGGAGATGCATACCGTTTGTAGAGGAATAACCGCTAAGATCGAAATAGTTCTTCGCATTATAATGATTATAACGTTCGAACTGCCACTGAAACAAAGTTCCTTTCGCATATTGCGACTGAACGGACCACATCACTTCTTTCGATTTGTTATTTTCGAAGGTGAAAGGACCGAACCAGTCTTCTTCCAACTCGTAATAGCCGTATTTGCCGTCTAGTAAATCCTGACAAATCTGCGCACATTCAGCAAAGCGGCTCTCCCCTGTATAGACCTCTGCATTAAAGTATAATTGAGCAAGAAGAGCCGCTGCAGTTCCCTGGCGTAAGTAACCTTCTTCCAACATATCTGCTGTTTTTTTCTCTAGTTTAGGAATGGCAGCAAGCAGGAGCTCTTCCACATAATTAAAAGTTTCCCGTGCTGTGGAACGTGGAGATTCCTCTGTGGTAGAGCGTCGGTAAATAGGCATGCCACCATAGAAATCAAGTCCTCTCAAATAGAAATAGGCCACTAATGTCTGGAGCTGCATCTGATGGTCTGCCTTTAGTTCTTCCGTCATACCTAATGAAACATAGTCTACACCAGCTAAGTCTTCTTTACAGGCTAAAGCCATTGCTATCCCCATACCTACTCCGCGCCATGTTTCTTCGTTGTTGGGGTGAAGTGGCGTCCAGTCATGGTGTTGCAACTGGGCATATCGGACATCATTGTAATGTATTCCTTTTTGTGTGACACACATCTCGTCTGTTGTACATTCCTGAAGAATGGCACGGTCGAATCCGTGAAACCAACGCCAGTGCGTAAAAGAGCGTACCAGAAAAGAGTAGACAGTTTCCTTAGACGTAAAATAAGTGTCCGGGGTTACTTCGGAATACCACTTCTCATCCAGATTAGTACAACCGGAGGCCACCAGAAGGGTGAGGAAAGAGATTATAATTAAAATATTTCGTCTCATATCATTATATTAGTTTATAGGTACTTTACTATTAGAATTGGATTTTCATACCAAAGGTATATCTACGAGTTTCAGGGTAAATATTATTAAACCATTCATAACCGGGATCCAAACCGTTCACATTCACTTCCGGATTCAATCCTGAATATTTTGTGAAACAAGCAACGTTGCGGACAGTCAGGTAAAGATCAATCTTATCTATATACTTCTGCCATTTCTTCATGTTAAGAGAATACCCCAGACTAATGGCATCAATCTTCAAGAATGTACCATCCTCAAGCCAGTAATCGCAAAGTTGCTTTACTTCTTTGATGTGCCGGTTATCAATGTATGCGTTGCGAAGAACGTTCTGCCCTTCCACTTCAGAAAGTCCATAGTACATATTTATGGTATTGAACACGTCGAAATCGATCCAACTGCGCAGATTGATGCCTAAAGAGAGATTCTTGTAAGTGAAGGTATGATCCCATGATACCATCAATGCAGGAATGGCATTGCCGATATATCGTTTGTCGTCATACGTTTTTTTATCGCTAAGGATTATATTGTCATTCTTATCATACAGAAGCCACCTTCCATTGTCCGTAATACCGGCATATTTCCAGATGTAATAGCTTCCGATCTTTGTTCCTGCCTCAATTCTACCGGCTGATCCGTTTGTGCCCGGTGACGGAAATCCTACACGATCCTGATAGGTATTGTTGCCCCACAAAGAAGTTATTTTGGAGGAAGAGTGTGATAAGCGCATGGTAGTTGTCCAGTTAAAGTTTCTGGTCTTGACAGGCACTCCTCCTATCTCGAACTCCCATCCGGTATTCTCAAGATTACCGTAATTCATGGTGGTTGTTCCATAAACGGCAGGAGGATTGGGGACGTTGATATTATATAACATTCCGGAAACTCTTCTCTTATAGATATCAAACTTACCAAAAAGGCGATTATTCAGAAATGCATAATCCAAGCCGAGGTTAAGCTCTGCTTTCTTTTCCCAGTGCAAGTCATAATTGACGTTACGGGCCGGTCCATAGGAGGTGATCCATGTACCGTTATACGGCCACATTGAATTGGAAGAATACATGGCAGTGGATGCTCCCGCTGAGAAATTGTTATTTCCCGTTACACCGTAACCGACGCGTACTTTAAGGTCATCGAGAAAACTGACGTCACGCAGAAACGCCTCATTGGATATACGCCATCCGCCTGATACTGCCCAAAATGTTCCCCAACGATGATTCTTTCCGAATTTTGAAGACCCCTCGTGACGAACACTTCCTGTAAGCATATAGCGGTCTTTATAGCTATAATTCGCCCGGCCAAAGAATGAGACAAGACGTTCACGGGGATATTTGTGGGAAGACATAGCCGCCTTTCCGTCGGAAAGCCAACTACCTGTTCCCATATCCCAAGCTCCTACTCCATCCACAGGAAAATCGTAGTTAGTCATATTAAAGTTTTCAGAGTTATTTTCCCAATAACTATATCCGGCTACTGCACTAACCGTATGGTCGTCCGCAAAAACACGCGTGAAATTGATGGTAGGTTCAAAAGATACATTGACTGTTTTACTATATGCATGAAATCCTCTTCCTTTATAACTTCCATTCAAAGAGGTTCTGTGTAACGCGGACGTATAATGTGTCTGCTGATACTGGCGATCTTCCCAGCCAAAAGTGGCTTGTGCCGAGAATCCGGCAGGCAAATTGAGCTTTACCGTTGCATCCGCCTTCAGCCATTTATCAACATTATCTGCCTGCTTCAACATAACTTCTGCTAAAGGATTGTAATATTCACTACCACCCACCAATACATTATATCCTGTTTCACTAGTGCTGTCATATACATGTTCCGTCGGGTTCATCTTCAATGCCATGTCGAAATAGGAACTACTGCTCCGCTGATCCCGATGTGCTTCCCGGTATTCTGTGTGCAAGCCTATTTCCAGCAAATCATCGAGGAGATTAAAGTTTGCATTGATACGCCCCGAATAGTCTTTACGATTATCGCCAATTGCGATACCTTTTTGATCCTGTGCCATAATAGTAGCATATATTTTAGCTGTATGGCCGCCGCCCGAGAGGTTGACAACATGGCGTTGGGAGAGTGCTCCTTCATTCAAAAGTTCACCATACCAGTCGGTAGATGCACCTAAATCTGTTCCTACTCCGAACCTTACGAAAGCATCACGATCAAGGACCTGCGGTCCCCTGGAAACTTGCTCGGTAGAGAGTTCGCCCGTATATGATAAGGTAATGGGACCTTCTTTTGCTTTCTTGGTAGTCACTAAGATGACACCACCGGCTGCTCTTGTTCCATAGATGGCACCTGCAGAGGCATCTTTCAAGACATCAATAGACTGAATATCTTCCTGACTGATAGAACGCAAATCACCTCCGGGAATTCCGTCTATCACAATCAAAGGAGAAGAGGAAGCATTGATGGACGCTACTCCACGCAGCTGGAAACTGGCAGAAGCATTCGGACTGGAAGTCTCGGAAACATTCATACCGGAGATTTTACCCTTTAAAGCTGTCGCAATAGTGGAGCCTCCCATTCCAGTCACTAAATCTTTTGATGATATGGAAGTAATGGAACTGGTCACTGCACGTTTTTCCATCGTTCCATAACCGATAACGACTACCTCATCCAGTAACTGATGATCTTCTTTCAATACCACTGACAAGTTTGTACGGTTTCCCACCTTTACTTCAAGAGACTGAAAGCCAATGTATGAAATCACCAATATGGCATCGGATGCAACCGCCAACTTAAATTTTCCATCCAGATCGGAGACTGTACCTTTCCCGACCACTCCTTTCTCCTGAATACTGGCACCTATTACCGGCTCTCCCTGTATATCCGATATGACACCAGATACAATCATTCTCTTGTCTTGCTGCGATGACTGTACTTCAGCAGACAGTATAATCTTCTTGTCCAGCACTGAATATCTTACATTAGTGCCAGCAAAAACTTCCTTTAATACACTAAATATATTACTTCTATCAACTGATATAGATACGCGACGATTCAAATCCACATGTTTGTTATTGAAAAAGAAATCAAAATCGGACTGTTCTTCAATCTCTTTTAAAATATCCTCCACCCGCTGATTGTGTACATCAATACTGATTAAAGTTTTTTGTGCATAACTATCGGACGCATAGCCCAACCCGATAGAGCATACCAAGAATAAAATCAAAAGTCTCATAGATAATGGGATTTTGTTAGAAACTCGCCAAAGCGACTTTACCACCCATAAAAATTGGATGCTAAAATAATTTTGCATAAATTTGTGATGACTTAAAGTTAATAAAAAGTTTATCTAAGCTTGTCGCCAAACAAGCATCAAAAAGATTTACCGATTTCCATACGGGAAGATACGCCAATATCATCCCGTATGTTTTTTTAATTAAGGGGCTCTGTCTTTCATTGCATTTTTTGTTTTAAGGTTAATCAATCAGTATATTTCTATTTTGCTCTTTTCATCTTTTATATTGGGGGAATCAAGATATCTCCAACGTATTTGAGAAGAAAGTTGGAAATACTCCAGAATACGTTCCAAACGTTGATTGGTAAATGTTCCCGTAAATGAGTCTTCTTTCAAACGATCGTTTTTAATAATGAATTCTACATTATACCGTTTTTCCAACATTCGCAAACCTTCTTCCAAAGGAGTATTTCTGAATATAATCTTACCTTCTTTCCAGGCAATCTCCGACTCTCCGGAAGTGGTATAGAGCCGAACCTTATTATCTTTTGAATCATAGACCAATTTCTGTCCCGGATCCATCAGAACTTTTTTCAAGACATCATTTGATTTATAAATAAAACCGATCTTTCCTTCTACCAATGTTGCTGAAATCCGATCTTCTTTTTCGTAAGCCTCTACATTAAAATGAGTTCCCAGTACTTCTATTTGTGATTGATGGGAAGTGGAGATTATAAATTTCTTTTTCGGATTCTTAGCTACTTCAAAATAAGCTTCTCCCTGTAAAGTCACATTTCTTGTATCACTATCGAAACGTGAAGGATAACTTAGTGTTGACTCCGAATTCAGGTAAACAAGTGTCCCGTCGGGCAGGATCAATGAGGTCATCATCCCAGGATTTGTTTTCACTTCCATGATTTGTGCCACTTCCTGTTCGTTTCCTCCCCAATACTGGAACATCAATGTAACGAGAAGTGGAATGAACAAAATTGCTGCCGCACGTTGTGTCCATTGCCACCACATCGTTCCCTTGCGTCTGTTACCCGACATTCTACTTTTCACCTTCAACAATGCTTTCTCCGTATCGACTTTCTTCATGATATGGACTGTATCCGTGGCAAGATAAAGAGCATGTATCTGTTTTGCCATCCGTCGGTTTTCGTCCGATTCGCCCATCCACATCTCAACTTTCAGACGTTCTTCCTCCGTTGCCAATCCTTCACAATAACGAGGAAGCAGTTCTTCTATCGTATTTCTATCTGTTTTATCCATATCTGTTTTTATTGCCTTTTACTATAAGACAAGGGAGACTTGAGAGATTCCTAAACCAAATTTCATTTTTTTATTGAAAATCTTTGTTTTCATCTAAAAAAGCTATATTTGCAACAAATTACCAAACTAATACATGAAAGAAATCCACCTGTCAGAAAACAATTACTTACTATCTGCTATACAACGGGGAGACCAGAAAGCATTCGATGCACTATTCCGGAAATACTATCCGACACTGTGTGCTTACGGCCATCGTTTTGTAGACTTGGAAGATGCGGAGGAAATTGTGCAAGACTCTCTTTTATGGATTTGGGAGAACAGAGAGAATCTGATTATTGAGATCTCGCTTAGTTCGTATCTCTACAAAATGATATATCGCAAGGCTCTGAACAAGCTTGCACATATTGATGCCGCCCAACGTGCAGACACACGATTCTATGAAGAAATGAAGGAAATGCTGCAAGATACGGATATCTATCAAATAGAGGAATTGACACAACAAATCAAGGATGCTATTGCCAACTTGCCGGAAAGTTACCGAGAAGCTTTTGTGATGCATCGCTTTCAGGATATGAGTTATAAGGAAATTGCAGAAATTCTTGAAGTATCACCTAAAACAGTCGATTATCGTATACAGCAGGCACTGAAACAATTACGTTTAGATTTAAAAGACTATCTACCGCTACTGCTTCCTATCTTATTCCCGTAAGACTAAACAAGTCATATAAGTAAACACCAATATTGTTTTATTTGGTCATTACCTGTCAGCTAAAGTATTAATAGATAACTTACGTTGTATTAAAGATAAACTTACGTTCCTCTAAGGCTAAAGTTCTATTTGACCTGAAACAAACTATAAATGCAACTTGCGTTTATAAAAACAAAGCTTGCGTTTATAGATTTCTTTTGGGCAAAAACAATTTTGGTAATAAGGAAAAGGAAGTTTGCAAGAAGGAGACAGTAACTTATCTATTAATGAATCTCATCTCTTTCTATAAGGAAGCGTAAACCAGAAAGTAGATCCTTTACCTTCTTCTGAATCTACTCCTATTTTCCCCCCGAGACGCTCAACAATCGTACGACAGATGGAAAGTCCTAAACCGGTACCTTGAATGAACGGGTTATATTTTACGAATCGTTCGAAAACATGTTCACACTGTTCGTTCGACATACCACAGCCGGTATCCGATACATAAAAATAAATAGTATCGGTGTCTGTCATACGATACCCCATACAGATAGTACCTGTTTGAGTAAATTTGATAGCGTTATTGACAAAGTTGGCAAGCAATTGTATCAGGCGGTTCTTGTCAATATAAAAAAGACAACCCGGCAAGCGTTCGGTAAATGCAAGGGTAACATCACTGTTTTTCAAACGTAACCGCATACTTTGTTCAATTTCCTCCATTGTCTGATTAACATCGATCGAGGAAGGATAGAAATCAAATGTCCCGGCTTCAATCTTTGATAAGTCCAAGATATCATTTATCAATTGGAGTAGCAAATCGGTATTTGTTTCGATGATATCTGCGTACTCGCGCATTTCGGCACGATCTTCTGTACTGGGAAGCATATTTGAAAATCCCACGATTGCGTTCAAAGGAGTACGTATTTCATGACTCATGTTCGCCAAAAAAGCAGATTTCAATTGATTGGCCTGTTCTGCTTTTTCCATTGCTTCACTCAAACGGCTATACGCTTTCCGAAGAATACGAATATAATAGACAATAGCAGCTATCAAAAATAATAGAAAGACTGAACTAGAAATAATCTTAACACAATGTTGTTGAAAAAAAGTTTGAGGTTTATCAACATATACAGCATCTTCGGGATAACGACTTGACGGAATATTATAAGACTTTAATACAGGATAACAAAGATAGGCATTTCCTTCCCCTCCCACTCCACCCGGGATATTGCGGGCTTGTTCTCCATTCAATATGCGATTCAGGATTTCCAGCAAAGAATCGCAAAAAGACTCTGTCGATACATAATACCCTCCCGCGAAAGTATTGTTCGATAAATTTTCAGGAGATAGCAAAAACAGAGGTGAGGGAGTAAAATTGGTTATAATTTCCTGTATGTGGTCGAAAAGATAGTTGTTGTCATTTTCATTATGAGACTCAAACCAGGAGTAGTAAATAATTCCTGTATTGGGTGTATAACTATGCAGGGTATCCAGCAACATTTCTGTCGATAATTGAGTGGTAGAAAGTAGCTCCAGACGTAAATCCGGGAAGTTTTTTTCGACGGCTTCCTTCACATCCCCACGGGTTTCTTCACTAATATATCGGTCGTCCGAAATAAATGCCAGACGTTTCATGTCTGGTATTAGTTTATAAATCAGTTCCACTGTTTCCTTCACATAATAATGCTGCTTTAAAAGTGTCAGATTATAGCCTCTTCTCCATTCTTCACCGGGGACACTGTTGGTTTCCGTCAGCGGAGCATGAGACAGTAAAACATCGAGAGAAGCAGGCAGGCGGTCGCGGGCATTTGCCACTATTACCGGAACGTCTTTCCATACGTCATCAAACAGTTCACGGCAGACAATCCATCCCGGATCTCCAATCAAGACGATGGCAGCGGGAGCTACCGGGTATTTCTCGCGCAAATGGGTGACTACGGCATCTGCTTCCATCTTATTAGCCAAAGCAGGTACGGAAAGAGATTCCGCTTTGGCAGATATACCCTGCTTCTGAAGGACATCGTGTATGCACCAATAGAAGTTTTTAGCCCAAGGCAAGTTAAAATTAATGGAGTTTAAAACCAGTACTTCTTTATTTTTTGTATCAGTTCGAGCTGACACAGATAATAAGAATCCTTCTATAAAAAGGAATATGCTTAAGAATGAGGTGATTCGGAGTACTTGTTTCATTTGTGATGTTCGATAATAGCTACGGCAAAGGTAGTA
>OGOR01001717.1_pt1 | contig 11274 bp, 10 predicted proteins | sample 1552771 | NCBI WGS metagenome assembly OGOR01 (sample SAMEA2580124, study PRJEB22360) | human gut metagenome | biome: human gut; feature: human-associated habitat; material: faeces | place: Denmark | collected 2008/2010
CGGAATAGGTTGCCTTTTGTCCAGGTGAAAGCGTATATTCATGGGGAAGTGAACCACCTGATATTCTGATTCGTCCGCTAAGTAAAGACGTTTCTACAATGTCTTTTTTATAGGTCTTTACATTGAATGAAGTTCCTACTACTTCAATTTGCAGATCGTTGATTATTACCTTGAATGGGCAATCGGGATTCTTGGCAACATCGAAAAAGGCTTCTCCTGATAGTTTGACGAGGCGTTGCTTGGAGTTGTTTACATCATATTCCAGGTTTGTAGCCGCATTTAGATGTACAAATGTACCATCAGGGAGAGCCATTTCTGCTTTACTGCCAGCTCTAACTGTTACAGCAACCATTTGACTTTCCGGGTTATTCATCCATGTATAAAGTCCAAAAGAGGATGATAGGATGATAGCGATAATGGCAGCATATTTCATATATTGCAGCCAACGGCGTCTCCAAATGATTTGTTGTAGTTCCTTTCGAATTTGCTTTTTCATCATAGGAGGCATCTTTATCTCTACTGTGTCGTTTTCCATATCTATCATGGTATTCCATAACTCTTCGTCAGGTATGTTGTTGAGTTCATTTCTGAACTTTCCAATATCGGAAGAGGTGATTCCTTTTTCGATGTACTGGCAATATAACTTTTTAAATTGTGGACTCATATTATTGGTGTTTCTATAGGTTATACGTAAATACATAAAGGGAGTACTAGACTTTTTTTATGTTGTAGAGCATAGAAAAAGTTAGGAATAGTAGGTGTTTGTAGAGTTTTGTGGAGTTTTAATTATTCCTACTGAAAGTGTTATTCTTGTTACAGGAAGAAAATAAAGAGAATATTATATTTCATCATTTCGCTGCGAAGAATCTTCAGGGCGGAAGTCAGATAGTTTTTCACCGTTTGTTCGGAGAGATCCAGTTGTTCGGCTATTTGCTTGATGGGGATATGTTTCTCCCTGCTTAATTCATAAATCTCGTGTTCCCGTTGTGACAGAACTTTCTTCGATTGTTGAAGTTGTTGCAGGAATTCGTCGTACAATAAGATATCTTCCGGCGATACGTCAGTTGCCTGGTTCTCGCAATACTCCATGAAGTCTTCGAATTGCAGTTCGTTGACTTGTTTGCGGAAATAATCAATGACCTGATGTTTGGCGATGGTGAAGATGAAAGCCTGCAGATTGCCCAAGCTATTCAACTGGCTACGGTTGTCCCACAGGCGTAAAAAGGTATCCTGAACAATGTCCTGTGTCAGGGAACGATTTTTTAGTTGTTTAAGAACAAAGCTGTAAAGTCGGTCGGCATAGGCTTCATAAATCTGGGTAAAAGCCTGGTAAGAGCCGTTGCGTAGTTCTTTTATGCACTGTATTTCGTTTATTTTCATGCTTCCTGTATAGATGTAGGCGCAGACAAATGTACTGAAATAATTTAAAAATCAACAAATCTATGCGGATAAATAAAAAGGAAGCGGTATCAGTGGTTGGCAGAAGCGTTTTCATTTTGCAATTGCATTACATTTATAGATGAAGTTTTATGGTACCCCCTCTTGCTTTTCGCCTCTTAATTTTGTACCTTTACAGATTTTCCTCCTTTCACTAAGGGGATGTCACGCTATAGAGTGACATTTATCACTTTATAAGATGCCATTTGTCCTTCTATAAAGTGATAATGGTCACCTTGCAAGGTGACAACTTCCCGACTGCACAAAAATACATTAATCTCTGCACTGAAAATCCTTAATCTCTGCACTGAAAGTTCTTAATCATAGTTAGAAAAGAAAGATGGCTTATTACAATTTAAAGAAGAAACCGTCCCTCACCACGAAAGAGGGCGAGACTGAAACGATGTATGCCGACATTGTTTATAGCGGAACAATTACGGCAAAGCAGCTTATTCGGGCAGTAGCCAAGAGAACCGGATTCAAGGAGGGGATGATAGAAGGGATCCTTTCCGAGTTGCGGGACGAAACACTCGACTACCTGGGCGAGGGATTCCGGGTAGAACTGGGAGAGTTTGGATTCTTCTCCGCCAAGGTGACATCCCGTTTGGTGGAGGACAAGAAAGACTTGCGTTCCAACTCTGTTTCTTTCAACGGGGTGAACTTCCGTGCTTCTAAGGAATTCCGGACAGGCGTCCGGGGCGATCTGGAGCGTCGAAAATACATAGACTTTAATACCTCAAGAGAGTGTGACAGCGAAAAACTGAAACAGATTGTACTGCAATATATCCGGCAACATGGGTTTATTACAAGAACAACGTATACCCAACTCACAGGGCGACTGAAGAACACCGCGCTCGCTGACCTCAAATCCTTTGCAGCCGAGGGTATTATCAAGAGAGAGGGACGGGGCAATCAGATGCACTTCATTGCACTGCCACCCAAGGATCCGGACGGCGAGTAGTGAACTCTGAATGTACCTGTTTAACTTGTGTTCGCGTGTCTAAAACGTACTGTAATCATTCATCTTTAAATGATATTATGGCTGGAAATTTGTATCTTAGCGCCCATGTTGGGTTGCTAATCCGGTAACCATATATGTTTGTATAATACTTCTAAAATGGACACATAGCGGAATTACAAATTTGAGCAATGCGCAGCGAATTTGCTGAAATAGCGTTCGTTATGCATTGTTTTTCTTTTGTATAGAGCCAATCGAAAGCCACCCTGAAGCCAAACGGTGCAGGAGTTCAGTTGCCACCTCATTACTCCCGTAAGGGGGGCAGATTTCTTGCTAAGGGTTCTGTCTTTGTGGTTTGCTTTAGTTTGCATAGTTGTCGGTAACTCACTATAAACTAGTTTTGTAGCCGAAAAAGGAGAAACACAAGGAGGAAATATCGTTTCTGAAAGCAGTAATCGCGAGGGCGGCGGAATGGTTTCCCTATTTCCGTGAAATGCTCCGTATCGAAAACCTCTGCCGCCTTGTCGGGTTCGATGAAAGACAGACCGCAACGCTCGTCAAGGGAAAGCCATTGGAGTATGCAGGGGAACTCTATTCGGAGGAACACGGACGGAAATTCACGACCGAAAAGGCAGGTTTCCAAGTGCTGAAAGACCCCACGGACGGGACGAGATTGGTTCTTGCCATTGACCGAAAGCCCATTGCCGAGTGGTTCAAGGAACAGTTCGAGAAGTTAAGGCAGAACATTCGCTGACCTATACAACCGCAAAGGAAAGGCAGGGGGATGAAGCTATAACCGTGTTATCTCGCTGGAAAACAATAAAAAAGTACTCTTCATAATCTTTTGTGAATAACATTTTTTATATTTGCGCCATAAAAAGCACATTGAGATTTGTACTGGATACGTGATGAACAAAGAACTTTCGGAAAAATACATGTAAATACAGAGTTATAACCTATTTCCGTAATTTTGCACATCATTCAAGTTTTGGTATATGCCACTTGAAAAACAATGTATGTAAACAAAAAATATAATGTAAAATGAGAAAATTTTTATTTTTTTTATTATGTACGGTAACCTTCTATTTACTCGCTTCTTGTGAGAAAGAAGAGCACTTAGACGGTAAAGGTGACAAGCCATTAGTGGATACACCTAAAGATACGATTCAAGAAGAATTTCTCCTTAAATGGGATACATTTATCGATGATAGCAATGACAATGGAGAAATTTTTATCGGTACACAGTATTTAGGAATACAAGGATGGTCACATTTAGCAACTCCACCTTACATATATATTGGAGCAGTATTCCCCGAAAGTACATTTACTACAACGTTTGATAAAGAGATTGTTGGCAAAAAGAAGCCCATATATTTAACTTTTGATTTCCCAGATCCATACATCACATCTATGGAAACAGTCAAAGGAAGTGAGTACTTACAAAAAATTAAAGAAGCTATTAGTTCTAAAGAATACCAAAGTTACACTTCACCTCAAAGACCACATATCGTAAAATTTGCAGAACTAAAATCTCTATCAAATATAGAAAGTTGTTTCCCATATAATAAAGATTTTGGTAATACACTAAAAAAAATAGCCCTACAAGAATTTAATGTAGAAAATATAAAAAGCCTATGTATTGGTGAAGTTATATTCAAAGGTTTTACAACGTCAATGGATGTCCCCTCAAATGGATTATTCATTAATGAACCAACGTCCTCCGAAAAATTAATTTATATACGAAGTCTTACATATGGGGTTAGTGCTTATTTCATAGTCGCAAGTGAAGCTCCCTATAAGGAGGTTCTAACCGCTTTTAAAGATTCATTTATGGATGATTATAATAATCCTAAAGGTGTATTACATAACTCGAAGATTATTTTATTAACAACATCCGACATAAACCAAGAAGCCGAAGTAAAAGCAACATTCAATGACTTAAATAACTTTTTGAAAAATCCTTTTATGGGTGGAAAGATATACGGATATCCTATATACTGTACTGGATTTTATGTCAAAAATAACAAGATATTTACAAGAGAAAGCTAAAAGAAATTATTAGTAAATTCAAAGAACAAGAAAAAGCAAAAACAAAATGACGAGCAAAAGACAATAGGGAAAATACATGTAAATACAGAGTTATAAATCAAAATAATATGAAAACTAAGAGTTTTTTAGGAATACTTGGACTATTCCTGTTTGTAGTCAGTTTTATAAGTTGCGATAATGACGATGAACAAGGAAGAAAAATAACAGATTACAAAGAGTATATTCTTACCATTGCATCGAAAAAAGTTCCGGGAGTAATGAGTTCGTGTGGCAATAATTATCTAACAGATGTATATGCCGTAAAAAAAGAGCAATCCAATGATTGGGTTCCCTTTGGTAGTATTAAAGGGTTTGATTTTGAAAAAGAATATGAGTATAAAATCAAGATTAGTGAAACGACCTTTTTAGATTATAGCATGGGAGAACCAGCATGGACGGAATATGAATTGCTTGAAACAATATCCAAAGAGAAAAAGGTTTCAGAAGATTTGCCTTTGCATTTTATCCCTGAATGGTATTACGAAGATCAATTTATCCCCGAATACAGATTCGCAGTAGAAGCGGATAACAAAGAGGTAATCGAAGAAGATTTGAAAGCTAATTCTATCATGCCATTGAACTATCATTATTTGTTGTATAGGGGTGATAATAAATTAATGACATGGATTGCCATAAAAGACAACAACACAATGTTAAGTCCGAAATTTATTAAAAGCACAAATAAAAAATCCGAAGAACTTCCGGATTCTTATACTATGCTCCCCCCGAAAGGGAATGTGATGGGTTGTATGGAATGGACGTTCTTAAATGAGTATGGTAATGAAACAGATATCCCCTCGTTTGATGTTTTTGTTGGTTATTTTGAAAAATCAAGGAGCACAGGACCAACACCAAACACAGCTTGTCTTTATAAAGACCTTACAGAGCATTACAAAAGCAAATATCCAGAAGCTGGAGTAAAAACGGTCGTGGTTTCTTATGACATTTCCATAAGATTATAGAGCCTCCGGCGTTTTTCCGCTGGTGCTTCTAACATTTGCACATAAAAATTGAATTATCCATGAAAAAAATTATTCTATTGGGTTTCTTATATTTACCTATATGCATATTTGCGCAAAAAAACTATTTTTCCATAACGGGAAGGACATTTTTAGAAGAATATATAGTTCCTAATCAAACAACAAAATCCCCCTTAAGTGCTGGTGCTTATATTCAAATTAAAGGAATGCCGGAACGTGGTTGGTTGGCAGATACAGAAGGGTACTTCAAAATAGATAGCCTGCGAAAAGGGAAATATCATCTAACATTTTCATGCATTGGTCTTGAGCGTGTAGATACTGTAATTCTCATTAATGGCAACATAGATTTAAAGATTATATTGTCAGACCTTAGTATTCATACACCACAATTAAGCCTAATTCTTTCAAAAGAAGAAGAAAACAAAGTTCTGAAAGACAATTTTTGGGATAAATACGGACTTAATGCATCGTGGTACACAAAAGAAAGTTTACAAGATAAATCACAGCGAATAACAATTTTAGGTTATTTCCATAGGGTAAAAAGAAATCAAATAATTTTCGACTATCTCGATAAGAAATACGGATATAGCTGGAGATTTGAAGCACCCAAAGGAATAATAGGGTTAGACGAAACATTAGACACTTATGAACTTTTACAAAATGACAAAGCAGACAACGCCCCTAACATTATACCCCATGAATGGGATGAATGATTTTCTTTTTTCGCAAGTTGCAAGTATAAAATTGCCACCGAAAGTTCGTACTTTCGGGAAAAGATGTGATATTTGCAAATGAAAGAGTTATTTGACAGCATAGCAACGCAAAACGCTGAAATTCGCACGGTTGCTAACTCGTTACCGCCACTTTTCAAATAATTCGCTAAAAGTTTATTCCTCAATCGGTTAAGTCTAACCGATGAAAATCTAAAATACATTATGCAAACTGCTGTTCCGGATGGTTCCGGAAAACGGCACATTCTTCAGCTTCTCCGAGTCAAACACGACTTTCACCCCGTACATCCGCTCCAACGTGGTCGCGATCTCTGCTAAAGGCGCTGAATTAAAAATCAACATATTGTTCCGCCAAAAGTCGATTTCACGCAGATCCGAGATAGGCGATTTAGTAAATGTCTGCTTGTTCTTATGATACTCTACCTTTTCGCCGGGTTTCAACAAGATGGCATTCGTTTTATTAGAAACCCTGACACTTCCTTCCGCCAGCAGTGTCGTGACGGAAAGATCGTCCCCATATCCCTTCACATCAAAGGTTGTTCCCAACGCTTCTATCTCCAAATCATTGCAACAGACGATAAAGCGCTTGTCTTTGTTCTTTGCCACCTCAAAATAGGCTTCTCCGTCTAAATAAATCTTTCGGTCGGATTTGTTATACTCCGCATCATAAGAAAGATGAGTAGCCGAATTCAACCAGACTTTCGTTCCATCAGGTAAAGTCAGATTTGCTTTCTGCCCGTAATCTACTGCAACCATGAAAGGATCCTGTGATACCTTATTTATATGTCCTACTCCAAAATATGTGGCCAGCCCCAAACAAACCGGTAATAATATAGTGGCCGCCACCTTATATATAATAGGTTGCCAACGCCGCTTCTTCGGATACAGAATTTTGGGTTCATCCAAATTCCGCTGCAGATGATTCCACATTTCTTCTTCCACTGTCTTATCTATTTCGACAGCTGCTTCTTTCCACATCTGCTCGCAAAGCGAATTAAACTCATCACGAATTCCCGGTTTGCGAATCCATTCAATAAGTATCCTTCTTTCTTCAGGAGAGGCCTCCTGCTTGAAGAATTTTTCCAATAGTACTATGTAATCGTGTTGCTCCATAATTTTCCTGTTCTATATATACTAGCCTTGAGAGACAGAAAAGGACTACAAGAAAATGAAGATAAGTTAGATATTAACTTTTATTAAAGGTTAAGCATTAGATATGGTGCAGGAAGAGAGAAACAGAAAAGGCAATCGTCCCCAGTTTGTCACGCAGGAAATCCAAAGAACGATGTACCTGTGTAGCAACGGTCTTTTCGGATATATCCAACTGTTCAGCTATCTCACGATAGTTCAGCCCGGATTTCCAGTAGAGCATAAAAACTTCCCGACGGGCAGGAGGCAGTTCTTCCAAAAGTTTCAGGATATATTCTTCTAAAAATAAATAATCCAACTCTTCATCTATCTCTACAGATTCATCAGCCGATTCATTCGATAATTTATCCACATAATTTTGAAGCAGGAGTTCGCGCCTCACGTAATGATACACCATATTTCGGGATATTTTAAAAAGATACCCGCCAAAATTTCCATCCAAATCAATATTGAGCCGCTTCTCCCAGATTTGGAGAAAAATATCCTGTGTAATGTCCTTTGCCACCCCAGCATTGCCTACCATAGAAAGGACAAAACTGTAAATGCGAGCATTGTATGCACGATACAACGCTTCAAAAGCATTTTTATTTCCTTCCTTCAATAATTGAAGTTGTTGGGTGGTAATCATTATCAAATAAAGTTAAATCATATATGGACTCAAAAATAACGAAATAACTAAAGCCGACAAGCAAAGCGCTTGTTAAAATTTCAATAAATCAATATCTAAGCTTTTAAAAAAGAATAGGATATAAACGCATAACCTATGTATATCATATCATAAATTCAGCCATTTTGCTATAAAATTAATAGAAATTACCAATCAACAACTACAATTTCTAACTTTTATTCCTACATTTGCGGGCAATTGATAACTTATTAACAAATTACATAAATACCATGGCTAAAATAACGAAAGAAGCCGCTTTGCTCTATCATTCACAGGGCAAACCTGGCAAGATTGAGGTAGTGCCTACCAAACCTTATAGTACACAAACCGACTTATCACTCGCATATTCCCCCGGTGTAGCCGAACCATGTCTTGAAATTGAGAAGAACCCGCAGGATGCATACAAGTATACAGCTAAAGGAAATCTTGTAGCTGTTATTTCTAACGGTACAGCCGTACTCGGACTGGGCGATATAGGCGCCTTGAGCGGCAAACCTGTAATGGAAGGTAAAGGACTGCTTTTCAAAATCTATGCCGGTATCGACGTTTTCGACATCGAAGTAGATGAGAAAGATCCGGAGAAATTCATTGCGGCAGTGAAAGCAATCGCTCCTACCTTTGGAGGGATCAATCTGGAAGACATCAAGGCGCCCGAATGTTTTGAAATCGAACGTCGCCTGAAAGAAGAATTGGACATTCCTGTAATGCACGACGACCAGCACGGTACTGCTATTATCTCCAGCGCCGGTTTGGTAAATGCCCTGCAAGTGGCAGGAAAGAAAATCGAGGATGTAAAAATCGTCGTGAACGGTGCCGGTGCATCCGCAGTATCTTGTACTAAATTATATGTATCTTTGGGCGCGCGCCTCGAAAATATCGTCATGCTGGATAGTAAAGGTGTTATTAGCAAGACACGTACCGATCTGAACGAACAGAAAAGATATTTTGCAACCGACCGCACAGATATCCATACATTGGAAGAAGCAAGAGCTGCTGCAAAGGAAAAGCATGTAGAGTTTGAGGAGCGCCATAAGAAGGGCGATATCTTAAACCTGTTCTTTGAGGCCTTTGTAGAAGAGCATCTGATTCAGCCTACCTTTGTTATGGATCATCCGGTAGAGATTTCTCCGCTGACCAAGAAAAAGCCGGAGAATCCGGAATATACCGAGCGTTTCGAGTTCTTTATGAATGGCTGGGAGATGGCAAACGCCTACTCCGAGCTCAATGACCCGATCGACCAGAGAGAGCGCTTCAAGGCTCAGGAAGAGCAGTTTGCAGCCGGCGATGAGGAGGCAAACCATACAGACGAGGATTTCTTAAATGCACTTGAAATCGGTATGCCGCCTACAGGAGGAATCGGCTTCGGTATCGACAGAATGTGTATGCTGCTGACAGACTCTGCGGCAATCAGAGATGTGCTGCTGTTCCCGACAATGAAGTCCTTAGACGCTAAGAAGGGCGAAGGGAAGGCTGAAAAGGCAGTAGAAAATGCTGCTGTGGCAGAGGAAAAGGTTGCAGAAAAGATTGATTTCTCCAACGTAAAAATCGAACCATTGTTTGAAGAAATGATTGATTTCGATACCTTTGCAAAGGCTGATTTCCGTGCAGTAAAGATTCTGGAATGTGAAGCAGTACCGAAGTCAAAGAAGCTTTTAAAGTTCACTCTGGATGACGGAACAGACCGGAAACGCACGATTTTAAGCGGTATTCACGAGTATTACGAGCCAGAAGATCTGATTGGCAAGACAGCGATTGCAATCGTAAATTTGCCTCCGAGAAAGATGATGGGCATTGATTCCGAGGGTATGCTGATTTCAGCAGTACACGAGGAAGATGGACATGAGGGATTAAATCTTCTCATGGTGAATGACCGGATTCCGGCAGGTGCGAAGTTGTACTAAGAATCAGAAAATCCATAGACTTTTATGAGTTTATCGAGTGTTTGACATCAAATTGACATCAAATTTGTGTCATTCGGTGGACTAATATGGACTGAAAAGGGATGTTTTAGAAATCAGAACCTTTCAAAACTTAATAGTTGAATGCTATTAAAAGGACATTTTCCAATAAAACGGAGAGTGTCCTTTTTCTGTTGTTATGGTCAAAACAAAATCAAAATAACACAAGGAGGGTTCTATTATGACAAGTACAGCGTTAGGAGCAGAAACCAAAAAGGAAGAAAAGATTATTTTTATCAGCGATGCACATGAGAAATTCTACTACGAGAAGTTAAAGGAAGTCCGGTATCAGGATGTTTACCACAAGGCACTCTGCTATTGTCTTGGGATCAGCGATGATACCAGAAGAAATGTTTACAGAATTTATGATTTCAAAACAGGATGCGTAATAACAGAGTGTTTACACGAAGGCTGGCAGACCAGTGGAAGTGTGAGAGTGGTCAGAATGGCATTCAATCTGTATTGCAATGGAACACCAAGTGTTTCCGATTATGAAGATGCAGAAGAACAGGTGGACGAGTGCAGGCAGTACACGGTGGAGGAAATATTCTGCTGTGCTTATGCACCATATTTCTGGCAGGCAATTCAGATTCGGTATCCGGAATATGCCACATACAACCATAAGCTGTATGCCTTATTGGGAGGAACAGACTAATGTTAAAAGTCAGATTGATGGGAACAAAGAATGATATTAAGTGGTTCGGAAAGATTTTGCAGAGGAATCCGAAAGTGGAAGTAACGGAGTTTTCCGAGATGTATCCGAATAAGGGAACGAAGAAATTTTACAGGGCGTATGTAGAAGTAAAGAAAAGAAACGTAGCAGAAAAATAGCAGAAAACAAAGGAGAATCTATCATGTGTAAAATAATCGCAATCGCAAACCAAAAAGGTGGTGTGGGCAAGACCACCACAACCAGTAATTTAGGCATAGGATTGGCAAAACAGGGCAAGAAAGTCCTGCTGATTGATGCCGATGCACAGGGCAGTCTGACAGACAGTCTTGGCTTCACAGAGCCGGACAAGCTAGAGGAAACACTTGCAACAGCACTTGGCAATATCATCAATGATGAAGATATGGAAGCGGATTATGGTATCCTGAAACACAAAGAGGGAATTGACCTGATGCCGGGAAACATTGAGCTTTCCGGTCTGGAAGTATCACTTGTAAATGTGATGAGCAGAGAGCTTGTGATGCGTTCCTACATAGAGCTGGTAAAGGATAATTATGATTATATTCTGATTGACTGTATGCCCTCTCTCGGCATGATTACTATAAACGCTTTTGCCTGTGCGGACAGTATTCTGAT
>OGOR01001718.1_pt1 | contig 11272 bp, 8 predicted proteins | sample 1552771 | NCBI WGS metagenome assembly OGOR01 (sample SAMEA2580124, study PRJEB22360) | human gut metagenome | biome: human gut; feature: human-associated habitat; material: faeces | place: Denmark | collected 2008/2010
GTGGTGGATGAGGTGCTCAACGGTACGCCGGTTCGGAATGGGGAGTTAATCGAGATTGATGATGGGCTGGCGCCTTATTTCTTCTATGTTTACAATCAGGCGACGGTTCTTCCGGCGAAGGTGTTCGGACTGAAAAAGGAGGATCACGATGAAACATGAGGGGATGGCCGGTGCCAATTTGCTGTGGCTGGCTGACGCGCTGGCTGTAGACGGACCGGCGCTGGCAAGAATGGACATCAGCATCGAGGAGGATGTGGCGCTCTGTGAGCAGACCCTCCGGCTGATCGGAAAGGCGTGCCCGGCGGCCACGCGTTATGCGGGGGAGTCGCTGGAAACCTTTTTGCAAGAGAAAATGGCGGAGAAGACGTCCGGAGTACCTAAGAAGCGGCATGAGGATAATACAGCCCTGCTGCTTTGCAGCCTGCTGGAATTGGCAGCCCTTTTATCAGGAACAGACCGCCAGACGGTCGTCCAGCTGATTGGATTTGTAGAAAAGTGGCCGGAGCAGTATTTATGGAACCCCACGGAGCCGGTGAACGATGGCAGTGAAAAGCGCCGTCCCATCACCTATAAAGAGCTGAAACAGCGCCAGCAGGCGGAGGAAGAAGCTGCCCCCGCCCATGACCCAAACCTGAAAAACAGCAAGGCCCCGGAGCGATATGCTCCGGGGCCTGCTGTCATTTTTTATGGAAAAAAAATCATGCTTTTCCGGGGTGCTGCGGCTCTTGGCCCTTAACCTCTGCGGTAACTACGATGACACGCACTGTCACCTGTTTGCCCTTCTCGACCACCTTGCAAAGTGCAGAGCCCATATACCGGGTGTCTTCAGGATTTTTGTCCCCCAGGCTTGCACCGTTGTGTGCATCATTTACATCAAGTACCTGTTTCTGAAGCTCAAAAGCCTGTCCGCTGACTCCGAGCTCATCAATCTTAACCGTTCCAGTCCAGACAAAGTTCCCTTCATTTGCGCCGCCATCATCGATTCCAAGGATCCTATTCAATTCTTCTTCGGCCGCGTTGTTTGAACTATCTTTTCCATCCGCTGTGGTAGCGGTTTCCGACTCCTTCTTGATCAGTTCAGCGATCTTTCGGGCCAGCTCCCGCTCTTTAGCCCGGGGCGTAAAGGTAGCTTTCATACCTTGAGCCTTAGCCATGTCGGTCAGGGCATCTGCAATGTCCTTCTCGGTCACAGCGTTGCCGCCGCAGGCTGTGAGAAGGGTCAGAGCCATTGCGCCGGTCAACACAACGGCCAGCAGTTTTTTCAGCATTTTCATTTGTCTGGTTCCTCCATATAATAAGCCTTTGTTCGCCATGCCCTGCTATGGCTAAGGGCTGGTTTGATTTTATTTTCCCCCCCCCCCCTATAGATTTGTCAAGGGGACGTTCAATTTTTGTAAACTGCCACAAATAATCGACCGCTGTTTTGAGTATGCTGCACAAACAAAGCCCCCGGCCGGGAGCGTTCTGGGCTCCGAGGCCGGGGGCGGGAGGTACGATTTTGTCGGTTCAGAGCCCGAACAGGGCCAGCAGGCGGTGCCACAGGCGGACGAAGAAGCTGCTTTCCGAAGCGTTGTCTGCCGCCGTCTCCACCGGAGCCGTTTCGGCGGGCGTCTCGGCGGTCTTATAGATGAACTTCACCCGGCTGGACGCACCCTCGGGTACACCGGCAAAGCTGGTGTAGTCGGCGAGGCGGCTGGTCATCTCTTCCACCACAGTCTGCAGGGCGTGGAGCTGGTCGGCGTCCAGCGCACCGGTGAGCTGAGAAATGCCCTCGTCGTTGAACTGCACGAGGCCGCCGCTGAGCCGGTCGGTGCCGTTCTGGAGCTGGAGCACACCGTCATACAGGGCGGATGCGCCGCCGGCCAGCTGAGCGCTTCCGGCCTTGGCGGCGTGTGCGCCGTCAGCGGCCGCAGCCACGCCGGCGGCGTACTGGCCGACGCTGGACACGAAGAACTGTATCTGGCCCAGATTTTCTTTCAGGGCGCGGACGCTGGCCATATCCTCGCTGTTGGCGGTCTGATAGACCAGCTCGTCGTGGATCTTCTGCTGGGCGTCGCTGTCGGTGAGCTTTTTCAGCCAGCCCATGATGAAATCGGGCGAGAAGCTCTGCATCAGGCGCAGAGCAGCCTCAAGGTCGTGGTCGGTCCTAGTGGCCGCGAGGTAGAGCGCGATGTCCAGCTGGCTGGCCTTGAACTGCGGAGCCTGCTCCCAGATGGTGCGCACCATCTTTTTGCGGCCCGCCGCCAGCGTCTTGTCGCCCAGCGAGAGGATGTCATCAATGACGGCTTCATATGTATCCCACGTCATGGGGGTGTCGATGAGGCCGTTCTCCATGAGGGTCTGGCTGGCGGAGTCCAGCACGCCGTCGGCCACCTGCTGTGCGCCGGAAGTCAGGGCGGCGTTGTTGGACGTCAGGGTGTCCAGCCCTTCCGTCAGCTGTCCGAGGCCGCTGTCCAGCTGGTTGGCCCCATCCAGCAGAGCCAGTGAACCGGCGGCAAGCTGTGCCGCGCCTGCTTTCAGCTGCGACGCACCGTCCAGCAGCTGGTTCATGGCATCATTCAGCGCCGCGATGCCGTCGGTCAAATCGTTGAGGCTGTCGAGGTCGAAGACCTCATCCCCCTGCCCCAGTGCCTCGGCGCTCGCCGCACAGGCCAGCAGAATCTGAGGTGCCGTCAGCGACTCCACGTCGGCCTCCACGGTCACGCTGTCCTGTAAGTACTCGGCCACGCCGTTCACCTGTTCGGGAAGCAGGCCGTCGAGGGAATCCTTCACGCCCGGCAGGGTGACGAAGGCCGCCACGCTGCTCTTAGCCGCACTTTCCAGCAGGCCGTTCACAGCGTTGACGTTGCTGGCGTCATCGCCCAACACGACGCCCACCGCCGTGACCAGCGGGGTGACGATGGTGCGCTCTTTGCCGTTCACGGTCACTTTGCCGGTCTCATGGTTGGTCAGGTCGATGGTGAGCACGAGGTGGCCGCTCTGGCCCAGAAGCTCGCTGAGCGGGGCGGTCCTGCCGTCCAGCGTGTAGGTCACTTTGGCAGAGATGGGCAGATGACGGTCCGTCTCACCCTTGTAGTAGACATCGGTGTCGTCGGTGTTCCAGACCAGCGTATCGCCGTTCTGGGTGTACTCGGCGAAGCTCTCGGTGTTCACGATATTTTTCAGGGTGGACTTGTCCTCCACACCGGCGAGGCCGTCGGCATTGTAAAGATGCTCGCTGACGGTGGTCTTGGTGACAGAGCCGTCCGCTGCCATGACGGCATACACCGTCTCATCCTTCGAGAAGGGCGCCTTGGTCGCCGCAAAGGCGGGCTGACAGAGGCTGACCGTCAGGGTCAGGGCAAGCGCCGCAGAGCCAGCGCGGCGCAGAAAATTCTGAGTTTTTCTCATAGCATTCACTCCTTTGCAGCGTTGGGGGCGTTGAGCCAGTGGTAGGTGGTGCGGCAGATGAGGCCGTCCAGCAGCATCAGGCCGGCGGGCAGCACCAGCAGGATGACCACCATACTGATGAGCGCACCCCGGGAGATGAGCATACAGATACTTTTCAGCAGTTCCACCTTGCTGATGGCCGCGACGCCGAAGGTGGCCGCGAAGAAGGTCAGGCCGCTTGTCAGGATGCTCTGGCTGCAGTGCTCGAGGGCCTGCTGTGCCGCCGCCTTGGGCGAGCGGAGGGCCAGCCGCTCTTCGCGGTAGCGGGTGGTCATGAGGATGGAGTAGTCCACCGTCGCGCCCAGCTGGATGGTGCCGATGACGATGCTGGCGATGAAGGGCAGCGAGTCGTCGATAAAGTACGGGATGCCCATGTTGATGGCGATGGCCGCTTCGATGCTGGCCACCAGCAGAATCGGCACCGACAGGCTGCGGAAGGACAGCGCGATGATGACCAGCACCGCCGCGATGGACCAGATGTTGACATTTTTGAAGTCCTCGTCGGCGATCTCCACGAGGTCTTTCATCATGGCACCCTCGCCGGTGACGAGGCCCTCGGGGTCTGCCTCCTTGACGAGGCGGACCAGCTCGTCCACCTGCGCGTTCAGCGCGTCGCTGCCCGACTTATAACGGCCATTGGCAAGGATGAGCTTGTAACCGCCGTTCTGGACGATGTTCACCAGCTCGTCGGGCAGAAGTTCCGTCTCAAAGCCCGGGCCGGTGATGGAGTCGAGGCTCACCACCTGCGTGATGCCGTCCACCTCCTTTATCTCATCGCAGAGGGCGGACACCTGAGAGGCGGTCAGCTCCTCCCGCACGAGGATGAAGTGGTTGGTCATCATGCCGAAGTCTTCGCCCAGCTTGTTCGTACCCACGATGCCGGGCATATCCTGCGGAAGAGCGGCAAAAATGTTGTAGTAAATATCGGTCTTGCTCTGGGCCAGCCCGAAGGGGATCATCAGCAGGACGAACACCACCACGACGGGCATCGGGTGTTTGGAGACAAAATGGCTCAGGTGGGTGAGCTTGGGCATAAAGGTGCGGTGGCGGTATTTTTCCACCCACTTATCGAAGAAGAGAATGAGCGAGGGCAGGATGACGATGGTGCAGATGACGCCCAGCGCCACGCCCTTTGCCATGACGATGCCGAGGTCTGCGCCCAGCGTCAGCTGCATGGCGCAGAGGGCCAGAAAGCCCGCAATGGTCGTCAGACTGGACGCCGTGATGGAGCTCATGGTCTTACAGATGGCGTTCTCCATGGCCTCTTCGTTGGAGGCACAGAGCTCCTTTTCCTCGTCGTAGCGGTGGAGCAGGAAGATGGAGAAGTCCATCGTCACGCCCAGCTGCAAGACCGCCGCCAGCGACACGGTGATAAAGCAGATCTGACCGAGGAAAATATTCGTGCCAAAGTTATAGACCAGCGGGAAGAGCAGCCCCAGCATGAACAAAAACGGCGTGAGCCAGCTTTCCAGCGAGAGGAACAGCACCAGCAGACAGCCGCCCACGGCGCAGAGCACATACCAGGGCATCTCGCCCATGACCAGCTCTTTGGTGTCGCTCAGGATGACGCTGATGCCGCCGAAGAAGCAATTCTTCCGGAGTATCTTCTTGATCTGGGCCACGGCCTGCATCGTCTCCTCGCTGACGCTGGAACCGCCCAGCTGGACGATGAGGATGGTGGAGTCGTTCTTGCCAAACATAAACTGCTGGACATCCGCCGGCAGCATCTCCGTCGGCACTGCCGGGTCCAGCACGTCGCTGAGCCAGAAGGTGTTCAGCACGTCCGGCACCTCGTCGATCTCGGCCTTCATGGCCAGCAGCTCGTTGGTGGGCATCCCCTCCACGGTTATCATGTTGGTAGACGCCAGATGGTAATCCGTTTCCAGCAGCAGCTGACCCACGCGGGAGTCCAGCTCCTGAGGCAGGTAAGAAAGGATGTCATAGTTGATGGGCGTGGCGATGGCTCCCACTGCCGCCGGGATGAGCAGCAGGACCGCCGCGATGAGGATGAGCCTGCGCATCTTCACGATGGCCCGCGCTAATTTTTTCATTCATTTCCTCCCATTTTATCGTTCCGAAGAAAAACAACTTTTCTCGTTTTTCCGACACACCTTATTATAGTACACTCCCCCGGGGTGTCAAGAGACAGCTCTGCCGACGTTCTGCCTCTCCCTTTGCAAAACAAAAAGCGGGGCGCACAGGTGGTCAAGTCTGTGTGTCCCGCATTTTGTTCTTTTTTGCACAGAGCGCCGTACCAGAGCGCCCCGCGCTGCGCGCAGGGAAAGCGGAGCAAACCATAAGCCGCTTTCGCCGAAGTTGTTTTTATAGCCAGAGTGTGCCGGATGGACGAGTATTTTTGTCAGCAGGCAAGGCGCTTTTCCGCAGCAATCCTGATGGATTGCAAGGAGAAGCAACGCAGGATGCGGGCAAAAAGGCCGCCCAGACGGTATGCAATGGTTATGAAAGCAACTTCAAAAATAGGAGAATGGAATGGAGGAACCGAATCGCCTCAAAGAGAGTTGCAGGCATCCCTTTGCAGTGAATCGGAGAAGCTTAGGTTAGGTTTAACTAACCTTGCCGTGACAACAGGATACCATAGTTTGTCATGACTGTCAAGCCTGTTTTTCAAATTTTCAAAAAATTTTTCTCCGGCGGCCTCCATGAGCATTTTTCATAACAAAAACCGCCATCTCTTGTAGAAAATCCACAGGTTCCCTCTTGCTTTTTCTGAGAATCACTGTTATTATATTGTCAGGCCGCTGCAGTCGGACTCGATTGCCTGTCTGCAGCGGCTCATAAACAGCGCAGGGGTTGCCATCCAAATACCTCTGCGCCCTGTACCACCCTGTCTTTCAGAAACCGCAATCGGCGGCTTTTTTAAGACGGAACAGTTAGACTGCTCTAACTAATTATTGCAAAGCAGATTGGTCGGAGCGTCAGGAACGGAGCAAGGAGGTTCCAATGATCGATTTTGAACAGTGGGAAGGCTTTGAGGGCCGCATCTGGAAAGAGGAAGTCAACGTCCGCGACTTTATCCAGAAGAACTACACCCCTTATGACGGCGACGAGTCTTTCCTGGCTGGCCCCACCGAGGCCACCGATAAGCTCTGGGGCGCACTGCAGAAGCTGCAGAAGGCCGAGCGTGCCAAGGGCGGCGTGCTGGATATGGAGACCGAGGTCGTCAGCGGTCTGACCGCATACGGCCCCGGCTACATCGACGAGAGCCTGAAAGAGTTTGAGCAGATCGTCGGCCTGCAGACCGACAAGCCCCTGAAGCGTGCATTCATGCCCTACGGCGGCATCAAGATGGCGGAGCAGGCCTGCACTACCTACGGCTACCAGCCCTCTGAAGAGCTGCACAAGATCTTCACCGACTACACCCGCACCCACAATCAGGCTGTGTTCGATGCCTATACCCCCGAGATGAAGACCGCCCGCCACACCCACATCATCACCGGCCTGCCCGACACCTATGGCCGTGGCCGTATCGTCGGCGACTACCGCCGTGTGGCACTGTACGGCATCGACGCTCTCATCAAGTTCAAGCAGGAAGACTTCGCCAACTGCGGCGACGGCACCATGACCGATGACGTCATCCGCCTGCGCGAGGAGATCGCACGCCAGATCAGCGCCCTGAAGGGCATGAAGAAGATGGCCGAGGCTTACGGCTGCGACATCTCTCAGCCCGCCAAGACCGCCAAGGAAGCCTGCCAGTGGCTGTACTTCGGCTATCTGGCCGCCATCAAGACCCAGAACGGCGCCGCTATGAGCGTGGGCCGCATCTCCACCTTCCTCGACATCTATATCCAGCGCGATCTGGACAAGGGCATCCTGACCGAGAGCGAGGCTCAGGAGCTCATCGACCACATGGTCATGAAGTTCCGCATGGTCAAGTTCGCCCGCATCCCCAGCTACAACCAGCTGTTCTCCGGCGACCCCGTCTGGGCAACGCTGGAAGTGGGCGGCATCGGCATGGACGGCCGCAGCATGGTCACCAAGAACTGCTACCGCTTCCTGCATACCCTCGAGAACATGGGTCCTGCACCGGAGCCGAACCTGACCGTTCTGTACTCCTCTGCTCTGCCTGAGAACTTCAAGAAGTACGCCGCCAAGGTGTCCATCAACACCAGCTCCGTCCAGTACGAGAACGACGACGTCATGAAGCCCGTCTGGGGCGACGATTACTCCATCTGCTGCTGCGTGTCTGCTACCCAGACCGGCAAGGAGATGCAGTTCTTCGGCGCACGCGCCAACCTGGCAAAGTGCCTGCTCTACGCCATCAACGGCGGCGTGGATGAGAAGAGCCACGAGCAATGCGGCCCCAACTACGCCCCCATCACCGGCGAGTACCTGAACTACGACGAGGTGCTGCCCAAGTACGTCCAGATGCTGGACTGGCTGGCCGGCCTGTACGTCAACGTGCTGAACCTCATCCAGTATATGCACGACAAGTACTACTACGAAGAGGCTGAGATGGCCCTCATCGACACCGATGTCCGCCGCACCTTCGCCACCGGCATCGCCGGCTTCTCCCACGTCATCGACTCCCTGAGCGCCATCAAGTACGCCAAGGTCAAGGTCGTGCGCGACGAGACGGGTCTTGCCACCGGCTTCGAGACCGAGGGCGACTTCCCGAAGTACGGCAACGACGATGACCGCGCTGACGAGATCGGCGTCTGGCTGCTGCGCACCTTCCTTGAGATGATCAAGAAGCGCCACACCTACCGCAACTCCGAGGCTACCACCTCCATCCTGACCATCACCTCCAACGTGGTCTACGGCAAGTACACCGGCGCTCTGCCCGATGGCCGTGCCGCCTTCACCCCGTTCGCACCCGGTGCCAACCCCAGCTACGGCGCAGAGCAGAACGGCCTGCTGGCCTCTCTGAACTCCGTGGCCAAGCTGCCCTACCACTGGGCTCTGGACGGCATCTCCAACACCCAGACCATCAACCCCGACGCTCTGGGCCACAGCGAGGGCGAGCGCGTTGAGAATCTGGTGCAGGTCATGGACGGCTACTTCGACCAGGGCGCACACCACCTGAACGTCAATGTCTTCGGCAAGGAGAAGCTCATCGACGCTATGGAGCACCCCGAGAAGGAGGAGTACGCAAACTTCACCATCCGTGTCTCCGGCTACGCCGTCAAGTTCATCGACCTGACCCGCGAGCAGCAGATGGATGTCATCTCCCGTACCTGCCATGCAGCTCTGTAACCCCATCGGATACGTCCACTCGCTGGAGACTTTCGGTTCTGTGGACGGCCCCGGCGTCCGCTTCGTCGTCTTTTTGCAGGGGTGCGCCCTGCGGTGCAAATACTGCCACAACCCGGAGACATGGGCTGAGGGCGGCGAGGAATGGACGGTGGACAAGCTCTTCCAGCGGGTGTGGCGCTACCGCAACTACTGGGGCAAAAAGGGCGGCATCACGGTCAGCGGCGGTGAACCGCTGCGCCAGATGGAGTTCCTGACGGCATTCTTCGAGCTGGCCCGCTCCAAAGGCGTGCACACGGCTCTGGATACCGCCGGGCAGCCCTTCCGGCCCGATGACCCGGATTATCTGGCCGGTTTCGACCGGCTGATGAAGTCCACCAGCCTCGTCATCCTCGATTTGAAGGAGATCGACCCGGAGAAGCACCGCAGACTCACCGGCAGAGACAATGCGAACATCCTTGCGATGGCGCGCCACATCTCCGACCTCGGCGTGCCGCTCTGGATACGCCATGTCCTCGTCCCCGGCCTGACGGACGACGAAGACGGCCTGCGGAAGACCGCAGAGTTCATCTCGTCCCTCAAGACGGTGCAGCGGGTGGAGGTACTGCCCTACCACACGCTGGGCCTCTTCAAGTGGCAGAAGCTCGGCATCCCTTATCCCCTGTCCGACGCTGTCCCGCCCACGGCGGAACAGGTCAAGCGGGCCGAGGAGCTGCTGGGAGTCAGCAAATATACAAGCTGACAAAATCAGCTGATATAAAACAAAGAGGCGTGACCGCAAGGTCACGCCTCTTTTACTTTTTGTACTTTAACCGCCCAGATATGCGCTGCGGACACGCTCGTTGGTCAGCAGCTCAGCACCGGTGCCATCCATGACCACGCGGCCCGTCTCGAGGACGTAAGCGCGGTCTGCCACGGAAAGGGCCATCTGTGCATTCTGCTCGACCAGTAGGATGGTCATACCCTCTTTGTGGATGTTCTGGATGATGTCGAAGATCTCCTGCACCAGCAGGGGCGACAGACCCATGGAGGGCTCGTCCAGCATCAGCATGGAGGCGTTGCTCATCAGAGCACGGCCCATGGCCAGCATCTGCTGCTCGCCGCCGGACATGGTGCCGGCCAGCTGCTTGCGGCGCTCCTTCAGGCGGGGGAAGAGCTCAAAGACCTTCTCCTTGTTGGGAGCGATGGTGGAAGCAGGCTGGGTATAAGCGCCCATGTCCAGATTCTCTTCCACGGTCATGTGCAGGAATACATGACGGCCTTCCGGCACCTGTGCCAGACCGGCCTCGACGATTTTATGAGCGCGGATGCCCTTGATGCTCTTGCCCTTGTAGAGGACGTCGCCGGTCTTCGGGTGGAGCAGGCCGGAGATGGTCTTCAGGGTGGTGGACTTACCGGCACCGTTGGCACCGATGAGGGTGACGATCTCGCCCTCGTTCACCTCGAAGGAGACGTCCTTGACTGCGTGGATGTTGCCATAAAAGACGTTGATGTTATCAACTTTCAGCAAAGTCTGTGCCATCGTTCAGCCCTCCTTCTTGCCCAGGTAGGCTTCGATGACCTGGGGATTGTTGCGGATCTCGTCCGGCGTACCCTTGGCGATGATGCGGCCAAAGTTCAGCACGGCGATGCCCTCGCAGATGCCCATAACGAGGCTCATATCGTGCTCGATGAGGAGGACGGCAATGTTGAACTCGTCACGGATGCGGCGGATGGTCTCCGTCAGCTCTGCGGTCTCGGAGGGGTTCATGCCGGCGGCCGGCTCGTCCAGAAGCAGCAGCTTCGGGCTGGTAGCCAGCGCGCGCATGATCTCCAGACGGCGCTGTGCGCCGTAGGGCAGGCTGCCGGCCTGTGCATCGGCGAGGTCGGCCATGTGGAAGATGTCCAGCAGCTCGAAGGCACGTTCGGTGCAGCGCTTCTCTTCCTTCCAGTAGTTGGGCAGGCGGATGAGAGAGGAGCCCAGATTGTACTTCATGGACTCGTGGAGGCCCACCTTGATGTTGTCGATGACGGACAGCTCCTTGAACAGGCGGATATTCTGGAACGTACGGGCCACGCCCATCCGGTTGACCTGATAGGTCTTTTTGCCGGCGGTGGGCATCCCATCGATGAGGATGGAGCCGCGGGTGGGCTGGTAGACGTTGGTCAGCAGGTTGAAGACGGTGGTCTTACCGGCGCCGTTGGGGCCGATGAGGCCGGTGATCTCGTTGCGGCCGATCATCAGGTTGAAGCCGTCCACGGCGGTCAGGCCGCCGAAGTCGATGCCCAGTTCACGGACGTCGAGGATGGGCTTTTTATCCTTGTCGCGGTCGGTCAGGAAGCCGCCGGAAGGGACGCTGTGTAACTTCGTCTGGAACTCACTCATGGTCTGCGCCCTCCTTGTCAGCATTTTTCTTGTGGAACAGCTCGCCGTTCATGACCTTTTCCACGATGCGGCTCATGGAGAAATCGTAGCTGCCCAGCAGTCCGCCCGGACGGAAGATCATCATCAGGACGAGCACCAGCGAGTAGATGACCATGCGGTAGCTGTCGAAGCTGCGGGTAGCCTCGGGCAGGATGGTCAGGACGGTAGCGGAAAGGATGGAGCCCAGCATGGAGCCCATGCCGCCCAGAACCACCATGACCAGGATCT
>OGOR01001723.1_pt1 | contig 11249 bp, 10 predicted proteins | sample 1552771 | NCBI WGS metagenome assembly OGOR01 (sample SAMEA2580124, study PRJEB22360) | human gut metagenome | biome: human gut; feature: human-associated habitat; material: faeces | place: Denmark | collected 2008/2010
GGCGTAAGCCAGCAGATTTACAGTCTGCCCCATTTGGCCACTCTGGTATTTGCCCCTACATTATAAAAAGAACTCTTTTCCTTACTAAATCATCGCAGAGTGAACTTTACCCGGACGATTTCCGTTCTCATATCATCTCCACCTCGTGAAGAAAGACTCATTCCACTCATCCTTGAGCGAGCCTCTTGTCGGATTCGAACCAACGACCCCGAGATTACAAATCACGCGCTCTGGCCAACTGAGCTAAAGAGGCAAGCTAAAAAATGCAACCGTAACGTTCATAGTGTGAGCGAAACGGCTGCAAATTTAGGCATTTATTTTTTACCCGCAAAATTTTAGCGGAAAATTATTTGCTCCGTTGCTTTTCCTTGTACTTAACCAGCTGTTTTTCCAAAGCTTCCAGGCATAAATCCACTGCTTCTTCAAACGTATCACAAACCTTGTTTGCATAAAACTCGCCATTGGGAACCAATACTTTCACTCCGGCTTCTTTATTTTCGGCTGTTTCTGGTTTTACTACCTTTAATGACACCTCTACTTTCTTTATATCGTCGTAAAATTTCTCCAACTTAGCAACTTTCTTTTGAACGAAAGACTGCAATTGCTCTGACGCATCAAAGTGAATCGATTGAATTCTTACTTCCATACTTACCTCCTTTTTACTTTAGGCTCGGGGATGAGCCTGATTATACACTTTTTTAAGCTCTTCAAAAGTAGTATGCGTATAAACTTCCGTAGTCGCCAAACTTTCATGCCCCAACAGCTCTTTTATCGAGCTCAAATCAGCACCATTGTTCAGCATAGCCGTTGCAAAGGTGTGCCTCAGCACGTGGGGACTTCTTTTTTTTACAGTCACTACCTTCGAAAGGTTTCGTTTCACAAGGCATGCTACGATACTGCGGTAAAGCCTTTTTCCATTCTTCCGGACAAAAAAAGCATCCGAGCGAACCGGAACAGCTTCATTCCGCACATTGACATATTCTCGCATCGAGCGTCCCAGCTCCTCATCGAAAGGTATAAGACGTTGTTTATTCCGTTTTCCCGTCACTTTAACGAGAGAAGCCGAAAAATCGACATCCTTATCATCCAACCCTATCAATTCTGAAAGTCGCATGCCGGTAGCATAAAACATTTCAATAATCATATGGTCGCGACACCCTTCAAAACCTTCACCAAAGTCCATATCATCCAGCAACCTATTCATCTCACCCTCTCTCAGAAATACCGGAAGCGGCTTTTTCTTCTTGGGCCCCGTCACTTTCCGCAACGGATCTACCGCAACCTTACCTCTCCTCAAAAGGAATTTATAGTATGTCCGGACAGAACTCAGCTTTCGGTTTATCGTATTAGAAGCAAGTCCTTTGTCCATCAAGGAAGCAATCCATTCACGAACAAGTTCCGCATCTACATCCGATGGAGTCAAGTCTCCCAACATTTCTTCTCCAAACCTCTGCAGTTCAAGAATATCTGCCCGATAGTACTCAACCGTACCTTTGGAATAGTTCCGCTCGTGCAGAAGATAGTCAAGAAAAGAATCTGTCAACAACATATCGCTACATATCTAAAATCATGCAACGAATGTATGAAAAAGAATTCAATAATTCAAAGGAATTTACGAATTATTAATCTTCTACTTGCTGAAGTTGTTGAACGTAAACAGCACGTTCTTTCTTAAGTCTTTTAGTCACAGACGGTTTATCAAACTGTTGTCTGCGTCTCAATTCCTTAACTGTGCCAGTTTTTTCAAACTTTCTTTTGAATTTCTTCAGCGCTTTTTCAATGTTTTCGCCTTCTTTTACAGGTACTACAATCATTTTCTTTTAATTAAATGTTAATGGTTTAAAAATCTCACGATTAAATTGAGTGGCAAAATTACACATACTTTCTTTATTCACAAAACTTTCTGCAAAAAAATTACCCATGATTCCTAATTATCAAACGAATGAGTAAAGGGAAAGATGTTTTTATTGAGCCAATCCGCTAAAATCCGTGAAGCATAGCACATTTTTAAAAGAGAATGTGTAACTTTGAAAGCAGAGAATGGAGAGATTATAAACTCATTTACACGCCTACTTAATTACATTTATAAAAATATGGCTCAGACAATCAATCAACGTATAGATGCTCTACGGGCATTGTTAAAAAGAGAAGGCATAGACGCTTTCATTATCCCCAGTACCGACCCGCACCTAAGCGAGTACGTAGCACCGTACTGGAAATCAAGAGAATGGATATCAGGCTTCACCGGTTCGGCAGGCACGGCGGTGATCACCAGCGACAAGGCGGGACTGTGGACAGATTCCCGCTATTTTCTCCAAGCCGAGCAGCAGCTGGAAGGCAGCGGCATCGACTTATACAAGGAAATGCTGCCCGAAACGCCCAGCATCCTCGATTTCCTGCGGGAGAACCTTACAGCAAATTCAGTTGTAGGTATAGACGGAAAGGTATTTTCCACCACACAAGCCATAGCCCTGCAAGAGGATCTGGCAAAAAACGACATCACCGTAAAGAGCATTGCCGACCCGATGAATGAGATATGGACAGACCGCCCTCCCATGCCCGAAGCACCCGCCTTTATCCACGAGATGAAATACGCCGGGAAAAGCTGTCCGGACAAACTGGCTGCTATCCGCCGGGAGATGAAAAAGAGTGAAACGGACGTATTATTGGTGTCGGCATTGGACGAGATAGCATGGACACTCAATATACGCGGCAACGATGTGCATTGCAACCCCGTAGTAGTAAGCTACCTGATAATCAACGAACAAGAAACACACTTTTTCATCCAGCCCGAGAAAGTAACGGAAGAGCTTTCAGCCTATCTGGAAGAAGCCGGCGTCACCATCCATGCTTATGGGGACACCGAATCCTTTGTGACAAGAATACCGGACGGCAGCATCATGCTCGACATGGGAAAGACGAATTATGCCGTTTATTCCGCCCTCCCCCCTTCCTGCCGGGTACTTGACGAGCGCTCACCGATAGCCTTGCTGAAAGCGGTCCGCAATGACCGGGAAATAGCCGGCATCCACGCAGCCATGCAACGCGACGGAGTGGCACTGGTGAAGTTCCTGAAATGGCTGGAGGAGGCCGTTTCCGCAGGCAACGAGACAGAAATCAGCGTAGACAAGAAACTGCACGAATTCCGTGCCGCACAGCCACTCTACATGGGGGAAAGCTTCGACACCATTGCCGGGTACAAGGAACATGGAGCCATCGTACACTACGAAGCCACTCCGGCAACGGACGTGCCACTGAAACCCGAGGGATTCCTGCTGCTGGACTCGGGTGCGCAATACCTGGACGGCACTACCGACATCACCCGCACCATCGCACTGGGGAAACTGACCGAAGAAGAGAAGACGGACTACACCCTGATACTGAAAGGACATATCGACCTCGCCATGGCTGTCTTCCCGGAAGGTACGCGAGGAGCGCAACTGGATGTACTGGCCCGCATGCCGATATGGCAACACCACATGAACTTCCTGCATGGTACCGGGCACGGCGTAGGCCATTTCCTCAATGTGCACGAAGGTCCGCAAAGCATCCGCATGAATGAGAATCCGGTAACCCTACGGCCGGGAATGGTCACTTCCAACGAACCGGGCGTTTATAAAGCCGGAAGCCATGGAATACGCACGGAAAACCTGGTGCTGACCGTGAAGGACGGTGAAGGCATGTTCGGAAATTACCTGAAGTTCGAAACCATTACCCTCTGCCCCATCTGCAAGAAAGGTATCATCAAAGAGATGCTGACGGCAGAGGAAACGGCATGGCTGGACAACTATCACCAGCATGTATACGAGACACTTTCGCCAAGCCTGAACGAAGGAGAACGGGAATGGCTGAAGGAAGCATGCAGTAACCTAACCACTAATCACTAAAAAAATGGCATTAATAAAATCAGTAAGAGGATTCACTCCCGAAATCGGGGAGAATTGTTTTTTGGCGGACAATGCGGTTGTCATTGGCGACGTCAAGATGGGACGGGATTGCAGCATCTGGTTCAGCACCGTGCTGCGGGGTGACGTAAACTCAATCCGCATAGGGAACGGAGTAAACATCCAGGATGGAAGCGTGCTCCACACCTTGTACGAGAAATCGACCATAGAGATAGGAGACCACGTATCCGTGGGGCACAACGTGACCATCCACGGAGCCACTATCAAGGACTATGCTTTGGTAGGGATGGGTTCCACCATCCTTGACCACGCAGTAGTGGGCGAAGGGGCTATTGTCGCCGCTGGTTCCCTGGTATTGAGCAATACGGTCATCGAGCCGGGAAGCATCTGGGGAGGAGTCCCCGCCAAGTTCATCAAGAAAGTAGATCCGGAGCAGGCCAAGGAGCTGAACCAGAAGATTGCACACAACTATCTGATGTATTCCGACTGGTACAAATAAAGGGAGACAAGGCGCCCCAAAAAGGCAGGGCGATAAAGGGATGCCATTCCATCACCTTTACCGCCCTATCGCTTTTATCACTCTTTACTTTTCTAAAAGTTTATCATACTCATTATCTTATCCGTTGCACCGGCGTTGCCGGTCACATAATTGCTTGCATTCATGCCTGATTCGCGCAAAAAGACTTCATCTGTCAGCATACGGTCGAGCAAAGTTTTCAGTTCCTCATAATCCTTCACCGAGAAAGCGCCTTTTGCCTCCAGCAACTGGATGGCCTCCTGGAATTTCTGATACTTCGGTCCGAAAATCACCGGAATGCCATAAACTGCAGCCTCAAGGGTATTGTGGATTCCCACCCCGAAACCACCTCCGATATAGGCAATCTCGCCATAGCGGTAGATGGAAGAGAGCAACCCGAAGCAGTCGATAATCAGGCAGTCGGCCTTACGGACATTCTTCTCGTCGGCACGGGTATAGCGCACGTAGGGGCGTTTCAGTTTACGGATAATCTCTACCAGATGGTTTTCGTCGATAACGTGCGGAGCGATAACCAACTTCACCTCTGGATGCTGGTTAAAGTATTCAATAAACAAATCCTCGTCCGGCTGCCAGGAGCTTCCTGCCACGAAAGTCATCGTGTTGTTCTTGAAAAGCTCCACCAAAGGCAGATGTTTGGCCTCCTCACGAATCTGCAGCACACGGTCAAAACGGGTATCCCCCACCACCGTGACACGGCTGATACCTATCTTCGCCAGATAGCGTTTGGAGCGTTCATTCTGCACAAACAAATGGTCGAAGTCGCGCAGCACATGTCTGTACGTACCGCCATACCACTTGAAGAATACTTGTCCGCGGCGGAAAATGGAAGAAATGCTGTACACCGGAATACGGCGCTTGTGCAGTTCGTCCAGATAGTTCTTCCAGAACTCGTACTTGATGAAGAATGCCATGCAGGGATTCACGATATCCAGGAACTTCTTCACATTGCGGGACTTGTCGAAAGGCAAGTAACAGACAACGTCTGCCCCCCTATAATTCTTGCGGACCTCATAGCCCGACGGCGAGAAGAAAGTCAGCAGAATACCGTAATCCGGATATTTGGCACGAATTTTCTCAATCAACGGCCGTCCCTGCTCGAACTCCCCCAAAGAAGCGGCATGGAACCATATATAGCGCACGTCCTTCTCCAACTGCTGCCGGAGAAGTTCATAGACCACCCAGTGTCCCTTCATCATTTTTCGGGGCTTACGGCTAAATGGAGCAGCCAGATGCACCAGAATATCGTAGATGGCTATTGCCAAGTCATATAGCATACTATATGGATTAAGGATGAAGAAGATTTATTCACTTTAAAGCATCAACAGCACGCTGTATACGGGCCAACGTCTCTTCCTTGCCAATCAGCTCGGTAATGTCGAACATGTGCGGGCCTTTACACTCGCCCACCACTGACAAGCGGAAGGCATTCATCACATTTCCCATGTGATAGCCACGCTCAGTAATCCAACCAATCACAATATCTTCGGAAGGCTTGGAGGAGAAATCTCCGATGCCGCGCAACACATCCATCAATTCGGTCATGATGCGGGGAGTATCTTCCGACCAACGCTTCTTCACATCCTTTGCCGCATATTCCGTGGGGGCTACGAAGAAAAAACGGGTCTGGTCCCACAGTTCCTTTACGAAGTTGACGCGTCCCTTCACCAGTGAAACCACTTTCGTAAGGAACTCGTCGCTATAGTTGGAGGCGTCTATGCCGTTGGACTCCAGCACCGGTCTGAAAAGACAAGCTATCTCCGCATCCGGTTTCATCATGATGTACTCATGGTTGAACCAGATACCTTTCTTATAGTCGAATTTGGCACCCGACTTGCTGCAATGGCTCAAATCAAACAATTTCACCAATTCATCCATAGACATCAGTTCCTGGTCATTGCCCGGATTCCAGCCCAGCAGAGCCAGGAAATTAATGACCGCTTCGGGCAGATAGCCTGATTCGCGGTAGCCTGAAGAGACATCTCCCGACTTGGGGTCATGCCACTCCAACGGGAAAACCGGGAAGCCCAGACGGTCGCCGTCACGCTTACTCAATTTGCCGTTACCCTCGGGCTTCAGCAACAAGGGCAAATGCGCAAAGGCAGGCATGGTATCCTCCCACCCAAAGGCACGGTAGAGCAATACATGCAACGGTGCGGAAGGCAACCATTCCTCACCGCGTATCACATGGGACACTTCCATCAAATGGTCGTCCACAATATTGGCCAGATGGTAAGTAGGAAGTTCATCTGCCGATTTATAAAGAACCTTGTCATCAAGAATGGAAGAGTTTATCACTACTTCCCCACGAATCAGGTCGTTCACATGCACATCTTCGTTCGGCTCTATCTTGAAACGCACCACGTACTGCTTACCGGCAGCAATCAGCGCGTCTACCTCTTCTTTAGGAAGGGTCAGTGAATTGCGCATCTGCATGCGGGTAGAAGCATCGTACTGGAAATTCGCAATCTCCGCACGCTTTGCTTCCAGCTCCTCAGGAGTATCGAAAGCGATGTAGGCTTTTCCGGCCTCCAGCAGAATCTGAACATACTTCTTGTATATTTCCCGACGTTCCGACTGACGGTACGGGCCATGGTCTCCACCGAAACTCACGCCCTCGTCAAACGGGATGCCCAACCACTTGAAAGACTCCAGGATATATTCTTCCGCACCCGGTACAAACCGGTTGGAATCAGTATCTTCAATACGAAATATCAAATCTCCTCCATGCTGACGCGCAAAGAGATAATTGTATAAAGCTGTACGCACACCGCCGATGTGCAACGCCCCCGTAGGACTCGGGGCAAAACGGACTCTGACCTTTCTTTCTGTCATAATCTACCTTACTTATGAATATTTTAGACGGCAAAATTAAACCTTTTTTTCCACACTAATGTTTTTTTTTGTACTTTTCGCAAAAATTTCAGCCGATATGAGTTATTTCAATACAAAAAAAGAGTTCTCGCTCAGAGATTTGCTATACAGAGCACTGATATTCATCGGCACTGTGGGGATTATTGTCTATTTTCTGCCACGTGACGGTAAATTCAACTACCAGTTCGACATTGACAAGCCCTGGAAGTACGGACAGCTCATGGCCACCTTCGACTTCCCCATCTATAAGGCCGATGAAGTGGTGAAACGCGAGCAAGACAGTATCCTCGCCGCCTTCCAGCCGTATTTCCAGCTGGACAAAAGCATTGAGAAAAGTGTGCTCGCCAAGTTGAAGGCAGACTATCAGACCCACCTGCGCGGCCTGCTTCCCTCCACCGACTACGTCCGCTTTCTGGAAAGGAAACTCTCTGAAGTATATCGCGCCGGCATCGTTTCTACCGAAGAGCTGAACCAACTGCATAAGGACAGCACAACCGCCATCATGGTCATTAACGACAAACTGGCCAACCAGCAGGACATCAACAAGGTATATTCGGTGAAGGATGCCTATAACTATATACTCACGGCCGATACCGCCCACTACCGCCCGGACATTCTACGGCAATGCTCGCTGAACGAATATCTGTTCCCTAATCTGACCTATGACGAGCAGCGGACCGAAACCGCTAAGAAGGAGATGCTCGACAACTATTCATGGGCCAACGGCATCGTACTGAGCGGACAGAAAATCATCGACCGCGGCGAGATTGTCAGCCAGGAGACATACAACATCCTTGAGAGTCTACGGAAAGAATCCATCAAACGCAGTGAGTCCATCGGGCAAAAACGGTTGATGCTGGCGGGGCAGGTATTGTTTGTCAGTATCTTCATGCTGTGTTTCATGCTCTACCTCGACTTGTTCCGTAAAGATTACTACAAGCGCAAGGGCAGCCTCTCCCTGCTCTTCGCCCTCATCATGTTCTATTGCGTGGTGACGGCCATCATGGTTGCCAACAACATATTCAATGTCTATATCATCCCGTATGCCATGCTGCCGGTCATCATCCGGGTGTTCCTCGACTCACGCACGGCCTTCATCGCACAAGTCACCACCATACTGATATGCTCCATCTGCCTGCGCTATCCGCATGAATTCATTCTTCTGCAACTCTCGGCGGGGCTGGTTGCCATCTTCAGTCTGAGGGAACTTTCACAACGGTCGCAACTGTTCCGGACAGCCTTCCTCGTCATATTGACCTACGCTGCCGTCTACTTTGCTTTCGAGCTGATTACAGAAAACGACTTGACAAAAATCAACGGAAGCATGTACACCTATTTCGTCATCAACGGAGTGTTGCTGCTGTTCACCTATCCCCTGCTCTTCCTGGTGGAAAAGACGTTTGGCTTTACCTCCAATGTCACCCTGGTCGAATTGTCCAACATCAACAACAGCCTGCTACGCCGCATGTCCGAGACAGTTCCCGGCACCTTCCAGCATTCCATGCAGGTTGCCAACCTTGCGGCGGAAGCGGCCAACCGTATCGGAGCCAAAAGCCAGCTGGTACGTACCGGAGCGCTGTATCATGACATCGGCAAGATGGAGAATCCGGTGTTCTTCACCGAGAACCAATCGGGTGGAGTCAATCCGCACAAGAATCTGGGCTATGAGCAAAGTGCCCAAGTCGTCATCAGCCATGTGACGGACGGGCTGAAGCTGGCCGAGAAGAACAATCTCCCCAAAGTAATCAAGGATTTCATCACCACTCACCATGGCCGTGGGAAAACGAAGTATTTCTATATCTCCTGGAAAAACGAGCACCCCGGTGAAGACCCTAACGAGGAGGCATTCACCTACCCCGGTCCCAACCCGTTCACCAAAGAGCAGGCTATCCTAATGATGGCCGATTCGGTGGAAGCCGCTTCACGCAGTCTGCCCGAATATACGGAAGAGAGCATCAGCAACCTGGTAGACAAGATTATCGATTCGCAAGTGGCAGAAGGCTATTTCAAGGAATGCCCCATCACCTTCAAGGATATTGCCACCGTGAAGAACGTATTCAAGGAGAAGCTGAAGACTATATACCATACCCGCATCAGTTATCCCGAACTTAAAAAATAAGAACTATGGAAGTGACCAGTAAAGAACAGAAAAGAGCCGAACAACTGCTGCAAAGCCAGCACATCGGACTGCACCAAATCAAGAGTTTCAGTTTCATGAAGCGTTACCACCAGGTTCCCCGCAAAAGCAACTTGGCTGCGAAAGACAAATATGGTCCGGGCATACTGACTTTACATCTAAAGGAAGGGAAAGAAAAAGCAATCTATCTGCCTCCTTTCCGTCACCCTTCCTCGGTCATCCGCTACCTGGTCTCCCAAGAAATCCCCTTCGACAACTACGTACCGGGGGAACGGACAGTCGCAGAGATTCCCACAGAAACATACCAGCGTCCGTCACTCTATATGTTCTGGTTCTTTGTCTTATTCCTGATGTTCCTTATATTGGGATATTATTCCATCAGTAGCAACGTATGGTGGGGCTTCATCCCGGCTATCATTTCGTTTGCATTAAGTCTTTTTTTCATCAGCATGCTGATGACCCGCTTCTGCTACCTGACGTTGGACAATAACGGCCTCATCATACACAGCGTAGGCAGGACTATCCGCTATCCGTACCAGAACCTAAGAAAAGTAAACTTCGACTTTGCCCGCGAACAGAATTTCACGCACGTCATGGAATTGCTGGACAACGATTACCGCTACCGTCTGTTCTATATCGGAAGGGTTTCGAGGAAGAAACTGAATGAGATTGCCGAACGCCTGCAACAAGCCGGAGTGGATGCCACTTGCAGCCTGAATGATAACAAGCGGTTCTTCCAGGATACGTATATCAGCCACTAAACAGACGTTAGCCAACAAATAAGCTGTCGGATACGGCATCATTCCCGTTTCGCAGATTTCAGAATGATGCCTTTGCACTTGCTCTCAATTTATTTATAATTGCAGGATAAACCTTTTTATAAATAATTTGGAAATGAGCAGAAATGAAATTACCTTACAAGAGATGTTCTCCTCAGTCATCGGGGAACTCCGGGAAGGCGGCAGGTGGGGAACGGCACACATCTACCAGTCAGCGGTGAATGCATTCTCGGTATTCACCAAATGGCAACCGATGCCCATGCGCAAGCTGAGCCCGACCGTACTGAAGAGATTCGAAAACTTCCTCAGACAGAGGAATTGTAGTTGGAATACGGTGTCCACTTATATCAAAGCGATACGTTCGGTTTACAACCGGGCAGTGGACAGAAAGATGGTGCGATATGTACCCAGGCTGTTTGAGCATGTGTATACCGGTACACGGACAGATAGGAAAAAGGCGCTCGAAGCTTCCGACATAGGCTGCTTGGTACGGGAGACAGAGATGAGCCTGCAGGACGGCCAATCTCCCAACACCCGACAGAAAACAAAAATTTTCTTTGTACTGATGTTTATGCTAAGAGGGATTCCTTTTGTGGACCTGGCCTATTTGCATAAGAGGGATTTACAAGGAAACACCTTGTCTTATAGACGCAGGAAGACGGGACGGGCACTGACCGTGTCATTGACGCCGGAAGCTATGCAAATGGTGAGAATGATAGCGAACAAGGACAAGGACTCTCCTTATTTATTCCCCATATTACAAAGTGAGGAAGGCACGGAAGCGGCATACCGGGAATACCAGGCGGCGCTCAGGGCATTCAACCAACGTCTGGCAGTGCTCAGGCAGTGCCTAGGAATGCAGTCGGCACTCAGTAGTTATGCAGCCAGACACACCTGGGCCACAATGGCCTACCATTGCGAGATACACCCCGGAATCATATCGGAAGCCATGGGGCACTCCTCCATCACGGTGACGGAAACCTATCTGAAGCCTTTCAGCAACAGAAAGATTGACGAGG
>OGOR01001729.1_pt1 | contig 11203 bp, 8 predicted proteins | sample 1552771 | NCBI WGS metagenome assembly OGOR01 (sample SAMEA2580124, study PRJEB22360) | human gut metagenome | biome: human gut; feature: human-associated habitat; material: faeces | place: Denmark | collected 2008/2010
CCGAACGATTGGAAATTTGAGGGCAGCCGTCCTGCCATCGTAGATTTCTATGCTACCTGGTGCGGTCCATGTAAGGTGATGCATCCGATTCTGGAAGAACTGAGCAAAGAATATAGCGGTAAAGTAGATATCTACCAGATTGATGTGGACAAAGAACAAGATCTGGCAGCGGCATTCGGTATCCGCAGCATCCCTACCCTATTGATGATTCCGATGAAAGAGGAACCGAGAATCATGCAGGGAGCTATGCCTAAAGACCAGCTTAAAAAAGCAATTGATGAATTTCTTCTGAAACAAAATAACGAAGCAAAGCAATAGACTTCGACTTTTTTCTCGTCATGGGAACTGCCCTCTATTCGTCTTTTGAAGATGGATAGAGGGCTGTTTATATATGCCAAATGATAAGAACAAACATATTTGCATATATTCGCACTTCACTTTATCTTCTTATTGCTGGAATTGGTATATTTCAAATTGAAAAAATGCAGAAACATTGAATAATACTACATCACGATCTCACACTCTTTGTTTCATCACAAACCCCTCAAAGAAGTCGTCGCGGTAACTATTACCGATAGCTATTTCATACGATTTTATGAATATATCATTATTGTCGAACGATTCGATGTGACCGGTATTGACAATATATGATTTATTCACCCGCAAGAAAGTAGATTTAGGTAATAAATCGAATATGGCTTTCAAACTCATACGGGTGATAATACGCTGATCGCTAAGTTGAAGAATGACGTAATCTTTCAATCCTTCAATGAAGAGAATATCGGAGAAGTTGACTTTGAAATACCGGCGTTCTGCTTTCACAAAAAAATAGTCGGCAGTAACCACCGTTTCGATGGCTTCCTTCTCTTCTTTCAATAACAGGGAATGATAAGACAAAGCTTTATCCACAGCCTTCTGAAAACGTTCCGCTTCAACAGGCTTAATCAAATAATCTATCGCATCTACTTCATAACTGTCCAGTGCATATTCAGTGTAGGCTGTAGTGAAAATAACCAGCGTTTTCTTTGAAATCGTACGTGCAAACTCAATTCCTGTAATCCCTGGCATCTGAATGTCAAGAAAGACCAAATCAGTCACATGTTGCTCCATGAAATCGGAAGCTGTGGACGCACTATTAAAACTCCCGATTAATTGGAGGTTATTCGATTCTTCTATCAATAGCTTCATGGCTTCACGTGCCAATGGTTCATCGTCTACAATAATACAATTCATAATGTTATACCTAAAATTACAGTATACTTATTTTCATTCTCTATCTGTTTCAGTTCATACCTGTCAGGATACAACAATCCCAATCTGCGTTGAATATTCACAAGTCCTATTCCTCCGACCTTCCCTTTACTAACGGCAACTTCCGGCGTGGAATTCTCGCATCGAAACTCTAATCTATCATTATCAACTTTAAACGAAACGTGCACATACGAAGGATGCTCGCTGTCAAAACTATGCTTTACCGCATTCTCCACAAAAGGAATAAACAATAATGGCTGAATCCAAATGGAATCTGTCTCTTCTTGTTCCTCCATCGTAAACTGAAAATTATCACGACGAATCTTTTCCAGATTCAGATAATCATTTAAGAAACGGATATCCGATGCTAACGAGACTCTTTCTCGCGAGCTGTCATTTATCTGATAGCGCAGTAAATCTTCTAATTTGAAAAGCACTTTGGATGCTTCTTCCGGATTTCTCTTTATCAGGACATTGGCATTATTCAGCATATTAAAAAGAAAATGCGGATTAATCTGATTTTTAAGAAACTTCAATTCCGACTGTAAAGTAGTGGATTCCAGTTCGTCGATACGTAGATTATAACGTAGCCAATGCGTGAACAATGAGATAGCCGCAGAGCCTGCCATGACAAAGCCGATGGTCAGTATGCCTGAAAAAGCATTGATGAAAGTGGCAAAGCCATTGGGATCTTTTCCGGGCAGAATCACTTCAAAAAGCAAACCTTGGGTAACTGAAAGAAAAGTAACGACTGCTATATTTGTAATGATTGCCATCAACACATAACTACCCCAACGATTCTTCAACAGGAAATAAGGAACCAATACATACAGGTTTATATATATCACCATATTCATAGAGGCAAAATATGCCAGACATCCGCCTAGTCGCCTCCCAAAGGAGACTGTTTGTAAAGGCTCATACCAAAGGACATTGATTGTTATCAAAACAACAACCAATTGCAGCAGCAAATGCCTGTATATCCGATAACGGGGACTCAATAGAAATGCAGTGACACTTTTATCATTCATGTTTCTGTTGTCATTGGTATTTTTATAAAAGTCATTACCATGATTCGTATTCATACTCACGACTCACCTCCTTTCAGTTCCAGCCATATACTGCCGACAGCCAATGACAATCTGTAACGGCTTCCATACAGAATATCCAACCTTTGTCTGATTCTTTCCAGCCCTTTATCGGACGACAAGAGATTTACTTCAGGACAAGCGCAGGTGAATGTAATTGTACCCTTTTCCGCTTTCAAATGAGTTTTCAATGAAACAGGGGGCTGTATCTGTTGCTCGTCTATTGCTTTGACTATGTATTGCACAAAAGGAATGAAAAGCAAAGGCGGCACCAAGATTCTGTTCACTCCGCCTTCGGAAGTAAATTCATAGTTAAATTGTGATCGGGAGGTCTGTTCCAATGTCAGGTAATTAGTAAGAAATGTAATTTCGCTACTAAGCAAAACTTTGGCCCTATTGCAGTCATACAACTGATAGCGGAGAAGTTGGCTTAACTTCATTAACATTTTTGAAGCTTTTCCCGGCTCACTCAATGTTAATTCTCCCGATTGGTGCAATGTTTTAAAAAGAAGTTCAGGGCTGATCTGTTCTTTTAACCGCTCCACTTCAGAAACGACATGAGCTTTCTCCATTTGTGAAACACGCCGGTTGTTAATCATCCATTCCTTCAGAAGAACTGTCATCGTGCCTCCTATCATACACAGCGTAGATAACATAAAAGAAGAAATATAGTCCACTACCATATGCATCGACAAATAAGAACCTCGTGCATGGAGTTCCGGCCAATAGGAATATGCCATGTATTCTATTGACATCTGTATCAACAGAGCTACGATCATCGCAGCAGAAAGTAATGACAAATAGGTCAGATAATGTCTCTTCAGCAAATATTTTGGAAAGAGTTGGAAAAGATTCAGGTAAATAACCGCTATATAAGTGAGCAGGTAAAGAAAGGTAAATGTGTAAATCCATCCGCCCAATATATCCCTATAATCCAAAAAGATTATAAAGACCTGATTGAAAGAGATCGTCCCCAGCACCAGGATAAGTACCAAATACCGCATCCATCGCAGGTCCGGACTAACGAGAAATCTATATAAAAAGGTAGATTCACTACCTGTTGCAAGTGTGTCAGTTGTCATACGCTTTATTGGGGACGAAGATAAAACATTTTTCCGGTTAGACTCTATACCGTATCTCTAAAATTCAAGTTTATAACTCACATTCGTCAATACCGTAGAATTGTCGCTGACATCTATTTTTCCTGTTTTCACATTATATTCATGCCCGTAATGTTCTTTAGCAGCCGTAAAGTTAAGTCCTTTCACTGCAAATTCATGTGATACTTTTCGCTTGTTGATACGATAACTGACAGTATAGTTACCGATCAGCATAGGAGAATATTGTTTTGAGAAAGCTTTCGTTTCGTCATATTGCACTTCTTTATCCGGATGACTCATCGTTGCCTCCAAGTCAATCGGAGAATATCGATCACCGCCTTGCAAGGTTAATTTCAGGTTGATGCTAAGTATATTCTGTTTATTTCTTCCCAACATCCATTCTTTACCGATGAGTCCGTTTATCACATAATTACGGTTAAACTTCGCATTATACCACACACCATCCCCACCCCGGTAACGGGAATCAAACCAAGAACCCGAAATCATATAATAAAGTCCTTTCTCCAAAAAACGTTCGAGGGTAATGTCTATTCCCACATTGCGTCCTCTTCCTTTATTAATCAACGCATCTTCCACATAAAAATCAGAACGATTAAGCACAGAATAAGAACTATCCGCCATGACAGGAACATCATGCAGGAACTGGATATAAGGTTCTATCTTCAAATTCATGCGATCGGAAATCTTATAACCGAACGATAACATGATGTGCTGTGCTTTTGTAAAATCAAGGTCTTTATTGACGGATTCATTGCCCGTACTTTTCGTTTTAACAAAGTATACATCCATCTTTTCCATGCGACTGTACATTCCATAAGCCAACGCAAAGGTTGTTTTTGGAGTAGCTTGCCACTTCAGGCCAACCCGTGGTTCTACAGACCATTTATTGTTCAGCGTCAGAAGTTGTCCATAGATTCCGGCATTAAGGGTCCAACGGTCGGTTAATCCCACTGATGAACTATTGTAGGCTGAAATCAGACTTGTATTACCTTTTCCTTGAGATACGATTTCCAGTGGTTCGGCTTCATAAGGAGCAATGGAAAGATCCATTTTGTAGAACATATTGGTATAGGTGACTCCTGTCTTATTGGTAAAACGGTTACTGAATTTACGATTAAAGGTAGTGGAAAATATCAGGTTGGTATATTTTGAACCAAGATCCATATATGGAGTAGACTCCATCGAATGGTTGAACAAGGTTGCTCCTCCGTCGAGTTGTGAATAGGTAGCCGCAATCGTGGTTTTCAATGACGCGTCATTGTTAAAGAAATAACGATGGCTGACACCTCCGGCTGCCATATATTGCTTGTCTCTTGATTCACTACGGTCGCCCCAATAATCCCACTTCTCTGTGTTCTTTTCAAAATCACTGGTGAACTTATCAATCAGACTTGTTCCCCAAACAGAGAAAGTTCCGGCTTTCTGTGTTGGAAAATTGAGTTTGAAGTTCAGGTCCTGATAGTCCATCTTCCCTCCTTCAAGATTCAGAAGTCCGGTCGTGGAATAACGGTAATTGAAAATATACGATGCTTTATGTTTCTTGCTCAAAGGACCTTCGGAAGCGACGTCGATCCCCATAATTCCCACTTGAATAGTATTTTCGTTCTTTTGGTTGTTGCCGTTACGCAATTTCATGTCAAATACTCCGGATACGGCATTCCCATATTCAGCTGGAAATGCTCCAGTGAAAAAATCAGAGTTCCCAAGCACCTGTGAACTTAGAGAGGAAAGGATTCCTCCACCCAATGTAGCGATATCCGCAAAGTGATTCGGATTAGGAATTTCGACATCCTCCAGTCTCCATTGCAACAGATGAGGAGCATTGCCATGAATGGAAATACCGTTGGAAGAAACGCTGGGAGCCACCCCGGCAAAAGCAGAAACCAAACGTGCGGGATCATCAAACCCACCTGCATAACGGCTCGCTTCTTCTACGCTCAACATACGTGCTCCAGTGGTAGCCATCTTATTCATTGCTTCTTCTTTGTTGGTCCGCGCACGAATAATCACTTCGTTTAATTCGTTCACGCTTTCTTTCAAAGGTATTTCCAGATATATTTCCTTGGCGGAGGTCACCAGTATTTCTCTGAAAATGCCCGGTTCATATCCCATAAACGCAGCTTCTACGGTATGCCGACCGACAGGAACCTGTGGTATACTAAAACGCCCAAGACTGTCTGTTATCGTCCCCGCCCCCTCTTTTTCAGACAGCCTTACTGTTGCATACGGTATCGGATACTTCGAGTCTCCATCTATAACAATCCCCCGGATAGTCTGCACCGGACGTCCTTTACGCCCTGCTGTCTGGCTGAATGCTGTTACAGACACAAATAAAGCAACTACCAATAACAGCCATCCAACATTACGATATATTTTCCGGGAAAGTTCTTCATTTAGAACTTTTTCAAAGGTTTTGAGCACTGTCCCACATTCATCTAAAGAGACGCCCGACTGAATAGATATTTTCTCTAATAATCTAGTTTTATTCATCTTCATGATTTTATTCCGTTTTTATTTCGTCACGAAGATAAGGAAGGGATCAGCACTAAGCTTTCAAATGAGACGAACCTGTCCCGTTTGTAGACTAAATGCAAAATTGGCAAGATGAAAAATAAAAGAAAAAAAAGAAGAATAAAAGTCACATCACTTTTAGAGGGTATAACCCATTCTAAAGGTGATGTGACTTTCATTAAAGTCCTTTGGTAATCACAGGCAACCCGAATAAGCCGTTTTGCAAAGTCAGAATCTTCGGCTGACCTGTCTTAGTCTTATTATAAGTAGAAAGAGATACATGCAATGTTGCTACATTCCCATTTTCAAAAGATACCTGCAAATAATATTCTTTACGGACCCCACCCGACACATAACGATGTCTGCCGACTTTACGAGTTTTCTTATACGTTTCCACATATTTTTTCTGTACCATGACTTTCTCTTCATGCGTGGAAGCAGAATCGGCAAACCAATAATTCCCGCCAAGAAACAGTACATAACTGATAGCACCGACACAAGCCAGATGGCAAAAACTATTAATAACTTTGCCATCCATTGTCGTCAGCCAAGTCCACCTTTTATAAAGGGGAATTGTTAGAATTGCTATTACAAAAGCCACTCCGACGGGTATCCACCAATCAACTAATGTATCTTCATAAACAACGTAACCGACGCCGCACGAAAAGATAAACACCAAAAGCATCAGTACACGAAGTACCTTAATAAAAACAGATTTCATAATATTGCAGTATATGTCTGCAAATATACGGAATTAGTCAGATAAAAGAGACAATCGCGCCATCAAATAGCAAACGGTAGATTCCGCTCCCTGATTTAAATTGATGTTATTTTCTTCCAGTCCGTCATAACAACCTCCAGTAGCCGGATTGTAAACAATCTGGTGTAAATGGTTATTTCCCAGAAACCAGTTGAAAGCATCTTTCTGCATACGAAGATATTTTTCCTCCTTAAAAAACTGATAAAAGGTTTTCAGAGCAATTACCATTCCCGCTACGTCCACGGGCTGTTCTCCAAATCCATGACTGCTCTTTCCTTTATGCATCCACCCCTGATTGGAAACCACCTGAATACGGTTTCCTACAAATACTTTCTTCAACAGAAATTCGAAAGATTCATAGGCTATTTTTTTATACTCCTCTCTGCCGATAGCCAAATGAGCCAATAACATAGCTTCCGGCAAGATAGCATTGTCATAAGTGAGATATGTCTCAAACCATCGCCAATTCACTTCTGCCGTTCGACGATATGTTTGAGCCAGTTTGTTAGCCAATAGCCAGATGCACGCATCGGTCTGCGCCGAAGGACATTCATGGCTATAATAGTAGAATCCTTTAATCATAAATGCAATGCTACGGGGAGACTCTATCCGGTCGAACCGTTGGAAGGTACGTTTGAGAACAGCTTCCGCCTCCTCTTTCCATGGAGCAGGGAAATGTTCGGCGCAAGAAATAAAATATCCCAAAGCACAAACAGCCCGTCCATTACTATCATCCAACCCCACTTCCTCGTTTTGCGAGGTGAATATTCCATCTTTATCTACATAATTCAAAAAAGAACCATCCGGCTGCTGACAGTAACGGATAAAATTCAGATAGGTCTTGACATATCGTTCTTTCACTTTTCCCTGTCCCGTAGCAACCATCTGACACATCGCCATTAACGCACGTGCCGTATCATCCAATGTATAGCCGGTGGAGCTATCCGGACGATTTCCTTTCGAAAACTGAATAATTCCCCACTGTCGACTCATGCGCCGGATATGATAGGTATCTATGGGAGGCAGAGAGTAAATCAGTTCGTCTTCTACCCTACCTGTTTTCTGGAAAAGATATGCATAGGCAATAGCCACATTCTCCCAAGCTGTAGCCGCTGTCTTCTGCAAACCAACCAATTTCATCTTAGTTCGTAGTTTTTCATCGGCAAGCAAATGATTGGCAGCTTCGGACAATTGCTTCGAATTCTTAAAATCAAAGATTATGCCGGAATCATCATTCAATAACTCCAATGCATGAGGAATAGGAGTAGCTATAATCGGACATCCACAACTTAACGCATAAACAAATGTACCGCTCACTGCCTGATTCGGGTCACTCGAAGTGAAAAGATACACATCCGTCAACTGTAAATAATCTAATAAAACAGAAAGTTCAAGATATTGATTGATAAAAAGCACATGTTCTTCCAAATGCAACTCCTTTATTTTCGCTTCCAACAGGCTACGATACTGCTCGCCTGCTACTTTCAACACTCCCGGATGCGTTTTGCCGAGAATAAGAAATATCACAGAAGGATTCGTCTTTACAATAGCCGGTAAGGCATCCAAAGTGGTCTCGATACTTTTGCCAGGACTAAGCAGACCAAAAGTAGAAAGCACACGTCTGCCCGAAAGATGGTAAAAATCTTTTAGTTTGCTCTTATCTCTGAATGATACTAAATGGGTGCCATGAGGAATCACTGTAATTTTATCTTCATCTGCCTGATAATCCCGCAGGAGAATCTCCCGACAGTTTTGCGTCATCACTACTAAATTCGCACAGGTAGCCATCATTCTTCCCACACTCCGGTACAGAGCGGGGGAAGGTTGCGAAAGTACCGTATGAAAAACAAGAATCACAGGCTTGAGTAGTTGTTGCAACATTTGAAGAAAAGCTTCTTCCTGCGCTGCATATAACCCGAATTCGTGCTGTACAAGCACTTTTTTAACTTCTGAATTTTCATTCAATTGCCTGGTCAAAGTAGCATACGCAGAGATATCCGAAGTATCAAGAACATATTCCACATCTTCCGTATAGGTATGTTTTTCCGCATCGGACTCCACTGCACATATCTTTATAGAGTAAGAATCGCCAAACTTTGACAGGATAGCTCGGATCAAGTCCTGAGCAAAAGTGGCTATGCCACATTCACGAGGAGGATAGGTAGTAATGCATATTATTTTTCTCATTTGATTTGTTTTATTAATTCATCCAATAACTCTGTCAGTTGTACTGACACGCAAGCCACATATTTGTCGGCTGCTCCATAATAGATGTAGAGAGTGTCACCAAACAAGGCAGTGCCTGTAGGAAAACAAACCCTATTGACTACACCTGACAGTTCATATTCTACTGCAGGTGTGAACAACGGATAAGGCAAACGGGATATTTCAATTGCCGGATTGTCTATATCCAACAAAGCTGCACACGCAGAATAAACATAGCCGGAAGGAGTGTCATATACACTGTGATAAATCAACAACCACCCCGCTCTCGTCTCTATCGGAGGGCATCCGGCTCCGATATAGCTCGACTCGTGATCATGATAGGGTGCCAGCAGGATACGTTTTGCAAAATTCTGATAATATCTTTTCCAGAACTCTTTTGTCAGCATATCAAGACGTTCTACTGCCACGTACTGAATATCCGGACGGATACGATGCATAAAGTAGAACTTCCCATTGATTTTACGGGGAAAGAATACGATGTTCTTATCCATCATATAAAGCGGATGTCCTTTCTCATTAGTCGCTTCACGCTTATTTCCGGAGCGGAAATACTTACCGATAATGGCTTGTTGAGTACGAAGCAGTTCCTGGAATTGCGGATAGGTTATCTGGGAAGTAATGACGCCTTTCTTTTCAAAATGTCTCAAATCGGAAGAAACTGCTAAAGCCCCGACAGCACTATATCCATCATAGGCTGTATAAGTGAGGTAATAGAGATCTTCTATTTTCACAATTCGGGGATCTTCCACCCCTTGACATTCATAATCAAACTCGGAAACCAACAAGGGAAGCGTATCTCTTTCAACTACAGTCAAAGGACCTTCAAGCCGGCAATAACCAATCGATGAATAATTTCCTTCCCTTACTGCACGATAAAACATATGCACCGTATTTCCTTCGGCAATTACCGCCGGATTCATCACACCTTCGTTTTCAAACTCAAGTGAAGTACCTTCCAATATAATACCTTCTCTTTTTACATACACCATTATGTTTTAGGTATTATAATCATTCCTCTGTCACTCTTACTCTGCTTTTCTCTCTGATAATCAGTCAATACTTTAATCTTCTTGTCCGACTTATCTTTCTTTGCTTCTCTCTTTTTCTCTTGACCTTTCATAATTCATTCTTTTTGGGATAGTTTATACTCGGGGATAAAATAATAGACAGGATTTCCTTTCTTGCAAGTTACGGCATTAATCCCCGAAACTACGACAAACTTCTGATTATTATTCTTTTATAACAGTAAAGTACATTTATAGCAGTGAATGAAAAGTGGGAATCAAATGCTTTTTATGAAAAATCAAGAGGATAGTCAAACAGAGCAGAATATATAACATAAAAAAAGGCTATCTATCCCAGACAGCCAATCTTTGTTAACCTTAAATCTAATACTATGAAAAACACAGTACAAAGATACGGACTTTTCGGTCATCTCCAAATTTTCGGTTCAATGCAGCGTATCTTATAACATGGTTTAATAGAAACAATCAATCCGTTAACATTTAACATAAATCAATTGGATATTAACGAATATCCGCTCAATGAAACCAAACTGTTTTCATTTCGTTATCTCACCATAAAACAAACCTTTCCTATACCTTAATTGTTCATTATATAAACGAATTTCACATGATATGAGCACCAAAGAACAATACTGGAAATATTCCCTCATCGTCATCATCCTATTTATGGGGATCATCATCTTCCGACAAATCACTCCATTCCTGGGAGGATTATTGGGAGCACTCACTATTTATATTCTTGTACGCGGACAGATGAGATATCTGGTAGAAAAACGAAAGCTAAAACGTAGCCTAAGTGCTTTACTGATTACCGCAGAAACTATTTTTGTCTTCCTTATTCCTTTGGGACTGACCGTCTGGATGGTAGTAAATAAACTACAAGATATCAATCTGGACCCACAAACGTATATCGCACCGATCCAACAAGTAGCCGAATTTATCAAAGAGAAAACAGGATATGATGTATTAGGAAAAGATACATTGACATTCATTGTCTCCATACTTCCCCGTATCGGACAAATCATAATGGAGAGTATCAGCAGTCTCGCCATCAACCTGTTCGTCATGATCTTTGTACTTTATTTCATGTTGATCGGAGGAAAAAAAATGGAAGCATACGTCAACGATATTCTGCCATTTAACGAGACCAATACTCAAGAAGTAATCCACGAAATCAATATGATTGTTCGTTCCAATGCCATCGGCATACCTTTGCTTGCC
>OGOR01001737.1_pt1 | contig 11153 bp, 11 predicted proteins | sample 1552771 | NCBI WGS metagenome assembly OGOR01 (sample SAMEA2580124, study PRJEB22360) | human gut metagenome | biome: human gut; feature: human-associated habitat; material: faeces | place: Denmark | collected 2008/2010
CATTCTTCTCCGTACAGACAGATATCAGTAGCCGTTACTACAACTCCAGCTACTTCAACAACTACTACAACAGTATGTATAGTGGCTACGGTGGTTATGGTATGTACAACTATGGTAACTATAACAACTACGAAAACTATTATGACCCTGATAAGTCTATCAAGATGTGGGGACTTTCCGTAGGTTGGGGTAAACGTCTGAAATGGCCGGATGACTATTTCACTCTTTCTGCAGAATTAGCTTACCAACGCTACAACTTGAGCGACTGGCAATATTTCCCGGTAACCAACGGTAAATGTAATGACCTTAGCATTTCATTGACTTTGGCACGTAACTCTATTGACAACCCGATCTTCCCCCGTTCAGGTTCAGATTTCTCATTGTCAGTTCAGCTCACACCGCCTTACTCGTTGATGGACGGTAAAGACTATAAGGGATATTATAGTAACCCTGAAACAGGTAGCATTACCCAGGACAACATGAATAAACTTCATAAATGGATAGAATACCACAAATGGAAATTCAAAGGCAAAACGTATACTCCGCTGATGGACCCGATTGCACATCCGAAATGTCTGGTGTTAATGACACGTACTGAATTCGGTTTGTTAGGTCACTACAACCAATACAAGAAATCTCCGTTCGGAACATTCGACGTGGGTGGTGACGGTATGACCGGTTATTCAACTTATGCAACTGAAAGTATCGCTTTGCGTGGTTACGAAAACAGCTCATTAACTCCATACGGATCTGAAGGTTATGCTTACGCACGCCTTGGCATTGAATTAAGATATCCGTTGATGCTGGAAACAAGTACTAACATTTATGTGTTAGGTTTCCTTGAAGCTGGTAACGCATGGCACGATATCAAGAAATTCAATCCATTCGAGTTGAAACGTTCTGCCGGTGTCGGTGTTCGTATCTTCCTGCCGATGATTGGTATGATGGGTATTGACTGGGGTTACGGTTTCGATAAAGTATTTGGTTCTAAACAATACGGAGGAAGTCAATTCCACTTTATCTTAGGACAAGAATTCTAATGTATCATCAAAAACTAAACGTTATGAGAAAGTCTGTTCTATTAATCATGATGCTATTTGCTGTCAGCATGGCGGCAAATGCACAGAAATTTGCACTGATCGATACGGAATATATCATGAAGAATATTCCGGCAGCTCAAAGCGCTAATGAGCAAATGCAAGAAGCTACGAAGAAATACCAAAGTGAAATAGAAGCTCTGGCTAAAGAAGCACAGAAGATGTTCCAGGATTACCAGGCAAAATCTTCCACTCTTTCTGCCGCACAAAAAACAAAGACAGAAGATGCAATCGTAGCGAAGGAAAAAGAAGCAGCCGAGCTGAAGCGTAATTACTTCGGTCCGGAAGGTGAATTAGCCAAGATGAGAGACAAGTTGATAACCCCGATTCAGGACGATATTTATGAAGCTGTAAAAGCTATATCACAGCAACATGGATATGATTTGGTAATCGACAGAGCCTCTGCAACAGGCATAATATTTGCAAATCCACGCATAGATATTAGTGATGAAATCCTAAGAAAATTAGGATATTCAAATTAATTTCATACATTTGCAGCTGGAAATAACTAAAAATCATTCAAATAAATTATAGAACTATGCTAAAAAAAATTGCACTTGTAATGTTGCTTGCACTCCCAATGGGTGTATTTGCACAGAACCTGAAATTCGGCCACATTAATGCACAGGAAATCATCACTGTGATGCCGGAATTCACCAAAGCTCAAAATGATATTCAGACTTTAGAAAAACAACTTACTGCCGAACTACAGAGAACGCAGGAAGAATTCAACAAGAAATATCAGGAATTCCAACAAGCTATCGCTAAGGATTCTCTTCCTCCTAACATCGCTGAAAGAAGACAAAAAGAATTGCAAGATATGATGCAAAGACAAGAGCAATTCCAACAAGATGCTCAACAGCAAATGGCGAAAGCACAAAATGATGCCATGGCTCCTATCTACCAGAAGTTGGACAATGCTATCAAAGCAGTAGGTGCTGCTGAAGGTGTGATCTATATCTTCGACCTGGCAAGAACTTCGATTCCTTATGTAAACGAATCACAGAGCATCAACTTGACTAGCAAGGTAAAAGCAAATCTTGGTATCAAATAAGAGCTGACCAAGAATAAAGAAATACCAAAAGGGAAAGAGAAAGAAGGAGCATCTTCTTTCTCTTTCCCTTTTTTTGGCGTACATTTGCGTATATAAATCAAGTGTGTCATGAAGCAACATCTATCCCATACGCCCGGACCGATCGGAGTATTTGACTCCGGCTACGGAGGTCTGACCATCTTAGACAAGATAAGAGAAGTATTACCGGAATATGATTATATCTATTTGGGAGATAATGCACGTGCTCCCTACGGAACACGTTCTTTTGAGGTCGTATACGAATTTACCCGGCAAGCGGTCAACAAACTATTTGATATGGGATGTCATCTGGTTATATTAGCTTGCAATACAGCTTCCGCAAAAGCTTTGCGCAGCATTCAGATGAATGACTTACCAGGCATCGATCCGGCTCGCCGTGTGCTCGGAGTCATCCGCCCTACCGTAGAGTGTGTCGGAGAGATTAGCAAAAATCAGCATATAGGTGTATTGGCAACAGCAGGCACCATCAAATCCGAGTCCTATCCATTGGAAATACACAAGCTGTTTCCTGAAATCCAAGTCAGCGGCACAGCATGTCCGATGTGGGTATCACTAGTTGAAAACAATGAATCACAGGACGAAGGAGCAGACTATTTTATCCGGAAATACATCGACCAATTGCTGTCGAAGGATCCTCAAATAGATACCGTCATTCTCGGATGTACTCATTTCCCCATACTTCTACCCAAAATCCGGCAATATATTCCGGAGCATATCAGTGTAATTGCGCAAGGCGAGTATGTTGCGGAAAGTCTGAAAGACTATCTGAAAAGACATCCCGAAATGGACGCAAAATGCACGAAGAATGGGAACTGTCAGTTTTACACGACCGAAGCGGAAGAAAAGTTTTCAGAATCGGCCTCTACTTTCCTGAAACAGCAGATTAGCGTAAAACACATCACACTCGAATAAAATTTAAGAAAAAAGTAACCGTTTCTCTCTCTTTTTTGTTATATTTGTAGATAACCCCTAATAAGTAAGGTCATGAAAGAAGAAGATTATAGCAAAGCAATAGAAGTATTCTCCGGATCCCCATGGGAAGCCGAGATCATCAAAGGGCTATTAGAAAGCAATGACATCCGTTGCGTAATCAAAGATGGGATTATGGGTACACTGGCACCTTATATCGCTCCTTCCGTATCCGTTCTTGTCACCGAGGATCAATACGAAGCGGCCACCGCGCTTATCAGGAGCCGGGCCGAGAAAGATAACGACTGATGCGGTCGAGTCCTTCACGGATATTCTCCAATGAGTTTGCATAGGAGAAACGTACATATCCTTCGCCTCCCGTACCAAAATCCACCCCGGGAGTAATGCCGACGTGTGCATGTTCGAGTACATCGAATGCAAAACGATAAGAGTCGGTAGTAAATTTGCGTGCGTTAGCAAAAATATAAAATGCCCCTTGAGGTTCTACTTTTATTTCAAAACCCATTTCCCGGAGACGGGCAATCATATATCGACGACGCTCATCATAAACCTGCTTCATCCGTTCCACATCCGGATCAGCCTGCCGCAATGCGGCAATTCCTGCCTGCTGGGCAACACTGGACGCGCAGATAAACAGATTTTGCTGTAACTTTTGCAAAGATCTCATACAAGATTTAGGTGCTATCAAATAGCCCAGCCGAAGCCCCGTCATCGCAAAACGTTTAGAGAATCCGTTCAGGACAAAAGCCTGATCCGTATATTCAAGAATGCTGTGCGCACGTCCTTCATACACAAGCCCGTGATAAATTTCATCTGAAATGACAGGAACTCCCAACGCAGCCACCTCTTTCAGGAATTTTTCATCCAACAACATTCCGGTCGGATTCATCGGAGAATTGATAAAGATAGCCGCAGTATGCGGATTCACACACTTACGGATAGCCTCTATATCGTATTGCAGATATTCTTTAGACAAAGGAACCAAAACTGGTTTAGCTTGCGCAGCCAACACAAAATTGCGATAGCAAGCATACCCCGGATTGGAAAGAATCACTTCACTATCCGGATTGCAGAGCAACATCAATGCAAGAAGAATAGACGGAGAAGAGCCGGAAGTCACGACAATACAATCCGGATCTACTGTTACCCCATATTCGCGCAGATAAAAAGCAGCAATTTCCCGCCGCAGTTCCGGGTCGCCCAAAGAATGCGTATAATGAGTAAGATGACGATCATAAGCCGCTTTTGCCGCTTCCGCCACACAGGCCGGCACATCAAAATCGGGTTCGCCAACTTCCAGATGAATAATATCAATGCCTTGTTTTTGCAATTCGTTCGCCCTCTCCAACACATCCATTACGATGAAAGAGGTCATCTGCTCTACTTGTGGATTTGTATGTTTCATTGTTTATCTTTTCTCTATCTGACTGCAAAGATAATTCTTTTTAGCCTGTTTTGGTAACATATCGGCAAAAAGCTCTATATTTGTGCTTTCAAATCGTTAGCAAGAATGAAACAGGAATTTACACGAATCGCAATAAAAGTAGGAAGCAATGTATTGACGCGCCGCGACGGAACACTGGATGTTACCCGTATGTCGGCACTTGTCGACCAGATAGCGGAATTGCATAAGTCTGGGGTGGAAATCATTCTGGTTTCTTCGGGAGCTGTTGCTTCCGGGCGCAGTGAAGTGCATCCACAGAAAAAACTCGATAGTGTAGACCAACGCCAGTTGTTTTCTGCCGTAGGTCAGGCTAAGCTCATCAACCGTTACTACGAACTTTTCCGCGAGCATAGTATCCCTGTTGGTCAGGTGTTAACCACGAAAGAAAGTTTTGGTACCCGTCGCCATTATCTGAATCAGAAAAACTGTATGACGGTAATGCTTGAAAACAATGTCATTCCTATTGTCAACGAGAATGATACAATTTCCGTCAGCGAACTTATGTTCACTGATAATGATGAATTGTCCGGACTCATTGCTTCTATGATGGATGCACAAGCCCTCATTATCCTAAGTAACATCGACGGAATCTACAATGGTTCTCCTGCTGATCCGGGTTCTTCTGTTATTCGGGAAATCGATCACGGAAAAGATTTATCCAATTATATTCAAGCTACGAAGTCCAGTTTCGGACGAGGGGGAATGTTGACGAAAACAAATATTGCCCGCAAAGTAGCTGACGAAGGGATTACAGTGATTATTGCCAACGGGAAACGGGATAACATTCTGGTAGATTTGCTTCAGCATCCTAATGAGACGCTTTGTACACGCTTTATCCCTTCAAACGAACCGGTATCCAGTGTCAAGAAATGGATCGCTCATAGCGAGGGGTTTGCCAAAGGAGAAATTCACATCAACGAATGTGCTACTGAAGTTCTAAACTCCGAAAAGGCAGTCAGTATCCTCCCCATCGGAATCACTCATGTTGAAGGTGAATTTGAGAAAGATGACATTGTGCGTATCATGGACTTTCAAGGAAATCAAGTGGGTGTTGGAAAGGTGAACTGCGACTCCAAGCAGGCACAAGAAGCAATCGGTAAGCATGGAAAGAAACCGGTAGTACATTATGACTATCTATACATTGAATAATCAATAATAAGATCAACTGTAGATAGGGTTAGTAATCTTTCAAGTTAGCCCGCAGCAGTGATAAGAAATAAATTAGTCAACCATTATCAGGGAAGTACATATTCTCATACATTCTCACTACGATGAGAAAAAATACTCATACTAATGAGAAAAAATACTCATTGCAATGAGAACTTTTTCTCACTACAGTGAGAATAAACCCTTGTCAGAATAGGCTAAAACAGTTCATTATTGTATAAGAAAATGAAGTTATTATTCAATCAAGAGAATATTAGCATCTTGATTGAAGACAAGCGTTTATCTTCGATTGTATAATGTATCATAGATAAAGCATCTGCAACACAAATGCAGAATTTTAAATTATCCGGATATTATAGAATTCGTGAGCTACATCCATATTAAAACACCCATATATTGTTGATATACCACCACAAAAGCAACATTTATTTCTGTTTTCAACAAGTTTTATTCACATCATTCACTATATTTGCATAGTTTATCTTTCCATTTAATGCAAAAAAGGAGCAAATGACTACAAATTTAAACGAGACCTTCGCTGCCGTACAGGTAGCAAGTCGGGAATTAGCCTTGCTGAATGATGACATCATCAATCAGATTTTAAATGCAGTAGCTGACGCAGCAATTGCAGAAACACCTTTCATTCTCGCAGAGAATGAAAAAGACCTCGCACGGATGGACAAAAATGACCCGAAGTACGATCGGTTGAAATTGACGGAAGAACGTTTAAAAGGCATTGCTGCCGATACACGCAATGTAGCGACACTCCCCTCTCCTTTGGGTAAAGTGTTGAAAGAAAGTGTTCGCCCCAATGGGATGAGATTGACAAAAGTCAGCGTTCCTTTCGGAGTGATAGGGATTATTTACGAAGCCCGTCCGAATGTCAGTTTTGATGTTTTCTCCCTTTGTCTAAAGAGTGGAAATGCCTGCATATTGAAAGGAGGAAGTGATGCCGATTGTTCCAACCGGGCTATCATCAGTGTGATTCATGAAGTATTGAAGAAATTCAATATCAATCCGCACATTGTAGAACTACTTCCGGCTGACAGAGAGGCTACGGCAGCATTGCTGAATGCAGTGGGTTACGTAGACCTAATTATCCCCAGAGGCAGCAGTAGCCTGATCCATTTCGTACGCGAGAATGCAAAAATTCCCGTTATTGAAACAGGGGCAGGTATCTGTCACACTTACTTTGATGAATTTGGAGATGTAAACAAGGGGGCAGCTATTATCCATAATGCGAAGACACGTAGGGTTAGCGTATGTAATGCGCTGGACTGCACCATTATACATGAAAAGAGACTGACCGTTCTCCCTATGCTTTGCGAGAAACTGAAAGACAGCCATGTCATTATTTATGCTGACGCGCAAGCTTATCAAGCATTAGAAGGCCGCTACCCTGCCGAACTCCTGGAACACGCAAAAGCAGAAAGTTTCGGCACAGAGTTTCTGGATTATAAAATGGCTGTCAAGACCGTAAAAAGCTTCGAAGATGCCTTAGGACATATTCAGGAAAACAGTTCCAAACATAGCGAGTGTATTGTTACCGAAAACAAGGAACGTGCAGCTTTGTTCACAAAGATAGTGGATGCAGCTTGCGTATACACCAATGTATCTACTGCCTTCACCGACGGAGCACAATTCGGATTAGGAGCAGAGATCGGAATCAGTACGCAAAAACTACATGCACGCGGTCCGATGGGACTGGAAGAGATCACTTCTTACAAATGGGTCATCGAAGGAGATGGACAAACGAGAAGAAATTGAGACGATACCTTTATGTTAAAAATCAAACAAGGTTTTGAGCGAAACTAATTGAAAATTAAGAATTAAAAGATAAATGATATGAAGAAATTTACTTGCGTACAGGACATCGGCGATTTAAAATCAGCCCTTGCAGAAGCATTCGAAATTAAAAAAGACCGCTTCAAATATGTAGAACTGGGACGAAACAAGACTTTAATGATGATCTTCTTCAACTCCAGTTTACGCACCCGCCTTAGCACACAGAAAGCTGCAATCAACTTGGGAATGAATGTAATGGTACTAGATATCAATCAAGGTGCATGGAAACTGGAAACCGAACGCGGCGTAATTATGGATGGTGATAAACCGGAACATATATTAGAAGCCATTCCGGTGATGGGTTGCTATTGCGATATCATCGGGGTACGGTCTTTTGCCCGTTTCGAAGACCGCGACTTTGACTATCAGGAAACGATTATAAATCAATTCATCCAATACTCCGGGCGCCCTGTCTTTTCGATGGAAGCGGCAACACGCCACCCATTGCAGAGCTTTGCCGACTTGATTACCATTGAAGAATACAAGAAAACAGCACGTCCTAAAGTGGTCATGACTTGGGCTCCGCATCCGCGTCCATTGCCACAGGCTGTTCCCAATTCTTTTGCCGAATGGATGAACGCAACGGATTACGAATTTGTCATCACCCATCCCGAAGGTTATGAACTGGCTCCGCAATTCGTAGGTAACGCAAAAGTGGAATATGACCAGATGAAAGCTTTTGAAGGAGCAGATTTCATATATGCGAAAAACTGGGCAGCTTACACCGGCGACAATTACGGACAGATATTAAGCAAAGATCGTGATTGGACAGTCAGCGACCGTCAAATGGCAGTTACCAACAACGCTTATTTCATGCATTGCCTGCCGGTTCGTAGAAATATGATTGTGACAGACGATGTAATCGAAAGCCCTCAATCAATCGTTATTCCGGAAGCCGCCAATCGTGAAATCTCGGCAACTGTTGTTCTGAAGAAATTATTGGAAGGGTTAGAATAATAATCTAAACGAAACAAGAATAACTATCAGCATCACGTAACGAATGTCTTCTGACAATATTCGTTACATGATGCTTTTTTATACCGTAATTTTCTACACAAACACCATCAAATATCTGGTAAATGTAACAACATCGTAATAAGTAAAAGCGTTATATATCAAACAATATCCTTAATTTTGGCGCTATGAAACAAATGTCATTCTTCATCTGTTTATTCTTTGCGTGCCTACTTTGTATGCCTCTAAAAGGACAAATCAGAGACAGTCTGGAGAGAGATTCTTCCTACACCCCTCTTCACCACCACATTTGGAACAGTAAAGCATATCAAATAACTCACATTGGCGCCCCGCTTATTCTTGCCGGAGTATTGACTTATCACAAAGACAAGGCTTTTCAAAATATACGTAATTCATACATTCCCCGCTTTCGTTTTCACTATGATGATTACTTACAGTATTCACCGGGCATTGTGATGCTAGGTCTAAAGTCGTTTGGAGTAGAGGGACGTAGTTCGTGGGGACGAATGCTGACATCTGATGCGTTCTCGGCAGGAATCATGGCATTAACAGTCAACACTTTAAAAAGCACCATACATAAAGAGCGACCGGACAAAAGTGCTGATAATTCTTTTCCTTCAGGGCACACAGCCACTGCTTTTATGTTTGCCACTATGCTGCATAAAGAGTATGGAACTACACACAGCCCGCTTTATAGCGTTCTCGGATATTCGCTGGCAACAGGAACAGCATTGAGCAGGCAGATGAATAATAAACATTGGTTCTCGGATGTATTGACAGGTGCAGGTATCGGCATTGTCTCCACCGAGTTAGGCTATTACCTTGCAGATCTCATATTCAAAAATAAAGGAATTGTCCGTCCTCCCCGCACGTGGAATGTGAGTCAGGACGATTCTTATTCTTTCTTCGGACTCCAGATGGGATATAATATAGGTGAACGTGAAATGCACCTTCCCGAAGGCATCGAGATAGAAGGTATGGGCGGTGCCATCGCATCATTCAACGGTGCGTGGTTCTTCCGTTCTCATTGGGGCGTTGGAGGTAAATTCACAGTGGCACAAACCAGCCCCCATGTGGCTAGCGACCGATTCTTCAGTTATCACCCGGAAACCGAAGCCTATATCGAAAACTTTGAAGCTGAATCGATGAATTATGCCAGCCTGGCGGGAGGTATATATTACAACGCCTGCCTCTGTCCGGATTTACATATTGGTGGTAGCGTTCTGGGAGGTGTAGGATGGTCTAGCAGTTACAGGGCAAGAATACGATACAAAGGGCAGGAAACAACAGATCCGCTTATTCACTGCACCATCCATCCAATTCCCAACATAGATTTCAGCGTATATCTGACGCATGCCACCGGACAAAACTTTGGGGTTAAATTATTCTTGAACTACAACACCGGAATTGGTAAAGGAAACTATACTTACTATGCTCCGCAAGCAGACAGAAATCCAAGTCCTGTTACAGATAAAACCAGATATATTCTACACAACTTCAATATTGGATTTGAAATAGATGCCTTGTTCTGGAAATAAAAAAACTCCGTAAGTCTCGAGGACCAACGGAGTCTATTTATTAACGTTCTATCTCCTTACCAGCTTCTTGCCAGGAGTTAAATCCTTTATCAAGTTCAAAGACCTTATAGCCCTTCTCACTTAAAATTGCCGCAGCCTTCTTACTCCGCTTGCCGCTACGACAATACACAGCCACCGGTTTATCCTTCTGTAATAATGAATCAGCCATTGAAGCAAAAGAATCATCCATCACATTGATGTTGATTGTCTTCGTGATATGCCCCTCCGAATATTCCGCAAGCGTACGGACATCCAAACGTTGTATATCCTCATTCTGAATAAGAGAATCAAATTCCTCTACATTCATGGATTGAAAATCTCCTTTCTGCTGACAAGAGAAAAGGGAAGAGAGAAATAAAAATATCCCCACGATTAATTGATTCAATTTAAACATATATACTCTATTATTCAATTCTGCCCAGGAATATAGTCAAACCCGGGATCACAATACTTTTCAGATACTACCGCAGATCCATCCTTATCGTACGTACAATATTTAAACTTAATATTTATGGTCCGGCCAGGATGCTCCTCATCAATATATTGCGCCAAAGGAACAGAAATGTAAGCACGCCGATTATAGTATTCTTCATCACTGTTCGCATCATGGTATAATAACATATTCACAATACCATTTGTTTTAAGTTCAGACACATCTTCCACTATGCCGAAAGTATGTCCTTTGCCTGTACTGACCTTGAGATTCAGAATCATATTCAGATAATCCCTCCCCAGCCAGATACTGACCACCTCTACCGGATCTTGCTTTATACCGTCTTTATACACCGGATCATCTTCCGGCTTAGGCACCGGCACAATGAGCGATTGCAAAGAATATATAGTAGCCGCACTTCCACCCGAAAGCACTTCATAGTTACTCATTACACGTCTGGAAGTATTTGCGGCAATAGTAGAACCCGTACGGTCTTCCGCCACAGACAAAGCCTCTCCCTTATCAGGAATGAGCGTTTGTATACGACCATCATCTCCGGCCTTTACAGTCACAAATTCCAGTTTCACCGAAG
>OGOR01001743.1_pt1 | contig 11116 bp, 7 predicted proteins | sample 1552771 | NCBI WGS metagenome assembly OGOR01 (sample SAMEA2580124, study PRJEB22360) | human gut metagenome | biome: human gut; feature: human-associated habitat; material: faeces | place: Denmark | collected 2008/2010
TTGGCATTACACACGCCATGCATTATCTTTGCAGACAAACAAACCGGACACCCCAATGGAGTTCCTCATCATTCTATTATTAATCATCCTGAACGGCTTCTTCGCCATGTCGGAGATCGCCATGATCTCGGCGCGCCGCTCCAATCTGGAGATGCAGGCACGGCAGGGCGACGCCGGGGCGCGGCAGGCGCAGAAGCTTATCGAAGACCCGGACAAATTCCTTTCGACCATCCAGATCGGCATCACGCTGATAGGCATCCTCACGGGTATCTACTCGGGCGATGCGCTGGCCACGAAATTCGGCCGGGAGCTCGCCGCACTCGGCATTTCCCTGCGCACGGCCACGGTCGTGGCGCAGATCACGATCGTCATCGTCGTAACCTACCTGACCCTCATATTCGGGGAGCTCGTGCCCAAACGCATCGGCATGAACTCGGCGGAAAAGATCGCCAAGCTGGCAGCACGGCCCATGCGCCTGCTCTCGCTGCTGGCCTCGCCGTTCGTATGGCTCCTGTCGCGCAGCACCGCAGGCGTGACCCGCCTGCTGGGGCTCCGCAAATCGGATTCGAAGGTCACCGAGGAGGAGATACGCTCCATCATCCAGGAAGGCGCGGAGGACGGCGAAGTGCAGGAGGTAGAGCAGAAGATCATGGGCCGCGTATTTTCGCTGGGCGACAGGACGGTCGAGTCGATCATGACCTTTCGCAGCGAACTGGTATGGATCGACACCGCGATGACGCCGGAACAGATCCGCGAACAGGTCAACCGGGAGCCCCACAACCGCTATCCCGTCGGCGAAGGGAGCCTCGACAAACTCGCGGGCGTCGTCTACCTGAAAGACCTGTTCCGACATATCGACGACCCCGGATTCGACATCCGCAACCACCTTTCGCCCGCCAAGTTCTTCCACGAGGGAGCCGAGGTATACAGCGCGCTGGAACAATTGCGCAGCGAGCAGCTCGGCTACGGCATCGTGTGCGACGAATTCGGCGTAACGCGCGGCATCGTCACCCTGAAGGACATCTTCGAGGCGCTGGTCGGCGAGATCCCCGACGGCTACGGGGAACCCGACATCGTACGGCGCGAGGACGGCAGCGTACTCATCGACGGGCAGTGTCCGTTTTACGATTTCCTGGCCTTCTTCGGCGCGGAGAACGCCGTTCCCCGCAATGCCTACAATACGATCAGCGGACTGGTTCTCGACCAGCTGAAACACATTCCCGCCACGGGGGAGAAGCTCCGCTGGAACAGTTTCGACCTCGAGATCGTCGACATGGACGGCGTCCGCATCGACAAAATACTCGTAACACACGACCAAGCGGGCGAATCATGAAAATTGCCGACATAGAACTCGGGGAGAAACCCCTGCTGCTGGCGCCGATGGAGGACGTGACCGACCCGTCGTTCCGCTACATGTGCAAGCGGTTCGGCGCCGACGTGGTTTACACGGAATTCATCTCGTCCGACGGGCTGATACGCGATGCGGCCAAGTCGCTCAAAAAACTCGAAATCGACGACGCGGAGCGTCCGGTGGGCATCCAGCTCTACGGCCATCTGGTCGAACCGATGGTCGAGGCGGCGCGCATGGCCGAAGCGGCCGGCCCGGACATCATCGACATCAACTTCGGCTGCCCCGTGAAGAAGATCGCGGGGCGGGGCGCCGGATCGGGCATGATGCGCGACGTGCCGCTGATGGTCGAAATGACGCGGCGGATCGTGGAAGCGGTCGGGAAACCCGTGACCGTGAAAACCCGCCTGGGCTGGGACGACGAGTCGAAGAACATCGAGGAGATAGCCCTGCGCCTGCAGGATGTCGGCATCGCGGCGCTCACGATACACGGCCGCACACGGGCCCAGATGTACCGCGGCGAGGCCGACTGGACGCTGATCGGCAAGGTGAAGAACAATCCGCGGATACATATCCCGATCATCGGCAACGGCGATGTGGATTCGGGGCCGAAAGCGGCCGAAATGTTCGACCGCTACGGCGTGGACGGCGTGATGATCGGCCGCGCGACCTACGGGCGCCCGTGGATATTCCGCGAGGTGAAACACTACCTTGCCACGGGCGAAGTGCTGCCCCAGCCATCGGTCTGCGAGCGGGTGGAGATCGCCAAGGAGCACCTGCGAAAATCGTTGGAAATCAAAGGCGAATACGTGGGCATCCTCGAAATGCGCCGCCACCTGTCCAACTATTTCAAGGGGTTGCCCGATTTCAAGCCCACACGCCTGAAGCTGGTCACGCTGCTCGACATCCCCGAGCTGTTCGCCACGCTCGACTCGATCGCCGAGCGCTGGGGCGATTTCGACGTGAGCGGCACAGTGCCCGAACCGCTGTCGCACGACCTGTAATTTCACGGGGTCACACGAAGGCCTGATTCCGGTCGGTGGCCGAGACGGAGATGGAACGGGGTTTTGCCCGCTCTGCGCGAAACAGCAAAAAATACGCCTGATCCCCTGTGGAATCAGGCGTTTATACGCTCAGATACAACGGCTACTTCAGCACACGCTCGACATAGGCTTTGTAATCCTTTACGACGGGCTCGTACTCCTCGTCCTCGAAGAGCGGCGACGAGATCAGGAAATCGGCCGACGAACGGTTGATCGCCGTCGGGACATTGTAGAGCGTCGCCAGGCGCAACAACGCCTTGACGTCGACGTCGTGCGGCTGCGCCGACATGGGATCCCAGAAGAAGATCAGGGCGTTGATCTTGCCGTCGGCAATCAGCGACCCCAACTGCTGGTCACCGCCCAGCGGGCCGGATTTGAGCAGCGTGATTTTCAGGTCGGACAATTCCCGGATCCCATCCGCGGATTCGTCTTCCTCGCGGTGATCCCGCAGTGTCTTTTCGACCATCTTACCGGTCGTACCCGTACAAACGAGATGATGGCGGCTCAGGTTCCTGCTGTTCCAGTCGACCCATTCGGCCAGGTCGCGTTTCATATTGTCGTGGGCAACCAGTGCCAACACTTTTGTCATTTTAGCCATAGCGATATTTTTATCCGTTGAACAAAGATAATACAAACACGGGGATTACGGATAAAAACAAACGAATTTAATCGGGATACGACACAACAAAAAAGCCCCGCTCGGGCGGGGCTCAGGGGTTATTCGGTTTCGGCCGGAAGCTTGAACTCGGTAAACCCGGCTTTGACGAGGATGTTATACCACGCAAAGCACTTCTTGATGTCGGAAACGTGTACCCGGTCACGGTCATAGTCGGGAAGCACCTCGGCGAAACAAGCTTTCAGTTTTTCGGGGGCCTCCTTGGGGCTGACGGCCTCGCGGCCGCCCGTATGGGCATAGATCTTGGTGAACACATCGGCCAAGGGAATGTCGTCCCCCTCGGTGAACATCGAGATCTCGGTCAGCGAACTTACTTTCGACGTCGCCGAAGCGTTCATCCGCCTGCCGTCGAGCAACGATTCGACGATCACACCGTGCGTGGACTGCGCTACATACTTATAAAGTCCGGGCTGGCCCGAGATGGCCAGGATTTCTTTCAATTCCATATTGTTATATAGTGTGTAAATTAATTCGCTTCGGGGTTGGGCATCGGCTCCGGGTCGGTCTCTTCCTGCACGGTATATTCGTATACCTCGGAGAACGTATACACGCCGTAGGCAGAGACGGCAAGTATCTGGAAAGTCACTTTCGTGCCGGCCTTCTCCTTGCCGATCGTACCCGAATAGCGTTTTTCCGTATCCGTCTTGTTGGTACTCAGCCATGCACCTTCTTTCTTCACCTTCGTCTCGTCGTCGTTGAGGGCCCGCAGGATGCTGATGCCGGTAAATCCGTATTCACTCGTGACGGTCGCCGTTACGCGGACGTCATCGCCGGCATGGACATCATCAAGGCCGGGGCTGCAAGAGACATTCGAAATTACGGGCGCAACCTTATACTCGGGGCCGAGTTCCTTGTTGCAAGCCGCCAGGCAGCATGCCGCCACGGCCATGATAAGCAGTTTTTTCATTTTATAGGCAGATTAATTGTTTTTCACATGCACATCCATCTGCGGGAATGGGAAGTTGATCCCCTTTTCGGGCAGTTGTTTGTAGAATTTTTCGTTGTTTTCGAAGAACACATTCCAGTAATCGCCGTTCTTCACCCAGGCTCGCGCAGAGAGGTTGACCGAGCTGTCGGCAAGGGCCGCGACCCACACCACGGGCGCAGGGTCGCCCAGCACGCGGTTGTCGGCGGCAAGGATGGCGAGGATCGCCGCACGCGCCGTATCCACGTCGTCGCCGTACGAAATGCCGATCGTCCAGTCCACACGGCGGGTATCGGACGTGGAATAATTGTCGATGATGGCCGTGGCGATCGAGTTGTTCGGAATGTAAATTGTCTGGTTGTCGGCCGTAGTGATGACTGTCGAGAAGAGTTTGATCTCGCGCACGGTGCCCGACTGCCCCTGTGCCGAGATGTAGTCGCCGACACGGTAAGGTTTCATGAGCAGGATCATCACGCCGCCCGCGAAGTTCTGTGCCGTTCCGCTCAGGGCCATACCGATGGCCAGCGTGGCGGCGGAGAAGACGGCGATGAGCGACGTGACGTTGACGCCCAGCGTCGAGACGACGATCAGCACCAGCAGCAGCGTGAAGATCACGCGCACGGTGTTGCGCATGAACGACCGCAGCGAAATATCGACACGGCGGTGTTCCAGCGCCAGGTCGAGCAGCCTGACGATGCGCCGCAGGATCCAGCGGCCGACGAAATAGATCGCCAGCGCGAGGAGGATTTTCAGCAGTATCCAGACCGACTCGGAGAGGAGGTTCTGCAATACGGTCTCGAAATCGAGGTTCGCAATTTTATGGACGGTCTCCGCGAAATGGGCTTTCTGCACACTGTCGGGCAGCATCAGCGGCGCGGGCGTCTCGGTTCCTAAAAAAAGAGGCCACATAAACCGGGAATAAAGTTTGTCTGCAAAAATAACCAAAAAAAAGAGAAGTTTACTAACTTTGTCTATGAATTTACGGAAAAGAAAAAAAGGAAAAACGCTACACGATGCAAAACAACGTCGAAATCATCCAGATAAACATCTCCGGCGAGGACAAGCCGGGCATGACCTCTTCGCTCACCGAAATACTCGCGCGCTACGACGCCTTCATCCTCGACATAGGCCAGGCCAACATCCACCAGTCGCTGACGCTGGGCATCCTGTTCAAGACCACGTCGGACAAGTCGGGCAACATCATGAAGGAGCTGTTGTTCAAGGCATCGGAGCTGGGCGTGATGATCCGTTTCACTCCCATTTCGGAACAGAACTACGACAACTGGGTCGGCCGGCAGGGCAAGAACCGCTATATCATCACCCTCCTGGGACGTACGGTCACGGCACGCCATATCGCCGAAGTGACACGCGTGGTGGCACAGCACGGGCTGAATATCGACGCCATAAAGCGCCTGACGGGCCGCATCCCGCTCAGCGAGGACGACCGTGCGGCCAAATCGTGCATCGAACTTTCGGTGCGCGGGTCGCTCACCGACGAGGAGCGCAGCACGATGCAGGAGGGGTTCATGAATCTGTCGGAGATCGGGCTCGACGTTTCGTTCCAGAAAGACGACATCTACCGCCGCAGCCGCCGCCTGATCTGCTTCGACATGGATTCGACGCTGATCGAGACCGAGGTGATCGACGAACTGGCCGAGCGTGCCGGCGTGGGCGATGCGGTGCGCGAGATCACGGCGCGCGCCATGCGGGGCGAGATCGACTTCCGCGAAAGCTTCACCGAGCGCGTGGCCCTGCTCAAGGGGCTCGACGTCTCGGTCATGGAGGAAATAGCCCGTAACCTGCCCATCACCGAAGGGCTGGAGCGCATGATGACGATCCTCAAGCGTGTGGGCTATAAAACGGCGATCCTCTCGGGCGGGTTCACCTATTTCGGCAACTACCTGCGCCAGAAATACGGATTCGACTACGTATATGCCAACGAGCTGGAGATCGAGCAGGGCAAGCTCACGGGGCGCTATGTCGGCGAGGTGGTCGACGGGCGCCGCAAGGCCGAACTGCTGCGCATCATCGCCGCCGTCGTGATCCTGCTCTTCTTCACGATCTACTGCGCCTCGGGCGTGGTCGCGGGCGCCCGCCTCTTCGAGAACACCTTCAGCATGTCCTATGAGACGGCCCTCATTCTGGGCGCCGCCGCCACGATCTGCTACGTCTTCGTGGGCGGCTTCCTCGCCGTCTCCTGGACCGACACGATTCAGGCTCTCCTCATGTGCCTCGCCCTGATCGTGACGCCGATCGCCGTCATGTACGACCTCGGCGGCTTCACCGCCGCCACCGAGTGCGTCGCGAGCGTCGACATCAAGATGCTCAACATCCTCGAGGGCCACACCCTCGTGGGCATCGTCAGCCTTCTCGCCTGGGGTCTGGGCTACTTCGGCCAGCCGCACATCCTCGTGCGCTTCATGGCCACCCGCTCCATCAAGGTGATCCCGAACGCCCGCCGCGTCGCCACCCTCTGGATGAGCTTCTGCCTCTCGGGCGCCGTCGCCGTCGGCTTCTTCGGCGCGGCCTTCTTCGCCGAGCACCGCGACGTCGCCTCCCTCGTCGAACAGAACCACGAGCGCGTCTTCATCGTCCTCTCGGGCCTTCTCTTCAATCCCTGGATCGCCGGCATCCTAATGTCCGCCATTCTCGCGGCCGTCATGTCCACGCTCTCCTGCCAGCTGCTCGTGTGCTCGTCGACTCTCACCGAGGACTTCTACCGCACGTTCATCCGCCGCAACGCCTCCCAGCGCGAACTCGTCTGGTTCGGCCGCAGCATGGTGCTCCTCGTCTCGGTCGTCGCCGTCTGGCTCGCCCGCGACCCCAACAGCCTCGTTCTCTCCCTCGTCTCCTACGCCTGGGCGGGCTTCGGCGCGGCCTTCGGCCCCGTCATCATCATGTCGCTCTGGTGGCGCCGCATGACGCGCAACGGCGCGCTCGCGGGCATGATCACCGGCGCCGTCACGGTCCTCGTCTGGAACCACTACGCCTGGCTCGGCCTCTACGAAATCCTTCCGGGCTTCGTCTTCGCCCTCATCGCCATCGTCGTCGTGAGCCTTCTCGACAAGGTTCCCTCCAAGAGCATCGCGAAGACCTTCGACGAAGTCCAGGCCGCCGTGCGCAATCCCGCCTGACCGCTTCAGGCCTGCCACGATTGAAAAGAGGAGCCTCGCGCTCCTCTTTTCACATCCGACCCGAATGCAGTCCGTGCAGGCCAAATCCGTTAGAATCTCCTGCACAACGCTTTTCGGGGAAGCCGCCGCAGCGGCCGTCCCCATCCCGCTTTCCGCGGCGCCCGCAACCGGCTGCCGCATGACCTTCATTCATGGCACGCTCTTCACATCTTGCGGCCCAGCGCCGCGAACTCAGCTTCATCCTCAACCGCCTGACGGCCTATACGACCCTCGCCGACCGTGACATCCTCGAGCAGCGTCTGCGCACGATCCTCGAGAAGCCGCTCTCCGACGACTTCTACATCATGGCCAACGAAGTCTTCGACAAGATCGAGGCCCAGCATCCTTCCGTCGCCAACGAGGCCCGCGGGAACTTCTACGGCATGCTCTCCGAGGTGAAGTACGAATACAGGACCCCGACCGAGTCCACATCGATGCTGATGGTCGGCCTGATGATGAGCACGTTCTTCAAGACCGCCTGCCCCAACGTCACGCTCTCGCAGGAAACCGCCGACAAGGTTGTCGAGATCCTCAAGAAGCACTACATCAACCCGAAGGCCAAGATCACGATCTTCCATGAAATGCTCCGCAGCAACCAAGGGCCCGCCAACGATACCGAGACGGCGGGCAGGCTCACGCGTGCGATGGCCGAATGCAAGGGAACCCTCTACACCAAGGAACACCTCGACGTACCCGAAGGCGAGGATGACCCCATTGCCGCGCTTGAGAACGAACGCATCTACGGCCTCTACCTGCGCCACCTCGTCATCACCGTAACCGTGCCTGCGGGCGAGCTCGCCGTCGTGCATCCCTACCGCTGGTGGGACACCACGCGCCACCCCGAGTTCTGCGTCAGCGGCCACTTCGATCCCAACCAGATCCTCAAGAATCCGTTTGCGTTCGACATGCAGGAGGCCCTCAAGTCCAACATCGCGTCCTGCCAGACGATCTTCACGGAACCCATGCCCCTCGTCAAGGGACTCGACTTCTTCGAGCAGCAGCTCTCGCCCTTCCGCATCTACCCGCTCCTTACAAATGCCGTGCAGACGGCGGATTGCGAGCCCGACCAATTCTGCGCCTCGATCGCCATCTTCTGCTCGCGTCCCGACGCGGCCAAGATCTACGCCTCCGAAATCCGCATTGCACTCTCCATGGAGACCTCCCGCGACCAGCCCTTCTCGGGCGACTGCATCTCCTTCCAGGACACGGGCGTCGACCTCAACACATACGCCACCAACTTCGAACGCTTCTTCAACATGCTCGGCCTCACCGACGTCGTCATCCACGAAGAGCCCCGCTACTATGAATACGAGGACGAGGGCGGCCGCATCTACGTGAACGCCCGCGGCGTCTCCATGCCGCTCAACCCAAACTTCGCCCCCGTCATGCCCGCACACTTCCTCAACTGACGCGCGGCACATGCAAAAAGACGGCCCTGCGCTTCCTGCGCGAGACCGTCTTTTTCACGAAACCCCTCCCCCTGCACTTGCAAACATGGAGCTGACCATGTATTGCCAACCCGAGCACCCTCCTGCTTGGCACCATGGCCTCTGCTGACTTCTCACGGCAAGCTTTACTCCATCGCCCTGTTGGGGCGATGTCCGTGAGGCCTCCTCGGGCAAGGACACGCTCACTCCCCTCATGCAGCTGCCTCATTGCGCATCGCGACGCACACACTGCGAAGGGGCTTCGCCGTTACCGGCGAAGCCCCTTTCGTCATGAGCAGCTCACGAGTCGGACGGATCCGAGCACCTCAGCGTCACTGAGCGGCCTTCTCCACGTCGAACGTGAACCTGCCGTCCTTCGCGCCCACGCGGATCGTGTCGCCGGGACCTGCGGAACCCTCGAGCATGACCATCGCAAGACGATTCTCGATGTGGTCCTGGATCGCGCGCTTGAGCGGACGTGCGCCGTAATGCGGATCGAAGCCCACTTCGGCGAGTTCCGCCATGGCCTCGTCGGTCACCTCGAGCGTCACGTCCTGGGCGGCCACGCGGGCCTGCAGGCTCTTGAGCTGGATCGCGGCGATGCGACGGATGGCCTCGCTGCCGAGCGAGTTGAAGATCACGATCTCGTCGATGCGGTTGATGAACTCCGGACGGAAGTGCTCCCGCACCTCGGTCATCACGGCATTCTTCACGCTCTCCCTCGACTCGCCGATCATCTCCTGAATCTCGGAGGAGCCCAGATTCGAGGTCATGACGATCACGGTGTTCTTGAAGTCCACCGTGCGGCCCTGGCCGTCGGTCATGCGGCCGTCGTCAAGCACCTGCAGCAGGACGTTGAAGACATCGGGATGAGCCTTCTCGACTTCGTCAAGAAGAATCACGCTGTAGGGATGACGGCGGACGGCCTCCGTCAGGTAGCCGCCTTCCTCGTAACCCACGTATCCCGGAGGCGCGCCGATCAGGCGGGCGACGCTGTGCTTTTCCATGAACTCGCTCATGTCGATGCGCACGAGCGCATCCTCCGTGTCGAAGAGGAACTGCGCGAGCGCCTTCGTGAGCTCGGTCTTGCCGACGCCCGTCGGGCCGAGGAAGAGGAAGCTGCCGTAAGGACGGTTCGGATCCGAAAGACCTGCACGGCTTCTCAGAATCGTCTCGGCCACGCGCTTGACGGCTTCGTCCTGCCCCACGACGCGCTCCTCGAGCGCATCCTTCATGTGCAGGAGCTTCTGGCGCTCGCCCTCCATCATCTTCGCGACGGGAATGCCCGTTGCGCGACTGACGACTTCGGCGATTTCCTCGGCACCCACGGTGGTTCTGAGAAGCTTCGGCTTGGGCGCATCGCCCGCTTCGGCCTTCTCGGCCTTCTTCAGGCGTTCCTCAAGCTTGGGCAGAACGGCGTACTGAAGCTCGGCGAGCTTTTCGTACTGGGCCGTGCGGCGGTACTCCTCCATCTGGTGACGCGTGCGGTCGATCTCGTCGCGGACGCTCTTGGCGCCGAGCGCCTCGCTCTTCTCCTTCTTCCAGACCTCCTCAAGGTCGGCATACTCGCGGGAGAGCTTGTCGATCTCGTCCTCAATCGCCTGCAGACGCTTCTTCGAGGCGTCGTCGGTCTCCTTCTTCATGGCCTCGCGCTCGATCTTGAGCTGGATCAGGCGGCGGTCAAGCTTGTCGAGAGCCTCGGGCTTGGAATCGATCTCCATCTTCACGCGGGCCGCGGCCTCGTCGATCAGATCGATGGCCTTGTCGGGCAGGAAGCGGTCGGTGATGTAGCGGTGCGAAAGTTCGGCCGCGGCCACGATGGCTGGGTCGGTGATCTCGACGCCATGATGCGCCTCATAGCGTTCCTGCAGGCCGCGCAGAATGGCGATCGTGTCCTCGACGCTCGGTTCGTCGACCAACACCTTCTGGAAGCGGCGCTCGAGGGCGGCATCCTTCTCGACGTACTTGCGGTACTCGTCAAGAGTGGTCGCGCCGATCACGTGCAGCTCGCCGCGCGAGAGCGCGGGCTTGAGCATGTTGCCCGCATCCATCGAGCCTTCCGTCTTGCCGGCACCCACCACGGTGTGCAGCTCGTCGATGAAGAGGATGATCCTGCCGGACTCGGCCGTCACTTCCTTCAGAAGCTTCTTGAGACGCTCCTCGAACTCGCCGCGGTACTTCGCACCCGCAATCAGGCCCGCCATGTCGAGCGAGAGAATGCGCTTGCCGCGAAGGCTGTCGGGCACCTCGTTGTTGACGATGCGCTGCGCCAGACCCTCGACCACGGCCGTCTTGCCCACGCCGGGCTCGCCGATCAGGACGGGGTTGTTCTTGCTCCTGCGCTGCAGGATCTGCATCGTGCGGCGGATCTCGTCGTCACGACCGATCACGGGATCAAGCTTGCCCTGACGGGCGCGCTCGGTCAGGTCGACCGTGTATTTCTTGAGCGCCTCGCGCTGGCTTTCCGCATCGGGGTTGTCGGCCTTGTCGCCGCCGCGGACGGTTTCGACCGCCGCTTCAATGG
>OGOR01001745.1_pt1 | contig 11115 bp, 9 predicted proteins | sample 1552771 | NCBI WGS metagenome assembly OGOR01 (sample SAMEA2580124, study PRJEB22360) | human gut metagenome | biome: human gut; feature: human-associated habitat; material: faeces | place: Denmark | collected 2008/2010
GTCTGCTGCCATTTCCTTTAAGTAATCTGCAAGGAATTCACCTTTTACTTTTAAATTGATAAATCCCGGTTTTACGACTTCTGCCATGGAGAAAACCTGGCTGTCTTTTAAGTATGCTACTACATCATCAGCGATCATAAACGGTGCCTTCTTGTATGCTTTGGCTCCTGCCATAGCACCGTTGCACTGAAATTCGCAAAGATCCGGACTGCGGAATTGAGGATACGGTTACTTTTCCGTAGGATGGGTCGTATCCGGATTTTTCAAATGCTGCGGAAAGTTCTTCCGCCATCTGTTCCATAAGTTTCTTCATTCTTTCCTAACTCCTCAGATTGTTTTATTCTACTACCACTTTTCTTGAACATGCAACTGCAATAGCACCATGTCCGATATGGCATGCAACACTTAATGATAACGGATTCTGCACAATCTCAATTCCGGGGAATACTTCGGCAATTTCTTTCTTAAATTCCTCTGCTTCCTCCTGATTTCCTGTATAAGCAGACTGCAGGCACATTTCGCCACGTTTTACGTATTCTGTAAAGCGGTTCTCCCAGTCATTCTGTATAGCCTTGAGCATGACACGTTTTGCCTGCTTCTTGCCTCTTGTTTTGGAATATGCATCCAGCTTCTCACCCTGGATCTGAAGCACAGGTTTCAGGTTCAGAACTGTTCCGATTGCTGCTGCTGCAGGAGTAATCCTTCCGCCTTTCTTAAGGTATTTCAGAGTTTCCAGAGTAATATAGATACTGGAATCCAGCTTCTGCTCTTCCAGAACCTGTTTGATCTGTGTCGCATTTCTGCCCGCATCTCTTAATGTGAGGGCATCCAGTACAGATTGTCTCTGCGTAACAGAAATTCTCTGATTGTCTACTACATGTACTCTTCCGTCATATTCCTGAGCCAGTCCCATTGCTGTATCGCAGGATGCACTCAGTCCGCTTGACATTGGAATATGCACTACTTCATCATACTTTTCCAGTAATGTATTCCAGAGTCCGCATACATCTGCTGGCCCCGGCTGTGAAGTAGAAATAGCCTCATCATTCTTAAGTCTCTCATAAAACTCTTCCTGTGAAAGAGTGATTCCTTCAAGATAAAGCTTCTCGTTAATATAAAAAGGCATTGGAATTACGCTGATTCCAAGTTCTCTTGCCTGGTCCTGTGTTATGCCGCTGTTACTGTCTGTGACAATGGCAATTTTTCCCATATTCATATCTCCTTTGCTTCTGATCCACTTCAGATTTTTTATGTATCAATTATCTTTTCATAAAATTACAGATTATGTTCAGTTTATCATATTTTTTTATGTATCACAATCAGGAACCGCTAATTTATTGCAAAAAAATTCCGCATAGATTGACCCATGCGGAATTTTGACTGCCTGTTTCTATTCTTTTGCGATATTTATGCCAGAATCAGTCCAGTTCCCTTACGATCTTACGTACCGGCAGAACAAATGTAGGTGATACAGATAATTCATCAATCCCCATCTGTATAAAGCGTTCTGTCAATGTAGTATCTGCTCCGAGCTCTCCGCAGATTCCTGCCCAGATTCCCTCTTTATGTGCATTATCAATGACCATCTGGATCATACGAAGTACAGCTTCATGATGAGAATCATAAATATTATCCAGTTTTGCATTCTGACGGTCGATTGCCAGTGTATACTGTGTTAAATCGTTAGTTCCGATGCTGAAGAAATCAACTTCTTTTGCAAGAAGATCACTGATCATAACTGCAGCCGGTGTCTCGATCATTACACCCTGCTCTACGTCATCTTTAAACGGAATGCCCTGCTCTGTCAGCTCTTTCTTAACCTCTGCAACAATAGCCTTGATCTGTTTTACTTCTGTTACAGAGATGATCATCGGATACATAATGGAGATATTTCCGAACATACTTGCTCTGAACAGTGCACGAAGCTGTGTCTTAAATACTTCCGGTCTGTCCAGGCAGATACGGATTGCACGATAACCCATTGCCGGATTCTCTTCGTGTGCCATATCAAAGTAATCAATCTGCTTGTCTGCGCCGATATCCAGTGTACGGATGATTACTTTCTTTCCTGCCATATTCTGTGCTACTGCTTTATAAATCTGGAACTGCTCTTCCTCTGTCGGATAATTATCTTTTTCCAGATAAATGAATTCACTTCTGAATAGACCAATACCTTCTGCATCATTAGCCAGTACACTGGCTACATCGCCTGTGCTTCCGATGTTTGCGTACAGATGAATCTTATGTCCACTCTTTGTCTCTGTAGTTTTGCCTTTTAATTCTTTGAGCATTGCTCTCTGGCGCAACTCCTCGTCTTTCTGATCCTGATATTTCTTCAGGGTATCTGCATCCGGTTCCACAATAAGAGAACCGGTCTTACCGTCTACAACTGCCATTTTCCCATCCATGCTGTCATCATATTCAATATTGATCAGCGCCGGGATATTCATAGTTCTTGCAAGGATTGCTGTATGGGAATTGGAAGAACCTTTCCTTGTAACAAATGCAAGAACTTTGCTCTTGTCCATCTGTACAGTTTCACTTGGAGCCAGATCCTCAGCAACGATAATAGATGGTTCTGCAGCATCCATATCTCCCTCATCGTGTCCTGATAATACACGTACCAGACGATCTGAAATATCCTTTATATCTGCCGCTCTTGCTTTCATGTAGTCATCATCCATCTGCGCAAACATGTCTGCAAAATTATCGCCTGTTGTTGCTACTGCATACTCTGCATTTACATTCTCCGTACGGATAATGTTATCAATAGAATCCAGATAGTCCTCATCATCCAGCATCATCTGATGCACTTCAAAAATAGCAGCACCTGATTCTCCAACTTCCCGGAGTGCCTTATCATACAGTTTCTGAAGCTGTTCAACTGCTTTCTCTTTTGCTTCCTGCACACGTGTGATCTCTGCCTCCGGATTTTCTACCTTCGTACGCTTTACACTTGTGTCTGCTTTCTGCAAAATAGAAATCTTTCCAATTGCAATTCCTGAAAATACGGACTTACCTTCTAATACTTTCATTACTCCAATTCTCCTTATTAAAGATTATGGCATAACTGTCTGACATCTTCACAGTTACAGATTATTTTTCAAAAACTCTCTCATTACTTCGGCATCTGCCTCTTCATTCTCGCCTTCCACATGTACTGTTATCTGATCTCCCTGTTTTACTGCAAGATTCATAACACAGAACATCCGCTTCGCATCACCACTGTCTGTTCCTTTAAAAATAGTGATATTGCTCGTAAGCTTTCCGGCTTCCTGCACAAGAAGCAGTCCGGGCCTTGCATGTATTCCAAATTTATCTTTGATGATATAGGTAAATGATACCATCCGCGAACTTCCTCCTGTATAAATAATTCTTTTTGAGATACTCCATTATAGCACAACCTGTCTTTGTACTTCCATATTTTTTTATTTTTTGTACAAATTTTAGCACATTCCTTGACATCTATACAAATTTGATTGTTTTTCTGTTTAAAATCCACAGAAAAATGGTTATTGTTCACTTCGTTTTCAATAACACGCTTTGCAGGATATTACCAGTAAACAGTAACTAAAAATGTTACAGAAAAACAGACTCAATATACAAAGGTATTGTACATCAAGTCTGTTTTATCTGTGCAGTGTTTATTCACTTCTCAACGCATCAATAGGATTTAAATTTGCTGCTTTCACAGAGGGAAGCAGTCCAAATACCACGCCTATCACTGTAGAAAACAATACTGCGATCACAATTGATGGCACACTGATCGCAGTAGGCGAACCGGTAACCTTTCCCACCACTTTCGACAGCCCGATTCCTGTTATTACTCCGATAATACCGCCAATACTGGTAAGTACGGAAGCCTCTGTCAGAAACTGTCCCAGAATAGTCTTCTTACGTGCCCCGATAGCCTTTTTCAGACCAATCTCTTTGGTACGCTCCGTAACAGAAACCAACATGATATTCATGACACCAATACCACCCACAAGGAGAGAAATACTTGCAATCCAGATCAGCTGATTATTTGTACTCTCACTGAGCTTCTGCATATTCTTAACCTGCTCCATGATGTCTTCAGCTTTGTATTTCATGGTTGTATTTCCACCTGTATTCAGGGCTGCAATTAAATTATTCAGCGCATCTGCTGCTGCATTTCCCACCGTACTCATAGTATCTGTGCTGTCTGCTTTCACAATTACATTCTGAGGAACATCAAATTTAAAGGAAATCGGCCAGCAGCTGTCCGGAATCATCACACTTCCAACGATTGACTGATAATAAGTGTAATATTCGTCAATACTGTTGATCGTCGGCTGATAATTCTCATCCTGCCGGATCACTCCCACAATCGTATATGGTTCCTGATTGATCTCCACAGTCTGCCCTACCGGGTTCTGTGACGGGAACAGATTCTGTGCCGCATTATCATCGATCAGCGCAACTTTATTGTAATTTTTGTAGTCATCCTTTACAAATCCCCGTCCTGACTGAATCACATATCCGCAGGTAGCCAGATAGTTCACATCAATCCCGTAAACACTTCCGCCTTCCAGACTGTTATTGTTATTATAAATAGATGCGCTGGTACTGTTATAATAAAAAGTTGCATTCTCAACATGGTCCAGATCTTTCACTTCTTCTTTTACATCATCTGTCAGAATCGGTGCTTTTGAAGAATTTCCATATTCCGCATCATATTGATTATCTCCATCATACAGATAAATATTTACTGTATTGGAACCTGCACCTATCAGGTCTTCCTTAATCTGCTCACTGGTTCCTTTGATGGTAGAAACAATTGCAATGATAGACGCAATACCAATAATGATACCCAGCATAGTCAGGAAGGATCTCATCATATGTGACCATATTCCCTGAAAAGCCAGGCGTATATTTTCAAGCATAAAATGTCTCCTTTCTCAATTAATATCCATACATCTGATCCAGAGTAACTTCTTTTGTCTTTGCGCCCTCTTTCACATCTTTTCCATAAGGAAATGCAATCAGATCATCTTCACTGAGTCCACCTTTGACAATCACACTGTAACCGCTATCCACAGTTGCACCTGCAGAAATCTCCTGTTTCTTCAGGATACCATTATCATCTTTATACACATAGTTTTTATTATTATCATTTCTGACAAAAGCCTTCTGGATAACCATACTGTTCTCTGTAGCAGATGCTTCATAATTGACAGTAACCCAGTCCTGATCTTCCAACTGAAGTGTCTTGTCACTTACCACTGCTGTAAATGCATAATAAGACACATTTGGATTACTGCTGCCATAGAAGCTGTTTCCGGTTACAGGATACTCTGAAACATCCATAACTTCTGCTTCAAAAGATCCACTTGTATAACTTGTGCAGTCAAGTTTTGTGCCTTCTTTGATATCATCCAGCATCAGTTCACTGACAGAACCGATCACATAAAAACCATCACTGCTCTTTACTTTGATCAGGGCTTTCCCATCCGTTGTCTCACCACCTCCGGAATCTCCCACATAAGTAACCGTACCATCCAATTTTGCACTGATAAGCTTTTTATTCGCTTTCTTTTCCAGCTGTGATATTTTGATATCGCTTTCCTGAAGGTCCAGTTTCAGGCTGGCAATCTTACTCTTCTGATACTTGATGGCATCTGCTCTGGAAACAGGAGTTCCGGTAGGTTCATCATCACCACCGGCCGGATTATCATCGCCTCCATCATCCGGATTCTTGTCATATTTATCTGCATCTGACAGTGTGAATTCCACTTCTGCAAATTCATACACCGGTTTCTCCAGAAGACTTCCGTTTACCAGATAATAACCTGTACAGGATGTTTTCAGATTATCATAATCTTCTATGGTATCATTCTGATGAAACTCCAGACGGTACCAGTAACCTCCCTGATGAACAATTTTTGTTCCATCAGAACTGTATCCTGCAAGTTTATTAAAAAATGATCCCATCACAGTAACTTTCTCTTTTGCACTGCTGCACAGATATACATATGGATCATCCTCTGTGCCACTGCCAGTAAACGGAACGGAATCTGCATCCAGTTTTTGATAAAACGGCTCGTCACCATCTGTGATATTCGGATCACCTTTTCGGTAATAAGGATCAAAATATGTGGTACGATCATCCAGTGTTGGCGTTGGCGTTGGTGATAATTCCGGTGTATCATTTTTTCCTGAATTAAAATCATCCTTCTCTCCGTCACTGAATCCATTCGCTGAGGGATCCGAATATACCGGAGTATCATTATCCGCAGATGTTCCGTCTGATGAACCGCCTGTATTTCCGGTATCTGTTGAAGCATCATCTCCCGGTAAATCTGCCTTGGATGAAGAATTGTCTGAGCCCGCATTATCCACTGCATCTCCATCTGTAAAAGCAGATAACAAAAACGGATGCATGGCTGCTGCCAGATAATTACCGGACATATCTGTTGCGGATGACAAAGTATCATCCGGTGTCATATCATCATCACCAGTATCATTATTAGTGCTTCCTGTTGTTGAATTCAGGTCATCGGCATCTGTACCCGCATCTGTTTCCTCTACAGGTCCACCATTCTGAAGGCTGTTCAGTCTGTTCACTGCTTTATTTAAATCCTGCTCCAGTTTCTGTTTTTTCAGCTTTGCTATATTCAGTTCCATTTCCACCAGAGTAGTATCAAAAGAAACCAGATGATCGCCTTTTTTTACGGCATCTCCCTTTGTCACATAAATCTGATCAATGATCAGGTCTTTATCACCGTTTATTGTCTGTGTTGCACTGGATGTAATGGTTCCGTCAAGCGTGGTGGAAGGTGTATAAAATTCCTGCAGTAATCCGCTCACAGGAGTAACCGCCACTGTTTTCTGGCTGTTTTTCTTCAGCTGCATCAATCCCGCTGTAATTCCGCTTCCTGCGATTACCACCACAAGCACTCCTGCGAGGATTTTCTTTACTTTGCCCATGAAGATCACCTCTTTTCCTGAAGGATACCATCTTTGATCGTAACCACCCTTTTCGCATGTGCAGCAATATCCGCATCATGGGTAATCATCAATACAGATACCCCCTCATCATTCAGCCTCTGGAAAAGTTCCATAACCTGCGCACCTGATTTACTGTCAAGAGCACCTGTAGGTTCATCTGCAAGAAGAAGTTTCGGGTTATTGACGATCGCCCTGGCAATGGCAACCCTCTGCATCTGACCTCCTGAAAGCTGATTTGGCTTAAAATCCACTCTGTCCGCCAGGCCCACTCTGTCAAGTGCCTTCAGAGCGCGTTCTCTTCTCTCCTTCTTAGGTACTCTCGCATAATTTAATGGCATCTCAACATTTGCCAGAGCACTCTGCTTAGGGAGAAGATGAAAGCTCTGAAAAACAAACCCTATCTTATTCAGCCGGAGATCCGACATTTCATTCTCCGAACACGCCTTAATATCCACGCCATCCAGAAAGAAAGTTCCCTCTGTCTGTTTGTCCAGACATCCGATAATGTTCATCAAAGTAGTTTTTCCCGAACCGGACGGTCCCATGATTGCGACATATTCTCCCTCTTCCATAGAAAAGTCTACATTTTTTAACACTGGAACCTTCATTTTCCCCTGCTGATATTCTTTATATATGCCTTTCAATTCCAGTATCATTCGATTCCCTCCACATTGCCGTCTGCACTCATACCAGGTGCTTCATCAATTGGCACAAGTTCTTCATTCGGATCGATCATATCTTCTGAACTGTCATCTGCTGTGTCTGCGGAATCTTCCTCCATATCCGGCTCTGTAAAGCTGTCTGCGCCGGATTCCATATCTGTGGAATCAATCTGTGCGTCATCCATATTTCCATAATCAGCATCCATATCAGTAATACCGTCTGCTCCTCCGCTCATCGTCTGCGCGAGATCTCCTACTTCTGTCTTCTCACCCTCTTCCAGAGAATCTGTCGGAAATGCAATCGCATCTTTCTTTGTCAGACCGTCAACAATCTCATATTCTCCAAGACTGTCATCATGTTTTCCGAGAGTCACATATCGTTTTTCCAGTCGATTTTTGTCATTCGCTGCCCAGACATATGGTTCATTGGTATCTGTATCCAGAATATAATAATCGCTGAGCCACAGACCATCTTTTTTCTCATCCTGTCCGATGTCACGTTCTATGTACACATGCTGTCCAAGCATCAGATTCTCAGAGGAATCCAATTCCACATAAAAAGGATAAGAAGTAGACGTTGTCTGATCATCGGAACTGGTACTTGCCATACCCATATACATATCATTACTGCTGTCATCTGAAGTTCCATTATTCACATCTACGGATCCCATCGTTCCTTTCCATGTTTTACTGCTGTCTACTCTGGAACGGATGATCACTGCCTCTCCGGGTACAATAGAATCCCTGTTCTGTTCATTAACTTTACCTTTTACTCTGTAAGCACCTGTACTGAGAATTGTAATAAATGCAGAACTGTCCGAACTTCCGTCACCTGACGACATGCTACTGTCCATTGCACTGCTGTCATCCACAGAATCACCGTCATCACTTGTCATCTTTGATGTATCAATTTTCTGGATCACACCATCTATTTCACTTCTCACTTCTGTATTCTGTGTAGCACTCTGCAGCTTGTCAATCTCAGCCTGTTTACTCTTCTGGCTGTATTCATTTTTCTTAAGATTCATCTTATTTGTTTCAATTTCAATTGTATAAGAAAGCTGATCATCTGCCTTTGCTTTTTTCTTTTCCGCTTCAAGGGTGGAAATCTGTTCTGTCAGGCTGATCTGCTCATTTTTCAGTCTGTCCAGGTCAAGCTGTGCCTGTTTCAGGTCATCTTCAATACTGCTGAGATCATATTCAAATAGAAGTTGTCCTGCCTTGACTTCTTCCCCTGTCTTTACCTCTACTTCCTTTACTTTACGTCCACTTTCTATTTTTACGTTTACAGTTTTCTGCGGTTCTACCACACCTGCAAAACGATTGACTGCAGCCGTTTCCGTTCCGCTGATCACACTGACCTTAGATACATATACGATTGAATCTCCGGTTTTTCCCTGAGTGTTTCCGTAAAAGTGATACCAGACACCGGTTCCGATACCACCTGCTGCGATCAGGATTCCCAAAACGATAATAATACGCTTCTTCATAAATTGCCTCCTTGATATTATCACCTTGTTCAGGCTAACATCTATTATACACTACTGCTTTTTTATATCATTATTATTCACTTTCCTATCATAGCAGATTCTGCCTTAAAATAAAAGCTTTGTAACCAAATGGCAACATTTTTCACAATTTTTTCACGTTTTTTTTATGAATTTCGTTCATCTTTTTCACTTTTTTGACAGTCAGTACAAAATCTGTTAAAATAAACAGAAAAGTAACTGTCAAACAGTTGCACAGAAAGCACTGTGAAAGGAAAGAACACGTATGAATATAAACAAACACCTGATTCTTCTTTTCTCTGTCTTATTTTTTCTTTTTGCTGTATCTGTAAGCAGCGGCTGTTTCCGCAAAAATGAGTCAGATGTAAAGAGTGTAGTCAGAAATGAACTGGATCAGTTAAAAAATCTCGATTCAGAAACTACGCAAAAATACATACCCTATACAGAGCTGTTCCCCGATGCCACAGAGAACACTGATTTAACTGATGAAATCAATGAAACCTTTTCTCTCTTTTTCCGGAAATTTAATTACAAAATTTCGGATGTCATCGTCGGCACAGCCAATCATTCTGCCACTGTTTCTGTCAAACTGACCACAATCGATTCCAAAGTTCTTGCCAGAGATTTTAAAGCAGAACTTCTCCGGACACAGATCACAGAGTCAGCCCAGGCACAAAAAGGAAATATCAAAGATTCTTCCAGATCTCTTGAGGCTCATTATCTGATCCTGAATCATCTTTTAAACACAAATGACTATGATACAGCTGAGACAGACTGTAACATACAGCTTGTCAATACAGGCAATGATAAAAAGGAAAAATGGAAGATCCAGCGTACCAATTCTCTGGAAGATGACCTTGTCGGCGGTCTTATAGCTGATCTGGCAAATCCGGATATCCTTTCACCGGAAGATACCCTGACCGTCTATCTTGACACTCTACAGAAACTGGATTTGAAAGAAATGACATCTTATCTGGGTGTAGTAAATATCATGAATACATCCGATACTGCAAAAAATTCCATTGCCTCAGCACTTGCCGAACAGATTCATAAAAATTTTAATTATGTCATTAAATCCAGCAGTGAAAATGGATACAATGCCACTGTTACAACTGAAATTACAACCTTTGACAGTGATTCGATCCTGGCTGATTATCAGGAAAAGCTTGATAAATATCTGGCTTCTGCTGACGCAGTTATCGATGGCTCCCAGAAACGATACGAGAAATCTTTCGAAATTCTTCTGAACAGTATCAATGATAATACCGTTACTACCGTCAATGATGTAGATTTTGTTCTAATCAATGATGGGGTATCCTGGAAACTTCAGGATGAGGGAAATACTTTGGGAAATGCTATTTTCGGTACTTTGACAGATTCTCCTCTCGAGACTTCTGATTCTGAGGATGAAAATATTTCTGCCGATACAGATAAGCAGACAGATGATAATACTTCTACTGAAAGCAGTTCCAATTAACGATTAGTCAATCGGATATTCGCAATCCGCTTCCGCTACTTGCTCATAACCAAATAACTGCTTCGCAGTTTGGTTAAACAACTAAAAAGGCCACCATATCACAGAAATGTTCCTTTCCCGAATCATTCTATGATATGGTGGTCTTTTTAATCTTTGTCTTATTCTTTTTACATCCCCGTTATAATTTTGATAAACAGTAAAACCAGAACGATCAGAATAATCGGTTTTACGATTTTATTTCCATTTTTCATTACCATTCCAGATCCTACATAATGCCCTGCAATGGAAAAAACAGAAGCTGCAAGTCCAAGATATATGACAATCTTTCCACTAAATAAAAAAACAACTAATGCCATTATATTAGAAGAAAGATTTGCAAGTTTCATAGTTCCGGAAGCTTTCGCTACGGGAAGTTTTGCTACTCCTGTATATAAAATAAGCAGAAACGTACCAGTTCCCGGCCCATAAAAGCCATCGTAGCAGCCAACTGCCAGAGAAC
>OGOR01001746.1_pt1 | contig 11112 bp, 7 predicted proteins | sample 1552771 | NCBI WGS metagenome assembly OGOR01 (sample SAMEA2580124, study PRJEB22360) | human gut metagenome | biome: human gut; feature: human-associated habitat; material: faeces | place: Denmark | collected 2008/2010
GCTTCGGAACGCCCGCCCCCTGGCTTTTCGAGCCCGGCTCGTGCACGGACACGAGCGGCTTCTTCGGAGAAATTATGAATTTGAACAAGCTGATGGTTCAGGCCTGCACGGCCGCGATCCTGTCGGGCTCCGCCGCGGGTGCGATGGCCTTCGCGGACGACGATGCTCGCCGCGCCATTCTTGATCTGCGCGCACAGGTTGCCGCCCTTGAGGAACAGCTCAAGAACGCACAGATTTCGTTTGCGACGCGTCTCGACAACCTGCAGAACCAGAACCGCCTTCTCACCGGTCAGGTCGAGGAGCTCACGAATGCGATCCGTCAGGAAAAGCGCAGCACGCGCGAGCTCTACACCAGCATCGACGAGCGCCTCGGCAAGTTCGAGCCGCGCGAAGTTGAGGTCAACGGCGAGAAGGTCATGGTTCAGCCTCAGGAGCAGGCCGCCTACGACGCCGCCGTCGAGCTTCTCAAGGCGGGCGACTACAAGAAGGCCGCCGCCGCATTCAGCACTTTCGGCGCCGAGTGGCCCAAGTCCGCCTACGCGGCCGACGCCGTCTACTGGCGCGGATCCTGCCTCTTCGCCCTTGAGCAGTACAAGAGCACGATCAACGTTCAGAATTCGCTCATCCGCAGCTACCCGAAGCATCCGCGCGTGGCCGATGCCATGATCTCCGTGGCGTCGTCCCAGGCGGCGCTCGGAAACGTCAAGGCAGCCTCTGCGACGCTCGCCAAGGTGATCAAGCAGTATCCGAATTCGGACGCGGCCAAAACCGCCGCCCAACTTCAGAAAACTTTGAAATAAGTCGACGAGAGCACTCAAATGCAGCCTGTCCTGTCATAGGGGCAGGCTATTATTTTGTCGGGTGAAGAGGGGAAAATGCCGTGGATAGCCGCAAAATATGAGCAGAAGCGGAATTTTTAGGTTGTTTCACTTACCGAAGCCGTTTCTACTGGCCTCACAGAGTTGCTAGAATCACCATCGGAGGTGTCGCCATGGATTTGGCGGCACCTTCAGTACCTTATAACTGCCCGGACAATTTCGTACCCCGTGGAGTTTTTTAGCAAGAAGGACTTATGACTGAATCCAAGCAAATTTGCGGCGCCGACCTGCTCCGTAACCCGCAGCTCAACCGTGCCGACGCCTTCACTCAGGAGGAGCGCGACGCCCGCGGCCTTCGCGGTCTTCTGCCGCCGGCCGTTTCCACCATGGAGCTGCAGGTCAAGCGCACGCTCGCTTTGCTCGACCGCTGCCCGACGGCTCTCGACAAGTTTCTGATGCTCGACAGCCTGCATGCGACTGACGAAGACCTCTACTTCAAGATCCTGATCGACTACATCGACGACTACATGCCCGTGGTCTACACCCCGACCGTCGGCGAGGTCTGCCAGAAGTTCAGCCATATCTACCGCTATCCGCGCGGCGCCTTCATCTCGATCAACGACAAGGGCCGCGTCCGCGAAATCATTGAAAACTGCCCGAACGAGGAAGTCGACGTCATCGTCGTGACCGACGGCCAGCGCATTCTCGGCCTCGGCGACCTCGGTATCAACGGCATGGGCATCCCCTGCGGCAAGCTCTCGCTCTACACGGCCTGCGCCGGCATCGCCCCGGAAAAGACGCTTCCCGTCACCATCGACGTCGGCACGAACAACCCGGAATACCTGAACGATCCGATGTACCTCGGCCTGCGTCAGGAACGCGTGACGGGCGAAGCCTACGACGAACTCATCGAGGAATTCGTCACCGAAGCCCGCCGCCGCTGGCCCAACGTCCTCATCCAGTTCGAGGACTTCGGCAACAACCACGCCTTCGACCTTCTCGAACGCTACAAGGACAAGGTCCTCTGCTTCAATGACGACATCCAGGGCACGGCTGCCGTGGCCGTCACGGGCGTCTACTCCGCTCTTCGCGTCACGAAGCAGAAGCTTGCCGATCAGCGCTTCCTCTTCCTCGGCGCCGGCGAAGCCGCCACCGGCATCGCCGAACTCCTCGTCGACGCCATGGTCGCCGAAGGCGTTGAACGCGAGGACGCCCTCAAGCACTGCTTCCTCTTCGACTCCAAGGGGCTCGTGACCTGCAACCGCGGCGACAAGCTCGCCCACAACAAGGTTCCGTTCGCCCACGACGTCGAGAACTGCAAGACCTTCATCGAAGCCGTCCGCGCCCTGCGTCCGACCGGCATCATCGGCGTGGCCGCCCAGCCGGGCGCCTTCAATGCCGAAGTGCTCGGCGCCATGGCCGAAATCAACGAGCGTCCGATCGTCTTCGCGCTTTCCAACCCGACGTCCCGCGCCGAATGCGACGCCGCCACGGCCTACCGTGAAACGAACGGCCGCGCGCTCTTTGCCTCCGGCTCTCCGTTCGCTCCGGTCGACTTCAACGGCAAGACCTTCGTGCCGCGTCAGGGCAACAACAGCTACGTGTTCCCCGGCCTCGGCCTCGGCGCCGTCTTCGCCCGCGCCAAGACGATGCCCGTGGGCATGTTCCTCGCCGCCTCCCGCGAGCTCGCCGAGCTCGTGAGCGAAGCCGACCTCGAACAGGGCTCGCTCTATCCGCCGCTCTCCACCGTGCGTGAAGTCTCGGTCAAGATCGGTGCTGCCGTCGCCCAGTACGCCTACGACAACGGTCTCGCTGGCAACGAACGCCCGGCCGATCTCGAAGCCGCCGTTCGCGAATTCATGTACAAGCCCGAATAAGTTCCGGCTTCATCCGTGAATGAATGAGAAAAGCCTCCGCACTTCGGTGCGGAGGCTTTTTTGTCAGGATTTCGTCAGGATTCAGTCAGGAGTCGCAGGCAGCCGCAGGGCGGGACCCGAGGGCGTGCGTTGTGGTATTCTCCCCGACGCCCGAGAGGTCAGCCCTGATGCGGCGGGCCTTCATCTTCTGCAGGAACCCGTCCCTTCATGACCGACCTTTTCACCGCGCACCGAGGCGTCGACACGCAGACCGAGGAGAAGATCCTCGCACGCCTCTACGGCGAGCCGCTGGAGGAGTGTCCCGACGGGCTGTACATTCCACCCGAGGCGCTGCGCGTCTTTCTGGCGAGCTTCGAGGGACCGCTCGACCTGCTTCTCTACCTCATCCGCAAGCAGAAGTTCGACGTCATGGACATCCCGATGGCGGAGCTTACCGACCAGTACATGCGCTACGTGGATCTGGTGAGGGAGAGCGATCTGGAGCTGGCCGCAGCCTATCTCGTGATGTCCGCGACGCTCATGCAGATCAAGAGCAGGCTTCTGCTGCCTTCCGTGAGGACGGCCGAGGGGACGGAACCCGAGGATCCGAGGGCGGAACTCATGCGCCGTCTTGAGGAGTACGAGCGGATTCGTTCTGCGGCGCTCAAGCTGCAGGCCATGCCGAGGATAGACCGGGACTTCCGTGTCGCCGAGGTGGAGCGCTGCGTGCCCGTGGTGGCGCTCCAACCCGATGTGACGCCCGAGATGCTCGCATCGGCCTGGGCTGCCGTCGCCGCCCGTCTCAAGCTTCGGGACCGGCACAAGGTGAGCAGGCAGGAGCTTTCAGTGAGGGAGCACATGACGGCCCTTCTGAAGCGCCTGCAGACGGAGCCCTTCGTGACGCTGGAGGGGCTCTGGAACGGCACCCGAGACCGCGAGACGATGACCGTGTGGTTCCTGGCGCTCCTCGAGCTTGCCAAGGAGGGAATGATCATCCTCACTCAGGGAGCGCCCTACGCGCCGCTCTACGCCACGCTGCCCGAGGATGCGGGCACGCTTGAGCTTCGTTGCCCCGATCCCGATCCGCTCGTGCTGACGAGCTGAGACGGTGAACGGACAAAACAAAACCCCGCCGGGCGGAGAGCCTGACGGGGTTTTTGTCTTTGCCTGAGCGTGGAGGCTGTTTAGGCTTCTCCGCCGAGGAGAGCGCGCTTGGCGGCGGCCTTTTCATCCTGCTCCTTGAGGATGATTTCGGCACGGGCGAAGGCGAACTCCATGTTCGGCACGAGGTTTGCACCGAGACGCTGGGCGATGTTGGTGCGCTTGAGCTGGGCGAGCGGGTGGCCGGAGGCGCCCGCAATGATCAGCTCGTGGTTGTGGCGGTGTAGGGCGCGTGCATAGACTTCGATCTGGTCCATCGCGGAGTTGTCGATGTTGAGCAGGTCGGTGAAGTCAAGGATCACGATGCGGGCTGCGGAGGCCGACGTGATGCGGGCTGGATCGGTCACGTGCTCGAGCTTGGAGACGGAGCCGAAGAAGAGGGCGCCCTTGATGTGCCAGGCCTCGACCGTGTCGGGCACGTTGAACGGAAGCGTGACGGGTTCGACGACCGTCAGGTTGTTCATGCGCATCAGGAAGAAGACGCAGGCAACGACGAGGCCGAACTGGACGGCGACCGTCAGGTCGAAGATCACGGTCAGGAAGAACGTGATGAGAAGCGTCGCCTTGTAGGAGAGCGTCATTGAGCGCAGGCGCAGGAACTCGCGCCAGTTGCCCATGTTCCAGGCCACGAAGACGAGGATGGCGGCAAGCGCGCAGAGCGGGATGTTGCTCGCAAGCGGGGCGGCGGCGAGGATCACGACGAGAAGCGTGATGGCGTGGACCATGCCCGCGACGGGCGAGAAGGCGCCGGACTTGATGTTCGTGACGGTACGGGCGATTGTGCCGGTGGCGGGGATGCCGCCGAAGAACGGAACGATCATGTTGGCGACGCCCTGGCCCATCAGTTCCTGATTGGGGTCGTGGCGGTCGTCGGTCATCGTGTCGGCCACGCGGGCGCACAGCAGGCTTTCAATGGAACCGAGCACGGCGATCGTGATCATCGGGCCGAGAAGCTGCTTGGCGGTGTCCCACTCGAGGTCGGGGATCTGCAGGCTCGGGAGGGACTGCGGAATGCCGCCGAACTTGGAGCCGATCGTTTCGACGGGAAGGCCGAAGACCGTGACGATGATCGTGGAGAGCACGAGGACGACGACGGTGCCGGGCAGGTGGGCGAGCCAGCGCTTCCACTGCGGGCCGCTCATCTGATAGCCCTTGGGCCAGAACTTGACGATGAGGAAGCTCGCAAGCGCAAGGCCGAAGGCCCACGGATTGATCGTGCCGATGTTGTTGATGATCGTGTTGACCTGGCCGAAGAAGTCGGCGGGCATCTTGGCGACGGTGAGGCCGAGGAAGTCCTTGACCTGCTGCAGGCCGATCATGACCGCAATGCCGTTCGTGAAGCCGATCACGATCGATACGGGGATGAACTTGATGAAGCCGCCGATCTTGAAGAGGCCCATCAGGAAGAGGATGACGCCTGAGCCGAGCGTGGCGAGCATGAGGTTGCTCAAGCCGTACTGTGCGATGATGCCGTAGATGATGACGACGAAGGCGCCGGCGGGACCGCCGATCTGGACGCGGCAGCCGCCGAGAAGCGAGATGAGGAAGCCAGCGATGATGGCGGTGTAGAGGCCCGATTCGGGCGGCACGCCGGAGGCGATGCCGAAGGCCATGGCGAGCGGCAGGGCCACCATGCCCACGGTGAGGCCGGCGGAGATGTCGCGCGACAGCATGCGGCTGTCGTATTCCTTCAGGCAGGTGAGGAGCACCGGATGGAATTTGGCCAGCGGCACGTGGTGCATGAATTCGCGGGCCATGTCTTTGAAGCTCATGTCGAAAACCGGATGAGGTGAGGGAAAAACGTCTAATTGTAAGAAAAGGCATCCTCCTTAGGAAGAGGATGCCTTTGCTCAATCGCAAGCAATGGCCAAAAAATCAGGCCTATTGCGCAAATAAGTCGATCTTATCGGATGCGCATGCCGGGAATAGCGCCGGAGTGCGGTTCGAGCACGAAGAGGCCGAGCGACTTGTCGCCGGCGTCGGAGGCGGCGAGAACCATGCCTTCGGAGACGCCGAAGCGCATCTTGCGCGGGGCGAGGTTGGCGATCACGACCGTCATGCGGCCTTCGAGCTGCTCGGGCTTGTAGGCGCTTGCAATGCCGGAGAAGACGTTGCGGGTGCGGCCTTCGCCCAGATCGAGCGTGAGGCGCAGAAGCTTCGTGGAGCCTTCGACGGGCTCGCACTTGACGATCTTGGCGACGCGCAGGTCGATCTTCGTGAAGTCGTCGATCGTACACTCGGGAGCGATGGCTTCGCCGCCGGGCAGGACGGGTTCGGGCTCGGGAGCCTTTTCGGGGACGAGGACGTCAAGCTGCTTTTCCATGTCGACGCGCTGCATCAGGTGCTTGAAGGCCTTGATCGGGCTCGCGGAGGAGAGCGGCACGGAGACGCTCGCCCAGGTGAGAGGTTCGATCGAGAGGAAGTCCTCGACGCGGGGGGCAGCACGGGCTTGAGGTAGAGCGTGAGCAGGCGGAAGCCTTCGAGGGCGATCGAGGAGACGCGGTGCAGTTCGGCCCTGGCCTCGGGGTTCTTGGCGAGCTCCCACGGCTTTTCCTGATCGACGAACTCGTTGATCTTGTCGGCGAGCTCCATTACGAGGCGCGTGGCGCGGGCGAACTCGCGGATTTCGAAGAAGCCCTTGACTTCCTCGGCGCGGCTGCGGATGGCTTCAAGCAGCGGATCCTGCATGGCGGAATCGTCGACGCGGCCATCGAACTTCTTGAAGATGAAGCCCGCGGCGCGGCTGGCGATGTTGACGTACTTGCCGATCAGGTCGGAGTTGACGCGCTGGGCGAAGTCGGACTTCGTGAAGTCGACGTCCTCGACGCGGGAGTTCATCTTGGCGGCAAGGTAGTAGCGGAGCCATTCGGCGTCCATGCCGAGCTCGAGGTACTGCAGCGGCGAGATGCCGGTGCCGCGGCTCTTGGACATCTTCTCGCCGTTGACGGTCATGAAGCCGTGGGCGTTGACGTGATCGGGCACGCGGAAGGGCTTGCCGGCAAAGTGCAGCATGGCGGGCCAGAAGAGCGTGTGGAAGTAGATGATGTCCTTGCCGATGAAGTGGATCTGCTCCGTCTTTTCGTCGGAGAGGATGCCTTCGAAGTCGAGGCCCTGCTTGTCGCAGTAGTTCTTGAGCGAGGCGAGGTAGCCGACGGGGGCGTCAAGCCAGACGTAGAAGTACTTGCCCGGAGCGTCGGGAATGGCGATGCCGAAGTACGGTTCGTCGCGGGAGATGTCCCAGTCTGAGAGGTTGCCGTCCTTGCCGAGCCATTCGCTGTCCTTGGCGAGGACCTCCTGCTGCACGCGCGGCAGGCCGTCCTTGCCTTTGCCGTTGGTCCAGTCGCGGAGGAACTGGACGCACTGCGGGTCGGAGAGCTTGAAGAAGTAGTGCGTGGACTTGCGGATTTCCGGACGGGAGCCCGAAAGCGTGGAGTACGGGTTCACGACTTCCATCGGGGAGTAGACGGCGGAACACTTTTCGCAGTTGTCGCCGTACTGGTCGGTCGCGCCGCAGCGCGGACACGTGCCCTTGATGAAGCGGTCGGCGAGGAACATGCCCTTGACCGTGTCGTAGTACTGCTCGATCTCCTTCGTGTAGATGAGACCGGCGGCGACGAGGCGGCGGTAGATGTCCTGGCTGAGCTTGTGGTTTTCAACGGCGTCGGTGCTGTGCCAGTTGTCGAAGCTGATGTGGAAGCCGTCGAGGTACTGCTTGCGGCCTGCGGCGATTTCGGCGACGAAGGCCTGCGGCGTGATGCCGCGCTTCTGGGCGGCAATCATGATCGGCGCGCCGTGCACGTCGTCGGCGCCGACGAAGTGGACCTTGTTGCCGGACATGCGCTCGTGACGCACCCAGATGTCAGCCTGGATGTACTCCATGATGTGGCCCATGTGGAAGGCGCCGTTCGCGTAAGGCAAGGCGGTCGTAACAAAAAGATTGCGCTGACTCATCGTCGTGTTAAATCCGAAGTTGAAATGAAGGGCGCTTCGGAAAATCCGAAGCAATCAGTTATTTTAGCGTAGCGAAAACCCGAGGGGGCTTGGAGAGCCTTTCCAGTCCGGGCCTTTTCAGGAAAATCAAAGGATCGGCGCGTAAAATCCGCATAACCACACGCGCGATGCGCGCGGACATCAACGGAGAAGAATCCCATGACCATTTCCACGGAAGCGATCAAGAGCGCCCTTTCCGCGCTGATCGACCCTGTCACCGGCACCGACTACGTGTCCGGCAAGATGTTCAAGAGCGCCGAAACCGACGAGAACGGCAACGTCAAGGTGTTCATTGAGCTCGGCTATCCCGCCAAGCACCGTACCGAAGCCGTCGGTCAGGCCGTGGGCGAGGCCGTCCGCGCCGCAGGTGCCGCCTCCGTTGAGGTGAGCGTCACGCAGAACATCATCGCGCACAAGGTGCAGGGCACGCTTCGCGTCATGCCCGGCGTCAAGAATATCATTGCGGTGAGCTCCGGTAAGGGCGGCGTCGGCAAGTCCACGGTCTCCGCCAACCTCGCGCTCGCGCTTGCGCACGAAGGCGCCCGCGTCGGCGTGCTTGATGCGGACATTTACGGTCCGTCCCAGCCCAAGATGCTCGGCGCCTCCGGCCAGCCCGTGAGCGCCGACGGCAAGACGATGGAGCCGATGGAATCCCTCGGCCTGCAGATCAACTCGATCGGCTTCATGATCGAGGAGGACGATCCGATGATCTGGCGCGGCCCGATGGCCGCAGGCGCCCTGCAGCAGCTCATCACCCAGACGAACTGGCACGACCTCGACTACCTGATCGTCGACATGCCTCCGGGAACGGGCGACATCCAGCTCACGCTCTCGCAGCAGGTGCCGCTCACGGGCGCCGTCGTCGTGACGACCCCGCAGGACATCGCGCTCATCGACGCCAAGAAGGGCCTGCGCATGTTCCAGAAGGTGAATGTGCCCATCCTCGGCATCATCGAGAACATGTCCGTCTTCATCTGCCCGCACTGCGGCGAAGTCGAGCACATCTTCGGTGAAGGCGGCGCCAAGCGCATGAGCGAGCAGTACGGTGTGCCGCTTCTCGGCGAGCTTCCGCTTTCGGCCAAGATCCGCGAACAGGCCGACAGCGGCCTGCCCACGGTCGCCGCCGAGCCCGACGGCAAGGAGGCCCTGATGTACCGCGAGATGGCGATGAAGGTCGCCGGCGCTCTCGCCCGCATCACGAAGGACTACACGGCCAAGATGCCCGGCATCCGCGTCGTGAACGACTGATCGAAAGAAAACGGCGTCGAAGGCCCGCGTTGAGCGCGGGTCTTCGCAGGCGAAAAAGCAAGAGGGGACGGCCGCAGGGCCGTCCCCTCTGTCCATGGAGTCCTTGGACTCAAAGACGATCAGTCTTCGTCAAAGTTCGGCGTCTCGACGCCGAGTACCTTGTGGAGCTTCGGCGACGTGGTCGTGTACTGCAGGAACACGCGCTTTTCCGGGAAGACGTAGTCGCAGGCCGCGAAGGCGGCGAGGGCGCATTCGTGGAAGCCGGAGAGGATGAGCTTCTTCTTGCCGGGGTAGGTGTTGATGTCGCCCACGGCGAAGATGCCCGGGATGTTCGTCTCAAAGCGGGCGGTGTCGACGACGATCTGCTTGCGGTCGAGCTCGAGGCCCCAGTTCTCGATCGGGCCGAGCTTGGGCTGCAGACCGAAGAAGACGAGCAGATGGTCGAGCGGGATGCGGCGCGTGACGCCGTCGGCGCCCGCGACGAGCACTTCGGTGAGCTTGCCGTCGGCTTCGTTGAAGCCCGTGACCTGGCCCACTTCGAACTGCATCTCCCAGTTCTCGCACAGTTCCTTCATCTTGGCGACGGAGGCGGCTTGGGCGCGGAAGCCGTCGCGGCGGTGAACGAGCACGACGCTTTCGGCGCGGCCCACGAGGTTGAGCGTCCAGTCGAGGGCGGAGTCGCCGCCACCGCAGATGACGACGTTCTTGCCTTCAAAGACGGAGGGATCCTTGCAGCTGTAGTGAAGCTGCGTGCCCTCGAACTTCTCGATGCCCTTGACGCGGAGCGGACGCGGCTGGAAGGAGCCGACGCCGGCGGCGATGATCACGACCTTGGTCATGAAGCGGGTGCCGGTGCTCGTCTCGACGTAGAAGCGGCCGTCCTCCTGCTTTTCAACGCGGGTGACTTCCTGGCCGAGGTGGAAGACGGGGCCGAAGTGATGGTTCTGCTTGAGGAGGTTTTCTGTGAGCTCGTAGGAGGAGCAGACGGGAACGGCGGGAATGTCGTAGATGGGCTTCGTCGGATAGAGCTCCATGCACTGGCCGCCGACGTTGCGAAGCGAGTCGATGACGTGGCACTTGATTTCGAGCAGGCCGAGCTCGAACACCTGGAAGAGGCCGACGGGACCGGCGCCCACGACGACGGCATCGGTTTCAATGAGCTCATCGGTGGGCTCGGCAACGGTCATATAGTCTTCAATAGCCATGATTCTGTTTCGAATGGGTAAAAACGGTTGAGCCTTCCCCTCGGGGAAGGCGGTTGCGGTATTTTCGCACGCTTTCGGGTCCTGATGCAGGCGCCTGCGGGGCCTATCACTTGGCGCGCTCCTTCTCGATGAGGAGCTGCTCGCGCAGTTCGCGCAGGCGTGCGTCGATCTGGCTCATGGTGTAGAAGTCGCCGTCGGCGGCCTTCTGCCCGAGCGTCATCTGGTAGACGGCCGCCTCGGTGGAGCCATAGAGCGCGTACATCTCGCCCGTGTGCAGGTACTGGAGGCTCTTCTTGCCGAGCTTTTCGTAGGAGCGTGCGAGGAGTGCATGGTAGTTGGAGCTCTCCTGGCTTATCGCGGTGTTGCTGCGCAGGAAGTGGATGAGCTTCTGATGCTCGTTCTGGCTGTAGAGGAGGTCGACGTAGTTTTCCGCAATCATCGTGGAGAGCGGAAAGCGATCGACGGCGCTGCGGGCGTCCTCGACGGCCTTTCTCTTGTCGGCGGCGGTGCGGGCGGCGTCGTACTCGGTGCGCGTGAGATTGCGCACGAGAATGGCGCTCTTGCCCGCCTTCATGGCGAGGCGCGCCTCGACGAGGGCCTCGTCGGGTTCGTGCAGCTTCTGGGCCGCCACCGAGAGGCCGTAGTGAAGCACGGCCTCATTGATGCCCGAGGAGGTCTTGAGGCGGCGCTGGAATTCTTTCCTGACCTTGTACCAGCCGTCGTGGCGCGTCTCCTGCAGCACCTTAAGGCGCGCCTGGATCAGCTTGAAGTCGAGGCTGTCGCGGTGCAGGCGCGGCGGGATGCTGCGGGTGCGGTTCTCCATGTCGGCCATTC
>OGOR01001747.1_pt1 | contig 11108 bp, 13 predicted proteins | sample 1552771 | NCBI WGS metagenome assembly OGOR01 (sample SAMEA2580124, study PRJEB22360) | human gut metagenome | biome: human gut; feature: human-associated habitat; material: faeces | place: Denmark | collected 2008/2010
CAGCCGCCAATAAACCGCCGCCCAGTACCAGGTTGAGTATTTCACTAAGCTCCATCTCTGATACCCGTTTATGACTTGCTTTCCGATTTCTTGACTATAAGTCCGATAAGCCATTGCACCAGTCCCGTGTCCGCGATCCCGTTCGCGACAAGGGACGCACCGAAACCGTAAAGCAGGGCTATATACCACTGGACATCCGACACAAATCCGGCATCCAGCCACCACAGCAACATGGCGCCCGCAATACCGACGCACCAGCTGACAATTTGGGTTACCCAGCCTTTCATATTCGGAAACAAGCCTTTCAAGCCTTCCGTCAATACTACCACACCGGCCGCAAAACCGGCAAACGTGCCAATCATCGTGTCATAATCTGTAACCGGAACATCGGCCACTTGGGCCATTACTGCCGACACCGTTCCAAGCATCAGCATCAAAAACAGCATAATTCGTTTCATTTCTTTCTTCTTTTTTTATTGGTTAATACCGATTTCTTTAAGCCATTTCTGTACGTCAAAGCTGGGGCAGGCTTTCGCCGCCAACTCATTGTGTCCTACAATGCGAACATCCGGAAAGCGGCGGTGGAAATCCTTCACATACTTCTCCAATGCCTTCTTCTGAGAGGCCGTACGTGTGTCCTTCGGAGTCTTGCCGTCAGCGGCACATCCTCCGGCATACACAATATGCCGGGAAACGGAGTTGTAACCCGCCGCGCCGTTGGTGACTTCCCACGGGTCTACATTTGCGTCCTCGTTGTTGTCCACCAAACGCTCCACGCCGCCATTGAGGTGAAACAGGTCGGTGTAACCCACCTGTTTCCAGCCACGGCCGCCCTCGCTTACCGGGGCGGTGTGCCAACGGCGGATGTCCGCCGATGACACCTCACGGCCCTCCGCCGTGGCCGTGCAATGAATGACAAGGTATTTCAACCCGGCCATTACGCACCCCCTCCCTGCTTTTTGGCGGTCAGGGTGATTTTGGCCGTCTTACTACGATCGGCATCAAGGGTGAGGGTGATCGTGCCGGTCTTGTCGTTGCCGGTCGTGTTAGGCTCTGCAGTAACGGTCAGGTCCTCGTCCGTTTCCACTGTTTTGAAGCCCGCCGGAGCCGCACTTGCTTTCCATTCACCGGAAGCCGTTACCGCAACCTTCTGCGTACCGCCGGTATTCTCGAACGTGAGGGTGGCCGGTTCTACGGAAATGGTTTTCTCCGCGGCCTTGAACACGGGGTTGGTACGGGTATCCAGCACGACAGCCTCCTCGCCGAAAGCGATGTTCGTATCTGCTTTCATCAGCAATTTGAAAAAATACAGCTCACTGGCATTGGACACCTTGTCGATCTGGATCACGTCCTCGTCATCCTGCAAGTTGACAGCGGCGAAGAAATTGCCGTCCGCGCCCATCGAGCAAAGGGTGGTCACGATCAGATCGTCCGGCCACGCGGAGAGCGTCTCGATGGTGATGCCCTTGTAACGCTTGCTGTTCACGTCCGTCTCGCTGGCGTTCTTGGCCTCCCGTTCGGTCAACTCATCGTCGTACTTGTCAAAATCGTTAACGCTCATGATAATGCGCAGGTTCGGATTGTTACGGATGGCCACGGGGATAGCCTTACGCACGGCCTTCAACTTCTCCAGCATGGTCGCCGGCTTACCCGATACGATGATAAGCTCGGTATCTTTCGTCATCTGTGTCAGGATACCGTTCATCAGATGGTCGTCGTCATCCCCATACGTGCCGTTGATAAAATGGTCACCCAGCTCGAACTTCACCTGCTTGGTCAGCTCGGCCAGCAGGGCGTTCTGTCCTTCAGGGGGCAGTTCGGCGAACACGAGGTTGCCCTTGGGCTGCCACTTGCGCCAAATCTGCTCGAAGGCGCGGGGATTGAACACGGTAAAGGCCATGAAGTCCACCGGGTCAAGGGATTTCTCCGAATAGTTGAAATTCCCCTTGGAATCCTCGATGTCCGGGTGTTCCTTACGTTTCTGCAACATCTTGCCGCTTTTAAGACGCGGCAGGCTGATTTTTTTCTCCACACCGGGAATGACCATGATCAGCCCCTTCTCAACGATCTCGTTCCCCGTGGCGGCAAGCGTCAGGATCTGCTCCAGTACCTCGCCGTTGTAATTGGTGTTCTTTACTACTATTGCCATTGTTTATCGGTTTAGTTTGTTCTTGATTTCCGACATGCGCTTGTCCCACGGGCTCTCGCCTCCCACCTCCACGCGCAGGTCAGTGGTCACTCTCTTTTTCGGTTTCAGGCTCCGAAGGGCTTTCTCCCCGTTCTCACGGTCAGAGCTAAGCAGGTTCTCGTACACCGGACGCGTGGTCGCGTCGATACGGCCGTCGGCCTCGGCATCGTCCAGCAATTTTTTCCTTGCCGCCTCGTCCTCCTCCTTGGCCTTGTCCGTAAAAGCCTTGTTCTCTTTTTTCAACCTGTCCACCTCGGCTGTCAGGCCGGGAACCTTTCCCGCCTCCTCCTCGAGCGCGTCCATCACGCGGAACACGTCCGAGTCCGTCGCGCAATCCTTGAAGCGCGGACGTTTCTTTACTTCTTCTAAATTCATTTGGGTATCGTTTAATGGCTGTTCAAGCCGGTTGTTGAATATGCGGTAAACCTGTTCGGGCGTACTGTCCTCCGGTACGGGATCGGCATCATAAACCCCGTCGATAAAACCCAGCGCGAGGGCCTCGTCCGCCTTCAGCCAGTGGTCGGCATCGTCAAAGTAACGCGCCCGGATATCCTCCACGCTGGTGCCCAGTCTCGGGGCGTACATCTCACAGAGGGTGTTTTCCAACGCCTCCACCTCTTCCAAACAGCGCCTGAGTTCCGTCTTGTTGCCGTAACAACCTCCAGAAACGCTGTGCAGCATCAGTCTCGCGTACTTGCTCATCTCGACGGGCTTTCCGCACAGGGCGATCACGCTGGCCATGCTGGCGGCGATGCCGTCCACATAAATATGGATATCCGCCTTGCTGCCGCGCAGGGCGTTGAAGATGGCAATACCTGTATAGACATCGCCACCGTTGCTGTTTATCCTGACATCGATCCTTTTTCCCGATGCCTCCGCCTCCATGAGCTCGCGAACTATGGCAGCCGCCGTGACATCGCTGTATTCGCCGATGTCACCGTACAAAAGGATGCAGCAGGCGTCCTCACCGGGTATCATATTAAAAAAACGGTTCATTTCTCTATATCGCTTAGGGCGGGTTCCCGCCGTGTTTACGGTGCAAAAATGAAGGTATTTAGGGGATCAGGCAAATCGGATTTTTATCATACACAGCTTATAATGTTATCATTACGCTATAAAGTTGTATCATGCGGCAAGTTTTTTCCCGAACGTCGTTTTTTAGCCACCTTTGTCTAAAAAAAGACACTATGGCGGATAAAATGACTACCGGACAGCGCAAGGAATGGGCGAAACTGCTCTTCGTAAAGGAAAATCTCACGCAGGCGGAAATCGCCGAGCGGGTGGGGGTGTCGCGCGTCACCGTGAACAAATGGATCAACGCAGAAAACTGGGAACACCTGAAGGTATCGGTCACGATCACCAAGGAGGAACAACTAAAGAACCTGTACCGACAACTGGCCGAGCTCAACGGCAAGATCGCCCAACGGGAACAGGGACAGCGGTTTCCCAACGCCGCGGAAGCGGATACCATCTCCAAGCTGGCGAACGCCATCAAGAAGATGGAAACGGAGGTCGGACTGGCGGATATCACGTCCGTGTTCGCCGACCTGCTCAAATGGTTGCGTACCTACGACGCGGAGCAGGCCAAGCAGGTCTGCCCGCTGCTGGACGCTTTTGTCAAATCAAAACTCGCATAGGACATGGCAAAGAAAAGGCTTACACCACAGGACCGGATGGCATTGGAAGGGTGGAACGAACTGGTCGCTTCCATCCGGGAAAGCTCGGACATCAACCCGGCGGATTCCACCGCCGAGATCGAGGCCAGAAAAAAACGGCTGGAGGCGGACGACGAGGCATGGTTCCGCTACTACTTCGCGCAGTATTACACCTGCAATCCCGCCGACTTCCACAAGAGGGCGACACGGCGTATGATGGCGCATGAAAGATGGTACGAGGTCAGGGCCTGGTCACGAGAGCTGGCCAAGTCGGCACGCGCCATGATGGAGATCATCAAGCTGGCGCTGACCCGCCGGGTGCGCAACGTGCTGCTCATCTCCAACTCGCAGGACAACGCCCAGCGTCTGCTCCTGCCCTTCATGGCCAATCTCGAGGAGAACCAGCGTATCATACAGGACTACGGAACGCAGAAAAAGCCGGGCGCGTGGGAAACAGGGGAATTTACCTGCCAGTCGGGTTGTTCCTTCCGCGCCATCGGAGCCGGGCAGTCGCCCCGTGGTACACGTAACAAGAACTTCCGTCCGGACTGCATCCTGATTGACGATATAGACACGGACGAGGAATGCCGCAACCCGGAACGCATCAAGGCCAAATGGAAGTGGCTGGAAGAGGCGCTGATACCGACCATGTCCGTTTCCGGACATTACAGGGTGCTGTTTAACGGAAACATCATCGCGGCGGACTGCTGCATCACACGCGCCATCGAAAAGGCGGAGGAACTGAAGGCGAAGGGCATCGGGCATGTGGATGTCATCAACATACGGGGTAAAAACGGCGTATCCTCATGGCCCGAGAAGAACTCGGAAGAGGACATCGACCTGTTCCTCTCCCTGGTCAGCGCGTCCGCCGCCCAGAAGGAGTTTTTCAACAACCCGGTAGCCGACGGGGAGGTGTTCCAGGAAATAGCTTACGGGAAAGTACCTGCCCTTACGAAGTTCAAGTTCCTGGTCATTTACGGCGACCCCGCACCGGGCGAGAACAAAAGCAAAAAGAGTTCTACCAAGACAATCTGCCTCCTGGGTAAAATAAACGGACGTTTATACATTATCAAAACATTCCTCGACCGGGGATTGAACGCAGAGTTCATTCAGTGGTACGTGCAGCTGCTGGACTTCGTAGGCGGACGATGCCCCGTGTACTGTTACATGGAGAACAACAAATTGCAAGACCCCTTCTTCCAGCAGGTGTTCCAGCCACTGGTCAGAAAGGTGCGCCGCGAGCAGGGCGTGGAACTCTACATCAGAGGCGACGAGGACAAGAAAACGGACAAGGCCACCCGTATCGAAGCCAACCTCGAACCGCTCAACCGGGAAGGGAACCTCATCTTTAACGAGGCGGAGCGGGACAATCCGCACATGAAGCGGCTGGCAGACCAGTTCCGGCTCTTCAACCTACAGCTTACATATCCCGCCGACGGGCCGGACTGCGTGGAAGGCGGGAACCGTATCATAGACCGTAAACAGCGCGACATGGAACCGGCCAAGAAGATCGCCCGAAGCGTGTTGCGCAAAAACAACAAGTACAGACAATGAGCCAATTTATCGAACTGACAGATTATGACGCCAGTATCCACCGCGAGATACTGGACGCGTTAACACGCGAGGACGAGTCCATCGTGGAGATATGTGAGGACCGTGCCGTCACCGATATGCGGGGCTACCTGTCGCGAAGGTACGACTGCGACAAGCTGTTCTCGATGACAGGAGACGAACGCAACCAACTGGTGCTGATGATGGCCATCGACATCACGGTGTACCACATCTTCTGCATCCACAACCCGCGCAACATGTCATCCGTCCGAAAAGACCGCTACGACCGGGCAAAGGAATGGCTGGAGGCGGTGGCGGACGGGAACATCAGCATCGACGGCGCACCGCTGCTGCCGCAGGAAGAACGCCGGACACGCTCCGGCTTTATCATAAAAAGCAACCGTAAACGTTCAAACCATTTTTAAATCATGGGAAGAAGAAAGAAAAATACAGGGCGCATCACCGTAGGCGGGAACTTGCGCCGGCCGGGCATCACGGGCACGCAAACCATCGTACTCACGCAGCCCAGACGTTTCGGCATCGACATCGCCGACATGACGGCGGCCATCCACGCCTTCGAAAACGTGGACTACTCACGCCGGTTCAAATTGTACGACCTGTACAGCGACATACTGATGGACACGCACCTGTCCAGCGTCATCGACAAAAGGGTCGAGGCCGTGCTGGCACTGGACATAGAGTTCCAGCGAGACGGGAAACCGGATGATAGCATAAATGAGCAGTTGCAGTCGCCGTGGTTCCGGCGCTGCATCGAGGATATCCTTGCCGCCCGCTGGTGGGGATTCTCGCTCATGCAGTTCTACCGCGAAGGACCGTGGATCAACTACGACCTGATCCCCCGAAAGCACGCCGACCCCGTGCGCCGCCTCATATTACGCCACCAGACGGACATCACGGGAACCCCGTGGGATGAATACCCCGACCTGCTCTTTGTCGGGGACAAGGACGATATGGGGTTATTGGCAAAGGCCGCGCCGTGGATTATCTACAAACGTAACGACATGGCCGACTGGGCGCAGTTCGCCGAAGTCTTCGGGATGCCCATACAGGAGTACACCTACGAGACGGACGATGACGAGGCACGCCAGCGTGCCATCGAAGACGCGACGGGTATCGGATCATTGGGCGTGTTCATTCATGGCAAGGATACGGAACTAAACCTCAAGGAAGCGGGTAACAAGAGCGGATCGGCAGACCTATACGACAAACTCTGCGAGCGTTGCAACAGCGAAATATCGAAACTGGTACTGGGCAACACGCTGACCACGGAAGCCTCCAAGACCGGGACACAGGCCCTGGGCACGGTGCACAAGAAGGTGGAGGACAAAAAGCTGAAGTCGGATTGCCGTTTCCTGCTGAACGTGCTTAACTACGACATGACCGACATCTTCCAGAGGATGGGCATCGATACCTCTGGCGGAAAGTTCTGTTTCCCCGAGCAGAAGGAAACGGACACGAAAACCGAAATGACTGTCCTCTCCACCCTGAAAAGGGACTTCAACCTGCCCATCGATGACGATTTCCTCTATGAAAAGTTCGGCATAGAGAAACCGAAGAACTACAAGCAGCTGAAAGCGGAAGCCGCCCAAAAGACACAAACACCGGCCTCGCCCGTTCCGCCGGAAGGCAAAAAAGAAAAGCCCGAGGAAAAGCCGGACAAAGAGGATGAAGCCCCCACGGGGAGACAGAAAAGGAACTTCATGGCGTGGCTGAAGAGTTTTTTCGACCACGCCCCGCACAAAGACGGGGCGGCTTTAGACTGGTAGTCGACACCCTTTACCGGGATGCCGCGGGCGAGGTATCCTCCGGTTTCACCTTTGATCGGGACATACTGGAGGCGTTCGTGCGCCGCATCTACGAAAAGGACTTCCACCCCATGACGGACATCGAGCTTCAGATCTTCCGTGCCGTCTGGGATACGCTCGACATCGCCACCGACAAAGGGTTCGGAAAGCGTCCGGCGGATGATCCGGATCATGACTTCTACGAGGAACTGAAACGAAACAACGCCGTGTTCGCTGCCTTCAAGGTACACCGGATGCAGAACGACATGGCCGCGCTGCTGCTCGATTCGAACGGCGTTTTAAAACCGTTCGAACGGTGGGCGAAAGAGGTCATGCCCATTGCGGACCATCAAATCTACCAGTGGCTGGAGACCGAATACGATACGGCGATAATCCGGGCGCACCAGGCCGCCGACTGGCGACAGTTCGAGCGTGAGAAGGACGTGCTGCCCAACCTGAAATGGATGCCGTCCACCTCCCTGCATCCGGGAGCCGACCACCGCCGGTTCTGGGGAACGATACGGCCCATCGATGATCCGTTTTGGAATAACCACCGGCCGGGCGACCGCTGGAACTGCAAATGTTCCCTCTCATCCACGGACGAGGAGCCTACCCCCCTACCCGACTTCGATCCCGCCGACAAACCGCAGGACGGGCTGGAGAACAATCCGGGCAAGGACGCCAGACTGTTCTCGGACAAGCATCCGTATGTAGTCAACGCCCATCCGGGAGCTGGGGAAGCGGTGGAAAAACTCATGGAAGAAATTGAAGACAAGGAACGGATGAGAAGGCAACGCGCGGAAATTAAGGAACAAGCAAGGTTCTTAACATCCCGGACGCTTCATAACAATGATTTTGGAAAGGATATCGTTGTCAGCATGGCAAGTATCAAGGAGTGGCTTAACCAGCCCCATAAATGGATTACGGAGAAAAACGCCTTGCTGCCGGTAATTGAAAATGTCATCGCGGAATCAAATTATATAGGATACGGGCCGGACAAACATGACCCGGACATTACAATGCACCTGTTCGAAATCACCATACACGGGGAGAAGAGCTGGGTTATCGTAAGAGAGCTGATCGATGGAAGTGTCAAATTGCACAGTGTGTCTGACAGCGATAACATTTTAAAATATTTATCCAACAAAAAAGGATAACCTGAAAGCAGCATCCTTGGAACTGCAATCCAAGGCCACGCTTTTTAAGCTATCCCTTCTGTGGCAAAAATACAAATTAATCTGCAATGTACAAACCTATGACATCATTTTTGTTCCTTGGAAAAAAGTTCCGTCATGCAGGCTTCATCAGGAAAGTGGATGGAAAGCTGGCGTTTGTCCCCTTGGCCGCGCAACTCGGTACGGCGGTCCTCAAACCGTGCCTGTATTTCCTTCATGACGAAAAGCCGGTGGTTCATGTACCACTGCCCTTTCCAGTTGCAGAAAGATTGGGGATAATTGCCTTTCAGACCATAGAAAGAGTGCATGGACTTTCCGAACGCCTTGCAGTATTCAGTACAACTTACCCACTGCTCGCCACCCAGACGGAACAGGCTACTGTCATTCACTATCAGTTCGCCCCGGGCTATACGGTCAAGGAAATCATCCACTTCCCATGCATATTCAGGACTGAGCCACTGGAAGAATCGTCTCGCCACTCGTGTATCTGTAGCCCATGTTCCTTGTTCGTATTCAGAGGTGTTTCCTTTACGAATAATAATAGGCTCAATTTGTGTTTCGAATATTTTCGATTCACTTTCTTGAGTGTTTCGAATATCTTCACCACACTTCATTCTCTTTCTTGCTACTTCGAGATACTCTTGTGCCGATTTGGTCTTCAACCAGTCGTCAGGTTTCTTACCGAATTGCTGTGCGATACGTGTAAGGTTAATCCAGCATTTGTCACCGTGACGCTCAAAGATCAGGTCTTTGCCGTCCACTCTTGCGAGTTCAATCAAATTCTTTTCGACAGTCATACTTCCAAAAGAATTGCGATAAAAGAAAAAGCCCCCGTAGGTGTGACTGTCACTACATACGTTGGGCGTAGGGAGTCGCCGGTCCTTTCGTTCCGGCCACCATAGGGGCCATTCTTTGTATCTTGTTCAAAATAAAACTCGGAATCTTTATTTTGCCCGAAAATGATATGGGTAACAGTCGCCAGTAAAAGTACTGGCAATTATTCAAACTACCAAATTATGGATATAAAAGATTTTTCAGCCTTGCTCAAGGCCAAGCGGAAGGAACTGGACACGCTCATGCGACGCGAGCTGCCCGTCAAGGTGGGACGCATGGCCAAAGACCATTACCAGGACAACTTCCGCAAGGGAGGCTTTGTCAATGGCGGCCTGCGGCGCTGGCCGGTGACAAAACGCCAGCGGTCCGGCTCCAAGTCTGCGGCGGCAGGTTACGGCCCGCTGCTCTCACGACGCAACCATCTGTTCTCATCCGTCAAATATACGCCGGGAGACTACCGCGTCAGGGTGGCCAACGACGTGGAATACGCCCCGCCGCATAACTGGGGAGGCGAGACGCGTCCGACCGTGACACCCCGGATGCGGAAGTTCGCGTGGGCGATGTATTACAAGGCGGCAGGCATACGAAAAAAGGCCGCCAAGAGTAAAAGAAAGGGGAAAACAAGGCAACGGGAACTGCCGCCGGAAGCCGGTATGTGGAAAGGGCTCGCCCTTACCCGGAAGAAAAAGCTGAAGGTAAAAATCCCCCAACGCCAGTTTATCGGTGAAAGCACGGAATTGAACAAACAAATCGGGCAAACCGTCGAAACGGAAATAAGGAACATTTTAAAATAAACAACATGGAGGAACTGTACATCGCAATCCTGAAAAGGATAGAAAATGAAATGCCGGAAATAGCCTACATCGACGAGGACTACGGCCAACTGGAAGGAATGGATTCGGAAAACGAGGATTTTTATCCGGTGACGTTTCCATGCGTACTGGTGGGAAATACCGAGGCGGACTGGAAAGACATCGGAATGGGGACGCAGGCGGGGGAAATAACATTGACTGTCCGGCTGGGCATCGACTGTTACCACGATACCCACATCGGAAGCGGAACGACCGGGCGTATCAAGGAGCGCATGGAAATGGCCGGGAAACTATACCGGACACTGCAAAACTTCCGGTTCTGCCGGAACATGGACGAACTGGTCAGAGTCAAAAGCCGGGATTATACCCTGCCCGGAAACATCAAGGTGTATGAATTTGTGTTCTCGTTCAGCTATCGCGATGAATCCGCGCTATTGGATAGCCGGCATCGTCCGTGAACAGGGAAAGCTGCTTGAAGGTTAAACGGGGCGCACGGACTTTGGGGACCGGGTGGATATCCGGATCGACCTTGCTGCGTTCACGGATAATGGCCATGATGCGCTCCTCCGACAAAAAGAACTCCTCGGAAAGGATCTTCAGGGCACGGTCGAAGCGGACGCTCTGCGCCTCCGTCCAATAATAGTAGCGGCGGCACAGGGCTTCATCCCGTTTTCTGATCAGCTGTTTATCTCGTCCTTTGGCCATAGAATCAATGTATTTAATACAAAAGTACAGCTTTATACCGTATTTCAAGGCGGCATCGGCCTTTAAGTTTGTTTGGAACAGACGGTTTTTAAGTTTGTTTAAATCAATCACCCCAAAAAACAAGCGGCGGGACAGCTTTTTGTACTTCCCGCCGCTTGATAATTATTATCCGGTTATTTCATCGATTCCAGCCGTTGCAATCGTTTCAAGTGGTAAGCCACCGCCTCGAAAAACTCAAGGCTTCTCTTACTTTGCCGCTTTTTGACTCTGCTTCTCAATCTTGGGATTTGTTCCTTGATAAATTCCGCCATTCCTTCAGCATCTTTGACGCATTGTGCCACACTGGGAACCAGTCCTAAATCTTTCATGTTCATAATTCAATC
>OGOR01001748.1_pt1 | contig 11107 bp, 13 predicted proteins | sample 1552771 | NCBI WGS metagenome assembly OGOR01 (sample SAMEA2580124, study PRJEB22360) | human gut metagenome | biome: human gut; feature: human-associated habitat; material: faeces | place: Denmark | collected 2008/2010
TTGGATGATTCCATAATGTTTCAAATTCATCTAACATTTCAGAAACGAATTCTCCGGATTTTGTGGACACAATTTTTGTATTCCATTCTCGATTTGTAGTAAGTGCTGTATTTGTCATATTACTAGAACCTATAAGGATCTTATAGATTTCATTTGATTGAAAGATATATCCCTTAGTATGAAAACCATTCTTTGAGTCGGGTACTAGATACATTTTAAGTTCAATATTCGAAAATGTAGCGAGTTTATCTAAGGCTTTAGGTTCACTAAATGCCAAATAGTCCGTTGTAAGAATTTTACCTTTGATGCCTTTATCTTCTAAAGTACGAAGCGTTTGAAGTAAGGGGGTGATACCTCCCATCGTAATGAAGGCTACACTGATTAAAAAGGAGTCGCAGTGTAATAATTCATCTTCAATGGTGCTTAGTACTTTTCTTCCATTCTTATAGTCGTTTGAAATAAATTGAGGTCGATATAATACGTTGGAAGATATATTTTTGTCTAGAAATGCGGTAGATAGGCCACTCTGTATATTTTGATAGTTCATACCTAACATTATACCAGCATTCAAATGAAATCATAGATCGAAAAGGTTATAATATTTGGTAGAAAGATTTGTATAAAGCAGGGTATAGTGAATGGAAAATATAATAATTTCAAAAGAGTTTCTAGATTGGTATGAGTATTATAATGAGTGTAAAGAAAAGTATTCAAGTTTAGTAAATGATGTAGAGGATAAATTGATTCGTGGTGAATATAATGAGATTCAAATTCCTTTTTCAAATATGAATACGAATAATTTGAATCGTGATATATCGAGCTTAGAAAAGATTCAAGTGCTTATGATGCAGGGGAGTACAAGTCAGATTAATGTAGAAATAGAGCTTGTAAAGGAGAAGATGTTAGAGTCTTGTTTAAATGTAAATTTTGGTATATTGTGCAATCCATTTGCAAGTACGTTATATCGTATGATTTTGGATTCGAGTAGAGTTAAGAAACATATTGAGGATGTTTCTAAACGATGTAAAGAAAATGATTTCTATACTTCTGTGTTTATCCCTGTTTACTTAAGACATTTTTATGCGTCTATTTGCGAAGAGTGTATTAAGGGATATAGTTCATATGAGTTTGTTCAATCTGTTGATTCTTTAATTGAAGCAGATAAGTTTAGTGAAGCTTGTAGTCTTTGTCCAATCTATGAAGAAATTTATATTCATGCTAATGAAAAGGGTTTACTAACTAAAGAGTTAATACAGGTAATGCATCAGTATGGTGTGAATGTACCTGTTACTAAAAAAGAAACGAAACTGCCTAATATACCTACAAAAGCAGAGAGAAAGATGTCCAAGAAGTTAGATATTGAAACGCGTAAGAAGATTGTAGGGGATGGTGTTAAGAAAATCTTGGATATGAGTGATGATGAACTGATTCGAAAATATGATGGTAAATCAGAGGATGAAGTTCAAAAAATGCTTTATGAAGAGCCTTGGTGTGAGGATGATTATTTTGATGATGATCTACTTGCGTTTCTTAGCGTATTAACATGTATGAGTTTTGATTTTGAGAATGTCTTTATTAATTGGCTAGCTCATTTTATATTTATAAGATTGCTTGATATACATAAGAAAGTGATGGGGGAACCACCTAAAGTACAATCCCCAAAAATTCGAAAGGTAAATCAAGGTGGTGCTCCAAGGACTAAATCACCTAAGATTCGTAGTGAACATGTGAGTCAACCTTCTAGAAAGACAAATCAAAGCAGGGCTTCAGTAGCTATTAAACAGAAAGAAACATCAAATGGCAAGGGTGGAATTATTTTTTTGATTATTCTTGGGATTTTATTTGGATCTGGATATATATCTATGAAAAAGGAAGAGGCAGAATGGGATATGGCACAGAAGCAGTATCGTATTGAGAGTAGACGAAAAGCTGAACAAAATGAATTTAGGGCAAGGGAAGAAAAACGTAAGAAGAAAGAGGGACAAAGTTCAAACTCATCATCTTCTTCGTCTTCATCTTATGATGAAGGAAGTGATGATGCATATTCAGGTGATTATGATGAGGATCGTTATGATAACGATGAAAGTTATTGTGATGGTGTAGATGATATGTTGGATGAATTAGGAGAATAAAGAAAAATACAGTGAAAGAATGATTGAATATGTTTGTATACTTTAAAGTATACTACTCGTAAGTATACAAATACGAAAGATGTGATTTGATGTTAGGAAGAAAAGAAGAATTAAATCATTTGAATGAATTATATAATAGTGATTGTTTTGAATATTTAGTAATGTATGGTCGAAGAAGAGTTGGTAAAACAACGATTCTTCAGGAATTTGCCGAACATTCAAACGCAATCTTTTTTTCTGCTCTTGAAAAAAATGATGCGCTAAACTTAGAGGACTTTTCTAAAGTGATTCAATATCATTTTGATAAGAATGTTATTTGAATTCGGAAGGCTTTTGTCTTGTAGATAAGACAAAAATATATGAATATTGTCTTGTGAACAAGACAAAAAGACATAAATATTGTCTTACAGACAAGACAATATGTTTATATAATGCGGTAAAAGAAAGAGTGCTGCGTATGAATCGAGATATTTTAAAACAGCTAATAGTAGATCAAAAGGGATGTATCTATATAATCCTACTATTTCTAGAAATTATGATTTAGAAGATAATGTGAATTATTGTTTTGTGGGGGTTGAAGAACGGGTAAATCGTATATGGTGTATCAAAAGATTCATAAATTAATGAATGATGGAATTCCATTGCTGCAAATCATATATGTGAACTTCGAAGATGAGCGTCTATTAGAGATTGACATTGAATTTTCTGGTTTGAAAGGAAAACCATACTTATTTTTAGATGAGGTTCAGAATGTTGGTGGTTGTTGTCAAACTAAAAGGAGATTGACTAAATTGTCGATCTCCATTATTTCTTCATAGAAATATATTCATAGCTAGGCGTGAAGTGCTGACTATCCTGAAGCTTGTAGTATTCCATAAAAATGCGTGACATGATGTTTGGAATTTGTGTTTCTGCAGGATGAGATAGAATAATCAAATATTGCATAGCACTATAACGTGTACATACATCCACCTTTCGAATGTTGTCTTGAATAGCTTCACCCATATGGTCAAGGGCTTCTTCGATTTCTTCAATATATGGAAGTGTATCTTGTACAGTTTCCATAGTAACCATGACTAGATAACAGTTCCATTGGTTTCGTGTCATCAATTGGTGTATGTATTCATATTGTCTTGTGAAATCGCGATATTCTAGGTGTAATGCGCCTGAATAGCTTCCACTTTTTTGTAGGGAGTTTGCGATTTGTTTCAAATCTAAGCTTGTGTTGGCTGTGTTTCCATAATGGATTTGGTTGTACCAAGAATAGTTGTTCTTACCATTTTGTTTCACATAATACAAGGCTTTGTCGGCTTTTGCATAGGCATCCGCAAACGTATCGTTTCGAGTGCACATGAGCATGCCTGCAGAAAGGGCTGCAAAATGGATTTCACTATCGTCTTGAATGATTTCTTTGAATTGTTCAATCACATTTGAAACTGTATTTTCGGCTTGTTCTGTATTCACTTGTGGTAAGAACAGAAGGAATTCATCCCCTCCCATACGACATGCGATCTTAGGTATTGAAATGTCTAACAATAGTTTTCCCAGGCTTTTTAGGGCTCTATCTCCAGCTTTATGTCCATAGACATCATTGATTTTTTTAAGATTATCCATATCCAAGAAGATCAGACATCCATTTGTCTTTTGCATAGCGCTCGCAATGCGTTTTTGTCCTACATTACGAACAGGAAGACCTGTAAGATAATCGATGTTTTTTGTTTCTTCCTGATCTTGCATGGTTGTCACAACATCGGAAATAAACTTATTGATTGTGTCTTCTTGGGATGGAAGTATTTCGTGTTCTAAGTGAAATAAAGATCCGTTGTCCATTAATTTCAAGAAGACTTTAGTGATTTCAGGATCAAATTGCGTACCCGCATTCATTTGGATTTCTTGATAAATTCGTTCATGACTTAATGCGTTACGATAGATTCTTCTTGAATTCATGGCATCGTAACTGTCGGCTAACGCAATTATACGTGCTTGTATTGGAATTTCATTTCCTTTAAGTCCATCTGGATAGCCAGTACCATCATAATTTTCATGGTGACTTCTTGTGACTTCATCGATATGCGGAATGATCGTTATATCTTTTAAGATGTCTTGTCCAATTGTAGTGTGTTGTTTGATTAAATTAAATTCTTCATTTGTTAATTTGCCAGGCTTATTTAAGATTTGATCTGGAATACCAATCTTTCCAATGTCGTGTAGATAAGCACAGTTTTTAAGGTTTTGAATCTCTTCATTTGTCCAACCCATATTTTTGGCAATCAAGGCTGCATATTGGGCTACACGCCTTGAGTGTCCACGCGTATATTCATCTTTGGCTTCGATGGTAGTAGAAAGGGATTCCATCATTTGAAGTGTTATTTTTTTGTTTTCTTTCTTTTCAATTTCCAACTCCGTTTGATGACGATTTTCTTCTATGATATGAATTTTTTGGATGGTACGAATAATGTTAGTGAAGAGCAATATAATCATGCCTATGCCAATAAAGATACCTGAAATAGTTGCAACAAAATAAACAGATACAGATTCAATGGCAACACAGACTAGGACTAGAAAGAGTCCAATCAATAGAAGGTAGTCGGATTTTATTTGTTTATTTTTGCGTATGTATTGCATCAAATGAATGAATATTAGGGTAAACACAAAGACGAGTAGTAATTGTGCAACGGGCAATGTTTCAATGAAGTCTTTGACTTTTGTAAGATAGAGAAAGGAAGAAACAATAAAGTTTAAAATGACTACATAACCAATATTTTGATAGAGTTTTTGGTGCTTGCCATTTTGCATGTTGTCCGCATAGAACAAGATGGGTAATGGACTCAGCATGATCATCAAAAAACATAAAGCAGCTAAAGCGGATGCGTTAGGAACTAGGAGTTGTCGGATTTTGGATTCTCCAAGCATCCAGACAGAGCCCATGACCATACACCATCCAAAGTATTCCATGTCGAATGTTGTGTGGTAGACATGTTTTAGGGCTATGCCAAACAGGATGGATGTGATGCCGGTAAATAAGATAAAGAAGGCAATAAATGTGGATATTCCATGAGTATTGTATATATATTGCCAAATTTCGGCTTTATTACCACAATACACCTCATTGACAATGCCAGAATAATTTGAAGTGTAGGTTGTCAGTTCAATGCGTAATGTTTTTCCTGCATCTTTATGGGTTGTAGGACAAAAGATGTAGCGACTCGCTGAATTTTTACCAGCCATTCTTTTATCTTTTGTGGAATATTGTGCGCGTAATGAATCTCCTATGTAGAACTGAATGTCCTGCAAAGAAGATCGAATCGCAAAAGACGTTTCATCATAGTCTTTAGGTAAGGTTGTTGTCAGGACCATGGTATGGCCTGGTTTTACTTCATAGGTTCCGGGAACCTTTATTTTTTGTTTCGTACCATCCTCTTTATTCCAGTAAAAGGAACCGGAATAGATTATGGATTTGGATGAGTTGTTATAGTTTTGTTCGTTAGCACCAAATAATTGCATGAAACAAAACCATCCTAAAATCGCAATCATTAAGATGTAAAAGAAATATTTCATTGTTTGAAAGTTGGATTTTTGTTTATGCATATTTGGATCCCTTCCCTTATAGTTAGCATAGTATTTTTACATAAAAAGTGTCAATAAAAAGTTGTTGACAAACCCATAGAGTAGCTATAGAACGAAAACATTCTTAATAGAACGATGAGGAGGGTGCATATGCACTTTTGGGATGAACATAAAACGATAAAAGGATATTATGAGATGAAGGTTTCTGGTGTTTGCGAAAAATATCAGTTAAGACAGTTGGAGAATGATATATTAATGTTTATTTACAACAATCTTGCGTATAATACGGCTGCGGACATTGTTCGTATTCGTAAGTCTACAAAGTCTCATGTTTCGACTTCACTTAAAGTATCAGAAGGTCGTGGTTGTATTGAGAAAAGAATCGACAAAGACAACAAAAAGCATGTAACTATTCATTTACTACAATTGACTAATGAAGGCATTGAAGATGGAATATGGGCGCAAAAGGAGTTTACGCAAGATATGTTTGAAGGTCTTAGTGAAGAAGAAATCAAAGTGTTTATGTGTGTATTTCAAAAGGTGTATGACAATGCAGAAAGGATGATTTCAAAAGAAAAAAATGCCTGATTTAATGGAAACCATTTTTGATGCTTGTTACTTGATTTTTGACTTAATTACTGGAATCTTATTTATTGTATATGCGAAAGGAAATCCATTGTTCGTATTATATGGTGTATTAACATTAACGTTGTGTGGTGGAGACGCACTCCACTTGGTTCCTCGTATTAAAAGAGCAATATATGGAACAAACGATAAAATTAAAAGGCAGCTTGGAATTGGATTGCAGGTATCTTCAATCACAATGACAGTGTTCTATATTATATTATTGTTTATCTGGAAATTAGCATTTCCAACATTTCAAGCTCCACTTTGGGTCGAGGCTATGATTAGGATTTCAACAATTATTCGTATCGTTGTTTGTTTCTTGCCACAAAATAACTGGACTTCAGAAGAAGGAAACAGAAAGTTGTCTGTGATTCGTAATGTCGTGTTTGCCGTAACTGGAATTGGTGTGATTCTTCTTTATGCCATTTCAGGAAATATGTACGATTTACATATGAACCGTATGGTTGCAGCCATCCTTATTTCTTTTGGCTGCTACATCCTTGTTACATTGTGGCCTAAGACAAAACCAAAGATTGGTTTATTGATGATTTCTAAGACTTGTACTTATATGTGGGTCATCGTGATGGGATTGCAATTATTGTTTTAGAATTTCTTCAAGAGAACGCCTGCACGACGTTCTTTTATTTTGTTGAAAATTAGTCGTTTTAGATGGAATAGGAACAATCACAACAAATTTATTGGAATTAATAATGTTTTCACATTGAAGTTTTATAATTGGAATTGGCTACTGTGTACAGTAGGGTGGTACCTCTGAAATTAAAAGTAATTTAGCTTGCGTTCTCGGCTCGATTCCGATTATTGTAGGAGGTTGTCATATGTACATTTATCTTTATATTGACGTTGCCATGACTTTAATGGTCATAGTTCAAATACTACGACTTACGTTGATGATTATAGAAAAATGCAAAAGACACTAGTCCACCTTTCACGCAAAGAAGTTAAACTAGTGCCTTCGCATTAGAATGATTTCAGAGTGACCACTGTATCCAGTAGTCTTTCTGTATTTGTATTATAGCTATAAATAGGGGATTATGCAAACTGATTGACAACAAGTCATAAATTCAGTAGAATAATCAAAAGTTAGCCTAATCTAACAAGAGATAACTTCTCTTATAAAATATGAGTTATATATAGAGGCATAATGAGAAAGATTCTATATATCATGATTGGATGCATATCATTAGGGTTAGGAATTATTGGTGTCATATTACCGATTCTTCCAACGGTTCCTTTTGTGTTGCTTGCAGCTTTTTGTTTTGCAAAATCAAGTGAAAGATTGGATGGTTGGTTTAAGAATACGAAGTTGTATGAAGAGAATAATATTAAGAGTGGTATGACGAAACAAGCAAAGGTTCGTATTATGTGTTCAGTAACTTTATTGACGAGCATTGGATTTATCATGATGGGATTGAAGGGCATTGTCGTTGGTAATATTGTTTTATTGATCGTTTGGATTTTTCATATGGTTTATTTTACGTTTGGAGTAAAGACAGTATGAGAAGGGTTTTGAATTATTTACTCGCTATTAGCTTTGTTTTGACTATTATGGTTCCAATTACTGGAACATGGTTCATAAATTGGCTTCTACATTATTCTTAGTATTGGCTTTGATTCATGTGTTTCTATATAGAAAGAGATTGGATTATAAGTATATTCTTATTATTGTATTAACCATAGTATCCTTTGTTTTAGGAATGCTAGGATTGATTATGGTTGAACATCCAATGATATTAATTCTTCATAGAACAGTGTCGATTGTATTGGTTTGTTTATTAGCTATTCATATATATATGTTTCATAAAAGACTTGCCGTTGCATAATGTGACGGCTTTTATGATGCTTAAGGTAGATGACAGATGAGGAATTGTTGGAATGTGTATTGAATAAGCTAAAATAGTAGTGATGTAGTACTAGATTGTGAAGAAGTAAGAGTGCTAGTGGGTGAGTTTGGAAAAGATCGTAATGAATGGATAAGAGCTCTATCGTAAAAGACTGAATGATTCAAAAAAATGACAAAGTTTTTGGTGTGTTGTTGGATGATAACGTTTTATGTATTGTGAGAAAAATTTGTTTGATTTAGGATGGTATTATAATTCTAAGATGTTTTCAATTTGAATTGACAAATTTTTGGGGTAGGAGTATGTTCTTACCAAAGAGAAAGCGAGCAAATAAAAACAAATTTATTATGTAAGGTTTGGAGATGATATTTTGTATTCAGAACAAGTATATTTAAATTGGATATTTCGTATTGTGTTGGCTAGTTTATGTGGTTGTGCCATTGGATATGAAAGGACGAGTCGAAATAAATCGGCCGGCATTCGAACACATGCGATTATTGCACTAGGATCTTCAATGTTTATGATTATCTCTAAATATGCGTTTTTTGATGTGTCAACGGCGGATGGAGCTAGAGTGGCAGCACAAATTGTTAGTGGAATTGGATTTCTTGGTGCTGGCGTAATCTTTGTGAAAGATGATTTGATTCAAGGACTTACCACAGCAGCTGGAATGTGGACTACTTCTGGCATAGCTGCATGTATTGGTGCTGGGTTGATTTTTATTGGTGTTTTTGCGACATTATTTCTAGTCGTTCTTCAAAAGATATTTCATTGTCCTTTTTTCAATCAAATTGATCATCCTAATGTATTGATTCAGACTAATATTGTTTCTGACAAAGATGAAATATATAAAATATTTGAGAATCATGGTATAGAGGTCAATGAAATAAAAATTGATAGGAATCTAGATTTAATGACTTTTGATACAAATAATAGGTGGATTGACCATAAAAATGAATTGTATCAGGATTTGATGTCAATTGATACAGTAACAAAAATATCTATTCTCTAATTAATAAAGGGACAATGTTGTTCCCTTTTTCATTTAGGTATCATTTCGTGTAATAAAAAAAACTATAGGATGGAGCTATTATTATGATGACAGATGAAGATTTTGATTTCTTAGAGAAAGTATTTAAAAAGCTTAGGAGTGCTAGAAATACTAAGAGTAGTGTAAGACTAAACAGTGCAGAGATAAAGATTATATTAAAGAATCAAGAGGATATTATGGATATGTTGCGTGATATGTTTGATGATGAGGATAAGCCTGGTTTGTTGAATTAGAGGTATGGATCATGTTGAGTGATAAGGATTATGAATTGTTGGACGAAGTATTTCAAAAATTAAAACAGGCTGATAATACTTGTAGTGATGTAGTACTAGATTTGGAAGAAGTAAGAGTGTTAGTGGATGAATTTGATGATTTCAATCATGAGTTGGTTGAAATTAATAAGATTATTGATGAGTTTGAAAAAGAGGTTAATTGTAATGAAGATTAAAGATGTAATTGAATGTTTAAAAGATGAGGGTACTTGGGTTCGTTGGAATCGTTGTACGAGGGATCGTGTTTTATTTGGTGATGATGATCAAGAAGTAAAGAAGATTGGTGTTTGTTGGGTGGCTACTAATAAAGTGATTGAACAGGCATTGGAAAAGGGAATTAATTTTATTGTTTCTCATGAAAATATTTTCTATACGACAGGAACGCATTTGGAAACTAAATTAGTAGAGTCTATTGAACATAAGAAAGACTTATTAAGTAAGGGTAATATTTGTGTGTATCGTTGTCATGATGTTTGGGATTCTATTCCTGAATATGGTGTGAGTGATGTATGGGCTAAAAAGCTTGGTTTTGATTTTAGGGATAGAGTGATTAACTCGTATTATCAATCTGCAAATATTCCTAAACAAACCGTTTCAGAATTAGCAACGCATGTGGCTAATGTATTAAAAGAAGATGGTGAAGATGGAGTATATGTATTTGGAGATGTAAATAAAGAAGTATCTCATTTAGCCATTGGTACTGGTGCTGGAACAGATATCTTTGAAATGTTAGAGTTCAATCCAGATGTAGTGATTGTGGCGGATGATGGAATCACAAACTACAAAGATGCTCAATATGCGATTGATAATGATTTGCCTATGATTGTCGTAAATCATGCTGGCTGTGAAATTGGTGGTTTAAAAAACATGGTGAAGTATTTCAATGATAAGCTTCCTGATCTTGATGTGGAGTATTTGGAAGAAGGCTTTAAAATTTCATATTTTAAATAAAAACATAATGAAACAGAGGCTGTAGCAATTTACAACCTCTGTTTTTTCTCTAGTCTTTAGATAAAGTGTATTCAAATTTAATTTTACTGGTATCTATAAAGCTTTTTGTGTATTCCACAATGTGATTGTCTTGAGTGCGACCAATAAATTCAATGCAATAAATTAAACGATCTGTTTTGATGTAGTAGTTTATTTGGATACTTTTTAGCTATCGCATCCGGATTAACGTATGCTTTTTACTTGGTTAAAATGGATAAGACGGGATTAGTGAAAATGAACGCTTTAAAGCTATCCTCCTATTTAGCACTATTTACAACAATAGAAATTTTTACAATGAATCCGTTTATGCAAGATGTTGTATTTAAAATGGATACGATTGTCTATGGCCTATTATTAGTACTCGCTTTATCCTCATCCTTTTTAGCAACCGTTTTACTACAAAAAGGCGTCCTACTATTAGGAAGTACAAGAGCTAGCTTCATATGTTTATTAGAAACAGTAACCTCCATCTCATGGTTGAATGAAGCACTCACATTCAATAAAGGTTTAGGAGGCTTGGCAATCATAATTTCATTGATTATTTTCTTAAGAGAATAAACAAGAAAGAGACTGTTCAAAGTCTCTTTTAATTTGAGTATAAAAAAAGAG
>OGOR01001757.1_pt1 | contig 11055 bp, 8 predicted proteins | sample 1552771 | NCBI WGS metagenome assembly OGOR01 (sample SAMEA2580124, study PRJEB22360) | human gut metagenome | biome: human gut; feature: human-associated habitat; material: faeces | place: Denmark | collected 2008/2010
CTTCTCGTTGCCCGCCCTCAGGGGGGCGGAGATGGGGGTGGGGGAGCCGGTGACGGCGGGCGCTGTCATGGTGGACGGCCTCGGCGTAGGCGATGTGGGCAACGTCGTCCTGCGGGACCGCAAGCATCTGTCTGAGGACGGCCTCGTCATCATCGTGGCCACCGTGGACAGCAAGACCGGCAAAGTTCTGGCCGGCCCCGACCTCGTGAGCCGCGGCTTCGTCTATGTGCGGGAGAACGAGAGCCTGATGGACGGCGCCCAGAGCATCGTGGAGACGGCTCTTGACCGCTGCGTGGACGAGCACGTCCGCGACTGGAACAGCGTCAAGACCCGGGTGCGCGAGGCCCTGAGCAGCTATATCTACCGCCGCACCAAGCGCAGCCCCATGATCCTCCCCATCCTGATGGAGGTCTGAGTCTGCCCGCAGGAGGCATAACACTTCATGAAACAAAAACCAAGATGGACTCTTGAAATGCTGACCGCTGCGCTGGCGGTGCTCTGCGCCCTGCTGGTGCTGGTGCTTCTGGTGCAGCGCCCGGCCATCTGGCCTGTGCTGGTGGTGCTGGCGGTGCTGTGGTTCGCCCTGTTCGGAGTGTTCCGCTACCGGGTGCGCAGCTGGGTGGCCCGCTGGGTCTGCGGCGGCAGCTTCGAAAAATCGAAGACGCAGTTCAGCCTCGAGCCGCTGAGCCAGCCTGCCGCCCTCCTTTCGGGGGAGACGGTGCTGTGGTACAACACCGAGTTCCGCACCCGTCTGATGAAGGGCGAAGCCCTTCTGGTCCCCCGGGTGCAGAAAGTGCTGCCCGGCCTCGACCTGCAGGAGGCACGCAAGGTCAGCGGCCAGCTGCTCAATCTGGCCGACGGCGTGTGGAACGCTCACAGCTCCACCGTCCCCGGCGAGGCTGAGAGCATGACCCTTCTCGTCCTGAATGAGGAAACGGCCCTCCGCAAAGTGGAGGCCGAATATAAGGCCAGCCGCCCGGGCTATCTGGTCTTCCTCGTGGACGGCTACGACGACGTGTTCAGCGATATGCTGGACAGCGAGCGCGCCCGCCTGCTGGAAGGCATCAACCGGGTGCTGGAAGATATGATAGGCCGCGGCACGGGCTTTCTGCGCCGCGTGGCCAGCGGCCGCTACATCGCTGTGGTGGAAGAGCGCCAGCTGGAGCAGTTCGCCAAGCGCGGCTACGACGTGCTGGACAAGATCCGCGCCCTCGACCCCAGCGTGAACCTCTCCATCTCCATCGGTGTCGGACGCGGGGCCAAGACCCTGCGGGAGGCTCAGGACATGGCCGTTCAGGCGCTGGATATGGCGCAGGGGCGCGGCGGCGATCAGGCCGCCGAGATGACCCCGGACGGCTTTACCTTCTACGGCGGCGTCAGCCACGGCGTGGAAAAGCGCAGCAAGGTGCGCAGCCGCATCGTGGCCGACCAGCTGGTCAAGCTCATCAAAGAGGCGGACCATGTGGTCATCATGGGCCACCGGATGAGCGACCTGGACGCCATCGGCTCTGCCGAGGGCGTGCTGCGCATCTGCAAGATCTGCGATGTGCCGGCAGTCATCGCCGTGCGCCGTGACGCCACTTTGGCGGGCAGCCTCATCAACGCCCTCATCGCGGCAGGGCAGGAGGACGACTTCATCGACCCCAAGGGCGCTCTGCCTATCATTTCCCAGAGAACGCTCTGTATCGTCGTGGATACATACCAGCTGGGTCTGGTGGAGAGCCGCGAGATACTGGAAAAATGCGGCAAGGTGGCCGTCATCGACCACCACCGCAAGGGCGTCGGCTTCATCGAGAAGGCCGACCTCGTCTGCCACGAGCCCTATGCATCCTCGGCCAGTGAGCTGGTCACGGAGTTCCTGCAGTATGTGGGCGACCGGGACGACAAGCCCAACCGCATCGAGGCCGAGGGACTGCTCTCCGGCATCATGCTGGACACCCGTGACTTTACCCTCCACACCGGCGTGCGCACCTTCGAGGCCGCTGCGGCCCTCCGCCGCTACGGCGCGGAGACGGAGCACGTGCGTCAGCTCTTTGACGTGAGCATGGTGGAGTACACCACCAAGGCCAGGCTGGTATCGGAAGCCCAGATGTACCGGGGCTGCGCCATCACCGTCAGCGGCGAGGTGGCCCCCGAGGCCCGGGTGGCCATCGCTCAGGCGGCCAACGACCTGCTGACCATCCAGAACGTGGAGGCCAGCTTCGTGGCCGTGCAGGTGGGCGGCGGCGTCAACATCTCGGCCCGCAGCCTCGGCGCGGTGAATGTGCAGGTCATCATGGAGTCTCTGGGCGGCGGCGGTCATCAGACCATGGCAGCGGCCCAGCTCAAGCATATCACCCCGGAGGCGGCCCACAGCCGCATCCAGACGGCCATCGACCAGTACCGGGAGGCCCAGAAAAAGAGCGGCCTCGAGTCGGAATCCGAACAGAAGAAAAAGGATAAACAGTAATGAAACAGTACGATTATCTTATCGTTGGCGCTGGCCTGTATGGCGCGGTATTTGCCCATGAGGCCAAGAAGGCCGGCAAGCGCTGCCTCGTCATCGACAAGCGCGCTCATATCGCAGGTAACATCTACACCGAAGAGGTGGAGGGCATCAACGTCCACCGCTACGGCGCCCACATCTTCCACACCAACAACAAAGCTGTGTGGCAGTACGTCAACCAGTTCGCGGAGTTCAACCGCTACACCAACAGCCCTGTCGCCAACTATCACGGCGAGATCTACAACCTGCCCTTCAATATGAACACCTTCAACAGGATGTGGGGCGTCGTGACCCCCGCCGAGGCGAAGGCGAAGATCGAGCAGCAGCGCGCCGAAGCCGGCATCACGGAGCCGAAGAACCTTGAGGAGCAGGCCATCAGCCTGGTCGGCACCGACATCTACGAAAAGCTCATCAAGGGCTACACCGGCAAGCAGTGGGGCCGCCCCTGCACCGAGCTGCCCGCTTTCATCATCAAGCGCCTGCCCGTCCGTTTTACCTACGACGACAACTACTTCAACGCCCTGTATCAGGGCATCCCGGGCGGCGGCTATACCGCCATGGTGGAGAAGATGCTGGACGGCGTGGAAGTGCGCCTGGGCGTGGACTATCTGGCCGGGAAGGCAGAGCTGGACAAGCTGGCCGACAGGGTCGTCTACACCGGCCCGGTGGACGCCTACTTCGGCTACAAGCTGGGCGCATTGCAGTACCGCAGCGTCCGCTTTGAGACGGAGACGCTGGACACCGACAACTATCAGGGCAACGCCGTCGTCAACTACACCGACGCCGAGACGCCCTACACCCGCATCATCGAGCACAAGCACTTTGAGTTCGGCACCCAGCCCAAGACCGTCATCAGCCGCGAGTACAGCGCCGAGTGGAAGCCCGGCGATGAACCCTACTACCCGGTGAACGACGAGAAGAACGGCGCGCTCTACGCCGAGTACAAGAAGCTGGCCGACGCCGAGCCGGGGGTCATCTTCGGCGGACGTCTGGGCGAGTACAAGTACTACGACATGGATAAGGTCATCGAGGCGGCGCTGGACGTCGTGGGCAGGGAGCTGGCGTAAGCGTTGACGTAACAGCCCGATTGCTGTATACTAACCATAGAAATCCACCGGTTTCCCGGTGAGAAGTGAGGGATACTATCATGAAAGTGATTCTGAAGCAGGACGTCAAGGGCATCGGCAAGAAGGACGAGATCCACGAGGTCTCCGACGGCTACGCCCGCAACTTTCTGTTCCCGCGCAAGCTGGCCGCTGTGGCCGACGCCAGCGCGGTGAATATCGCCCGGGGCAAGGAGGCCGCTGCCGACTTCCACGAGGCTGAGAACGTGGCCGCCGCTCAGGCTGTGGCCGCGAAGCTCGAGGGCAAGACCGTGGTCATCAAGGCCAAGGGCGGTGCCTCCGGCCGTCTGCACGGCAAGGTCACCGGCAAGGAAGTCGCTGAGGCTCTGGCCCAGCTGGCCGGTTCTCCCATCGACAAGAAGAAGATCGAGCTGGAGACCAAGGACATCAAGGACGCGGGCGTCTTCAACGGCAAAGTCCGCCTCCATGTCGGTGTCGTGGCTTCCTTCAAGGTCCAGGTAGAAGTGGAGCAGGCCTGATTTGACCGCTATCTGCGCCCCCTCTCGGCAGGGGGCGCTTTTTGGCTTTACGGCATTTATATAAATAAAGCAGAAGGATAACGACCATGCCGAACGAACGACATTATAACGAACTCAACCTCGAGAGCGTGGGCATCAACCTGCCCTACAATATGCAGGCAGAGCAGAGCGTGCTGGGCGCGGTGCTGCTGAAACCCGAGACCCTGACCGATCTCGTCGAGATCATCCGGCCCGAGATGTTCTACACCCGGCAGAACGCTCAGATCTACTCCGAGATGCTCCGCCTCTTTACCAGCGACCAGACCATCGACTTCGTCACCCTGCTGGACGCCGTCATCTCGGACGGCGTGTTCCCCAGCGCCGACGAGGCGAAAGTCTACCTGACCGGCCTCGCCGAGACGGTCCCCAGCATCTCCAACGTCAAGGCGTATGCCCAGATCGTGCAGGAAAAGTATCTGGTGCGCCAGCTGATGGGTGTTGCAAAGGACATTTTGCAGGACGCAGGCGACGAGCCCGACGCCGACCTGCTGCTGGAAAACGCCGAGCAGCGCATCTATGAGATCCGCTCCGGCCGCGATTCCAGCGCCCTGACGCCCCTTTCTTCCAGCATGGTGGAGACTCTGACAAATCTGCAAAAGATCAGCGGCCCCGACGCCGACAAGTATAAGGGCATCCCCACCGGCTTCCGGCTGCTGGACACCGTCCTCACCGGCCTTGGCCGCGGAGACCTCATCATCCTCGCTGCCCGCCCCGGTATGGGCAAGACCAGTTTTGCGCTGAACATCGCTACCCGCGTGGCCATGCAGCAGAAGGTGCCGGTGGCCATCTTCAGCCTCGAAATGACGAAGGAGCAGCTGACCAACCGCATCCTCTCCGCTGAAGCGGGCATCGACAGTCAGGCGTTCCGCACCGGTGCGCTCCGGGCCGAGGACTGGGAGTATCTGGCCCTCGCCACCGAAAAGCTCCACGACGCACCGATCTATATGGACGACACCTCGGGCATCACCATCACCGAGATGAAGGCGAAGATCCGCCGGGTCAATCAGGACCCCGCCCGCCCCAACGTGGGCCTCATCGTCATCGACTATCTGCAGCTGATGACCAGCGGCCAGCGCAGCGAGAACCGCGTGCAGGAGATCAGCTCCATCACCCGAAACCTCAAAATTATGGCCAAAGAGATGAACGTGCCCATCATCGCTCTGAGTCAGCTGTCCCGTGCGGTGGAAAAGCAGGGCAACAACTCCAGCCACCGCCCCCAGCTGTCGGACCTGCGCGACTCCGGCTCCATCGAGCAGGACGCCGACTGCGTCCTCTTCCTGTACCGCGACTCCTACTACGCCAGCCAGAACCCCGACGGCGCGGAGGTGGACGCCGACACCGCCGAGTGCATCGTGGCAAAGAACCGTCACGGCGAGACCAGCACGGTGCCGCTGGGCTGGGACGGCGCCCACACCCGCTTTATGGATGTGGACTTCAAACGCTGATGAACTACGAAGAGATCTTACAGACGGTGCGCGGCTTCTGCGCCCGGGAAAAGCTGCTGGACGGCAAAAAGCATCTCGCGCTGGCTGTTTCGGGCGGGGCCGACAGCATGGCCCTGCTCTGCCTCATCCGCCCGCTGGCCGGGGAAAGGGGCATCGCCCTCACGGTCTGCCACGTCAACCACGGCCTGCGGGGGGAGACGGCGGACCGGGACGAAGCCTTCGTCCGGGAGGTCTGCGCCCGGCTGGGCCTGCCGCTGCGGGTGTTCCATGCCGCTGAGCTGGAAGCCGAGGCAGGAAAGCCCCGGGCGGGGGAGGACTGGGCGCGCCGCCTGCGGTATGCCTGCTTTGAGCGGGTGCTGGCCGACGGGATAGATGCCGTCGCAACTGCCCATACTGGGAGTGACCAGGCCGAGACGCTGCTGTTCCGGCTGGCCAGAGGCACCGGCCTCCACGGCGCGGCGGGCATCCGGCCCAGCCGCCCGGGCTATCTGCGGCCTCTGCTCTGCCTGACGAGGGCCGACACCGAGGCCGTCTGCCGCGCCTGCGGCGAACGCTGGGTCACCGACGAGACCAACGACGCCGACGACTACGCCCGCAACCGTCTGCGCCACGGCGCACTGCCCGCCCTCTGCGGGGTCAACAGCGCCGCCGAGCACAATCTGGCCCGCTTTTGTGAGAAAGCCGCCAAGGCGGACGAATACTTCGCCCGGCAGGCGGATGCGCTGCTGGCTTCGGCCCAGGCAGCGGACGCAGAAAGCCTGCCCGGCGGGGCGGGATACGCCCTGCGCAGCGGCCAGCCCGTGTGGCTGTCAGAGCCTTTGCGGCAGGCCGACCCGCTCATCCTTGACATGGCCCTCCACAGCCTTGTGGAGCCGGTGCGGGACGCGGAGGAAAAATATATCCGCCTGCTGGCCGACCTTGTGGAAAAGGGCAGCGGCGCGGTGCAGCTCACCGACGCCGTCCGCTTCTGCGCCCGGGACGGCGTGCTCTGGCGGGAGGAAGCCGATCAAAACACCCGCCGACAGGGCGAAAAAGCGGACGGTCCGAAATTTGAAGTATCCCTGCCGGAGGGCGGCGATTATCCGCTGCCCGGCGGCAGAACGCTGCATATCCGGGTGGTTTCGGCCTGTTTTGAAGAAAAAACACAGGGTGTTCATAAAAAAGACTTAAAAAATCAGGCAGATTATGCTAAAATAAACTCGATATGTCCTGTTCTGCGGCTGCGCTGCCGTCAGCCCGGCGACCGCTTCCGTCCGGCCGGGCGGGGGGTAGACCGGGAGCTGCGCAAATGGATGAACGAGGCGGGCATCCCGCCCCGGGAACGGGACACGCTGCCGCTGCTGGCGGCAGGCAGACAGGTGCTGTGGGTCTGCGGAGAGGGCTTTGCCGATGGGCTGGCCCCCGGGCCGGACACCGGGCAGCTGCTGCAGGTGGAACTAGAAAATTTTGGAGGAATCGAATCATGAGCATGCATGACGATATTTTGAAGGTCCTCGTTTCGGAAGAGGAGCTGAAAGCGAAAGTGGCTGAGCTGGGCGCTCAGATCAGCAAAGACTATGAGGGCAAAAACCTCATTCTCGTCTCCATCCTCAAGGGCTCGGTGGTCTTTATGGCCGACCTGATGCGCGCTGTGAGCATCCCGTGCAGCATCGACTTCATGGTGGTGTCCAGCTACGGCGGCGGCAACACCACCAGCACCGGTCTCGTCAAGATCATCAAGGACCTGGACGGCGACCTCTCCGGCAAGGACGTGCTCATCGTGGAGGACATCCTCGACACCGGCATCACCCTGTCGAACCTCGTGCCGATGCTCAAGATGCGCAACCCGAACTCGGTGAAGATCTGCACCATCCTCGACAAGCCCAGCCGCCGCAAGGCCGACATCGCCCCGGACTACGAGGGCTTCGCGGTGCCGGACGAGTTCGTGGTGGGCTACGGCCTCGACTACGACGAGAAGTACCGCAACCTGCCCTACATCGGCGTACTCAAACCCAGCGTCTACGAAAAGTAAGAAATAAAACCAGAACTGGAGTTGATCCTTTTGCAACCTAAGAGACCTCGTATCAATCCGCTCATCCTCGCACTGGCGCTGGCCGCCGTGCTGATGGTCTGGTCGGTGATGGGCAGCGGGTCGGGCAGCACCAGCGGCTCGACCATGAGCTACTCCACCGTCGTCCATTACTTTGAGCACAATCAGGTCACGGCCTTCACGCTGGACCGCAACACCAGCGTCATCACCCTGAACCTGAAGGAAGGCGACCTGCCCCTGCCGGACGTCTCCTCCACCCAGAGCACGGTGCAGTCTACCGGCGGTCTGCTGAGCGGGATGTTCTCCTCCTCGTCGGAGTCCACCGGCGCAGTGCAGGAGGACGACGGCACCGTCACCGTCCGCTATAAACTGCCCTACGCCTACGTTTTCATCGAGAACGTGGACAAGTATATCGAGTCCTACGACGCGGCGAATCCCGACGCGCCCATGACCTACGACTACACCTCCCTCAAGGAGACCATCCCCTGGATGGAGATCATCTTCTATCTGGGGATGCTGGGCTGCACCGGCTTTTTGCTGTTCTCGATGATGCGGGGCGGCGTCGGCGGTGGCGGCGGCATCATGAATGTCGGCAAAGCCAAGGTCAAGGACGAGCACGAGAACAAGAAGACCGCCACCTTTGCCGATGTGGCCGGTGAAGACGAAGAGAAGGAAGAGCTGAAAGAGGTCGTGGAGTTCCTCAAGAGCCCCGACAAGTTCAACTCTCTGGGCGCACGCATCCCTCACGGCGTGCTGCTCGTCGGCCCTCCGGGTACCGGCAAGACCCTGCTGGCCCGCGCCTGCGCCGGTGAGGCCGGCGTGCCGTTCTACTCCATCTCCGGCTCTGACTTTGTCGAGATGTACGTCGGCGTCGGCGCATCCCGTGTGCGCGACCTCTTCGACAAGGCAAAAAAGACCATGCCCTGCATCATCTTCATTGATGAGATCGATGCTGTGGGCCGTCAGCGCGGTGCCGGTCTCGGCGGCGGTCACGACGAGCGCGAGCAGACCCTGAACCAGCTGCTGGTCGAGATGGACGGCTTCGAGGCCAACGATGGCGTCATCGTCATGGCGGCCACCAACCGTGCCGACATCCTCGATAAGGCCCTGCTCCGCCCGGGCCGCTTCGACCGTCAGGTCTACGTCGGCCTGCCTGACGTCAAGGGCCGCGAGGAGATCCTGAAAGTCCACACCAAGAACAAGCCCCTCGCCCCGGATGTCTCCCTCAAGGTCATCGCACAGCGCACCGCAGGCTTTGCGGGCGCTGACCTCGAGAACCTCGTCAACGAGGCCGCTCTGCTGGCTGCACGCCGCAGCCGCAAGGCCATCACCATGGAGGACATCGAAGAGGCTTCCATGAAGGTCATGGCCGGCCCCGAGAAGAAGAGCCGGGTCGTCACCCCCGAAGAGAAAAAGCTCACCGCCTACCACGAGGCGGGCCACGCTGTGGCGGGCTTCTACTGCAAGCACCACCCCCGTGTGCATGAGATCACCATCATCCCCCGCGGTCAGGCCGGCGGCTACACCATGTATCTGCCCGAGAAAGACCGCAGCTACGTCACCAAGGGCGAGATGTTCGAGGACATCGTGTCCAGTCTGGGCGGCCGCGTAGCCGAGCAGCTTATTCTGGACGACATCTCCACCGGTGCGTCCAACGACCTGCAGCAGGCGACGAACATCGCCCGCCAGATGATCACCAAGTACGGCTTCTCCGAGCGCCTTGGCCCTGTGGTCTACGGCACCTCTCAGGAGGAGACCTTCCTGGGCCGCGACCTCGGTCAGGGCAAGGGCTACAGCGAGACCACCGCTGCCGAGATCGACAGCGAGATGCGGGACATCATCGACGAGGCCTACGAGACCTGCCGCCGCACCCTGACGGAGCATATCGACCAGCTCCATGCGCTGGCACAGGCCCTGATGGAGCGTGAGAAGCTGAACGAGAAGGAGTTCAACGCCGTGATGGCAGGCGAGACCCTGCCCCAGCGTGAGGACCCCGACGCAAAGCCCGCCGAGGGTCAGCCCGCTGTCCAGCCTGTGGAACAGGCCGAGACCGCAGAGGCTGCGGAGCCTGCCGAACCTGCTGAGGCAGTGGATGCCGCCCCGCAGGAAGCCCCGGCCCCCGAAACGCCGGATGAAGGCGAAGCCAACCAGTAAACCAAGAGAAAGGGGAGAGTGTTGTGGAGGAAAATTTTGAACCGGTCGCGCGGACACGGGCCAACTATTACACCCCGGGCAGCCCGGTGCAGTTCGTCTGCGTGGAGCTGCTCAAGGGCGAAGTCAGCGGCGAACACGCGGTCTGTCTGACCTTTAAGAACATTTCCCGCGTGACCCTGACGGCACTGGAGATCCACTTCAAGTGCAAGGGCGTGGACGGCGTCATCCTCTGTGAGGACGAGTTCGAGTACCGTGACCTTACCGCAAAGCCCGGCGAGAGCTTCGGCATGGACGATGCCGTCTTTGTCACCCAGAAGGCCATCACCAGCGTGGACGTCACCCTGCGCAATGTCTACAGCGGCAGGAAGGTCGTCCACCTCGAGAGCATCAAGCGGGTGCGCCTGCCGGCCCCCCGCCGCCTGAGCGTCGAGATGCAGAAGGCCCTCGAAGCCCGGATGAACCGCACCGGCATGAAGTTCATGCCCCAGGTCTTCGAGAACGGCTGGTACTGCGCCTGCGGTGCCTTCCACCCGAAGGAAGAGGACACCGTCTACTGCTCCGAGTGCGGCAGTGACCGCATCCTTTTGCAGAACGCGCTGAACACCCTGCTGCAGCCGGAAGCCCCGGTGCGCCAGCCGGAGCCGGAGCCTGCGGCCCAGCCGGTACGCCCGGCTGCGCCTGCTGAGGAGCCTACCCGCATCGTGGGTGCGGAGCAGGAGGAAGCCACCCGTATCATCCCGCCCCGGGCGGCGGAGCCTGCGCCCGGCTATGCGCCTGCCGCTGAGATGGACGCGACCCGCGTGGTGTCCCGCGCCCCGGAGCAGGAGGCGACCCGCGTCCTGTCCCGCCAGCCGGAGCCGGTGCGCCCGGCCAAGTCCTTTGCGCCGGACGAAGAGATGGAGAAGTACGGCACCCGTGTGGTACCCTCGACTCCCGCCGCCGCGCCGTCCCGCCTGCAGGCAAAGCCGCTGGACGAGGAGGACGACTGCGAAGAGGAAGACCCCCGTGACAGCATCGCTGAGACGCTCATCCGCTGGGTGCCGCCCATCACCGCCATCGTGTGTGCGGGCATCGCCCTGTGCGGCTTCGTGTATTCTCAGTTCATGATGTAAAATAGGATGTACGGCGGAGGAGGCAGAGGCTTCCTCCGCTTTTAATTTAAGGAATAACCTCTCTGTCAGCGCTGCCGCGCTGCCACCTCCCCTATCGAGGGGAGGCCTTGGCATGGCGGAAAAGCTTTATCTTTTCGCCAGAGGCTCCCCTACTAGGGGAGCTGTCTGCGAAGCAGACTGAGAGGTTG
>OGOR01001760.1_pt1 | contig 11051 bp, 10 predicted proteins | sample 1552771 | NCBI WGS metagenome assembly OGOR01 (sample SAMEA2580124, study PRJEB22360) | human gut metagenome | biome: human gut; feature: human-associated habitat; material: faeces | place: Denmark | collected 2008/2010
TGGCTGATTCCCTGGATTGCTTCCAGATAGAAGGAGTTCTCATAGACTTCTTTTGCGGAAGCGGGGAGAATGATGCCAATGGTACGCGAATTCTGAGAGGCAAGATTGCTTGCCTGGAAATTCGGCTCATACCCCAGTTCCGCCATAGCCTTTCTGACACGTTCTTTCGTTTCTTCGCTGATGGATGGATTATTTTTACAGGTTCTGGACACGGTGGAAGGAGAGACTCCTGCTAGCGCAGCCACGTCCTTGATCGTTACTGCCATAAAGATAACCTCCGTTTGTTTTGTAGTTCTGATATTCTTGTTTTATACGTTCCGATATCATAGATTTTTCATATATTTTTATTTTACAGCAAAGAAAACAACATTGCAATGCATTTGCATGAAATATTGCGCAAACGCACGCATGAGAAAACGTAGGGAAAGTGCACAAAAACAATAATGCAAAATTGTACAAAAAGTAGAAATCAGAGCAAAAAGTAAAATACTAATTGAAAACAATGCAAAAACTGCATATAATTAATGCAAACGGTTGCGCAAAACAAATGCAAAAGAAGTGCAGATGAGAAAAACGAGAGGAGGTTTCGTTGTGAACGAGAATGAGAGTAAAAAGGTTCCAGAAGTAATTCTTGCGCCGTTAACCGGAAAGGCAGTGCCTTTAAGTGAAGTACCGGATCCGGTGTTTTCAGATAAGGTATTAGGAGACGGAGTGGCAATTATTCCGGCAGATGTCCGCTCATCAAATGTTATCTGTAACGGAAAGAATGCACCGGTTGTATCGGATCATTATGGAGTTATGATAACGGTATAATGGATCATTTTATAATAAGACATCTGCAAAAATATAAAGCAAAAAGGAAATCAAAATAAATAGAAAAAAGAAGAGGGAAAGAAAGATGAGCGAAAGAGCAGCAGGCATACTCATGCCGATCAGCAGCCTTCCATCAGACTATGGTATCGGATGTTTTTCCAAAAGTGCATATGAATTTGTAGACTGGTTAAAGGAAGCCGGACAGACTTACTGGCAGATTCTGCCATTGGGACCGACCAGCTATGGAGATTCTCCATATCAGTCTTTCTCTACATTTGCAGGTAATCCATATTTTATTGATCTGGATACACTTGTGGAAGAAGGAGTTCTTGATAAGAAAGACTGCGAGAAAGTTAACTGGGGAAAGAAGCCTGATGAGGTAGATTATGAAAAAATCTACAAAGGCCGTTATCCTCTTCTGAGAAAAGCATACGAGAACAGTGATATCAGCAAGAATCCTGACTATCAGAAATTCGTAGCAGAGAACAGCTGGTGGCTGTCAGATTATGCTCTGTTTATGGCAGTAAAAGACCGTTTCGAAGGTGTAGAATGGACCAAATGGGCTGAGGATATCAGACTCCGCTGGAACAATGCCATGGATTATTATCGTGAAGAACTCTATTTTGATATTGAATTCCAGCAGTATATGCAGTTTAAGTTCTATGAGCAGTGGATGAAACTGAAATCCTATGCAAATTCAAAAGGAATCCAGATCATTGGAGATATTCCGATTTATGTTGCAATGGACAGTGCTGATGCATGGGCGCATCCGGAGCTGTTCCAGCTGGATCAGGATAATGTACCACTGGCAGTAGCAGGATGCCCTCCGGATGGATTTTCTGCAACCGGTCAGTTATGGGGAAATCCGTTATATCGCTGGGATTATCACAGAAATACAGGATATCAGTGGTGGATTTCCAGAATGAGTTACTGCTTCAGACTGTATGATGTTGTAAGAATCGATCATTTCCGCGGATTTGATGAATATTTCTCTATTCCATACGGAGATAAAGATGCAAGAGGCGGACACTGGGAAAAGGGTCCCGGAATTGATCTGTTCCGTAAGATTGAACAGGCGCTTGGATGGAAGCAGGTTATCGCAGAGGACTTGGGATATATGACAGATTCCGTACGTCATCTGGTATATGAGAGCGGCTTCCCGGGAATGAAGGTTCTGGAATTTGCGTTTGACTCCAGAGATTCCGGATGTGCCAGTGATTATCTGCCACATAATTATCCGGAGAACTGCGTGGCATATACAGGAACCCATGATAATGAAACTATCGTGGGATGGTGGAAGAGCATCACAGCAGCTGAGAGAAAACTGGCGAGAGATTATCTGTGTGATCATGCAACACCGGAAGAAGAACTGTATAAATGTTTCATCAGTCTGATCATGCGCAGTGCTGCGCGTGTCTGCGTTATCCCAATGCAGGACTATATGGGACTGGACAACAGATTCCGAATGAATAAACCATCTACAGTTGGTACGAACTGGAAGTGGAGAATCAAGAAGAGAGATCTTACAAAGAAACTCCAGAAGGAAATATATGATGTGACACTTCGTTATGGACGTAAGAACTGGGATTAAATACATAGTGAAATAACTGGAATAATGACAGCGTTTCGGATATAAATAATATTCGGAACGCTGTTTTTTTAACCGAATCAAGCAGTTATTTGGTTAAAAAAGCAACGAAGTGGTTGGTTTTATCTGTTTTGTTTTATCCAGTCAGAGTTATTTGTCAGAGGGAGAAAAAAAGGACAGTTTCGCAAGCTCTTTATTTTTGTATGAAAAAGAAAACATTGAAATTGTTTTGGCGGGCGTACAATTGAAAAAGAAATGCATTGATTTTCGGGCAATGTCTGATAAAATATTAACCAGAAAAAGCAAAAGGATAGATTTTCAGGAGGGAAAATAAATGAACTATAACAGATTAGAAAACAGTCTGATCGATGTGATCAAAGAGGAACAGGCGAAGCTTGGATATATGAAGGAGAAGATCAGCCTTTATTATCCGCTCAGTTCCCTGAATCATTTCTTTGGCAATAAGACGGATGCTGCAGGCATGATGGAGATTTTAAAAGATTTTCCTTCTTATATAGAAGAGAAATTTGGTGAAGTAGCAGTATCACACAGAGGAGATCGTTTCTGCTTCACTGTTTCGGAAAAAGCTTCCGAATATGTACATAATAATATGAAAGAGAATGAATTTATCAAGGCATTGATCGAACTGGTTGGCAGACATGGATGTACGATAGAGGAAATTAAAGAACTGTTCCATTCTTATTCAGATAAAATCATTACTGAACCAATGGATAACGAGGAGTTTGATGTGATGATCCGCTTTGATGACGGATCAGATCCTTATTATTATTGTTTTAAAGATGAAGGATGCCATATCATTTACCACAGATTTCTGCCGGAAGACTATGCAGATTTTGGATTCTGATAAGAATGAGTGAAAAATTTTCCAACTGTCGGATCAGCAAAAATATATGTGATATTTGCAACAAAAGTATGTTATTTTTTTGTCAAATATCAACAAAAATAAGTCGAAATTCTATATTGACAGATAGTCTCAATAATGGTAATTTTTATTTGATTTAATGTTTTCATTTATAGAAACAAGTAAAATTTTATTACATTATTTTACAGGAATAAAATAGATAAAATTGAGTTGACAGTTTGGAGGGAAAGATTAAATGAGAAAAACCAAAATTATCTGTACAATGGGACCGTCTACTGATAAGGGCGATGTTATGGAGCAGCTTGTGAGAGAGGGAATGGACGTAGCACGTTTCAACTTCTCACATGGACCTCACGATGAGCAGAGAGGCCGTATTCAGAAACTGAGAGAACTTCGCAAGAAATATGACAGACCTGTTGCAGCACTTCTTGATACAAAGGGACCGGAGATCAGACTTGGATGCTTCAAGGATGGCAAGGTTTCTCTGGAAGAAGGACAGATTTTTACATTTACAAATAAAGATATTGAAGGAACTAATGAGTGCGTAAGCATTACTTATAAAGAGCTTTATAAGGATGTGCAGCCGGGTGGACATATTCTGGTTGATGATGGACTTGTAGACCTGGAGGTTCAGGACATCTCAGGAAAGGACATTGTCTGCAAGGTTATTAATGCAGGTGTGATTGGCGACAAGAAGGGTGTCAATGTTCCGGGTGCAAACCTGAAGATGCCATTCATCAGTAAAAAAGACCATGATGATCTTCTCTTCGGTATCCAGGAAGGATTTGATTTCGTTGCAGCATCTTTTACACGTACTGCAAACGATATCCGCGAAGTAAGAAAAATCCTGAAAGAAAACGGCGGTGAAGAGATTCAGATCATTGCAAAGATTGAGAACCAGCAGGGCGTTGACAATATCGACGAGATTATTGAAGCAGCAGATGGCATCATGATCGCCAGAGGTGACATGGGTGTTGAGATCCCGCCGGAATATGTACCTGTTATCCAGCAGAAAATCATCCAGAAAGTTTACACAGCAGGAAAACCGGTTATTACAGCAACACAGATGCTTGACTCCATGATCTCTCATCCGAGACCAACCCGTGCAGAGGCTACAGACGTTGCCAATGCGATTTTTCAGGGAACAAGTGCAACTATGCTTTCAGGAGAAACCGCAGCTGGTAAATATCCGGTACAGGCACTTCAGATGATGAGCCGTATTGCAGAACATATGGAGCAGAATATTGATTACAATACAATCTTTAAGAAAACAGACAGAAATGAGAATCCGGATATTACAAATGCAATCGCACATGCAACCTGTCTGACCGCAATCGACTTGAAGGCCAGTGCAATCCTTGCAGTGACAAAATCCGGAAGTACAGCTCATATGATGTCCAAACACAGACCAGGATGTCTGATCGGTGCATGTACAAGCTCTGAGAGAGTTCTTCGCCAGCTGAATCTGTCCTGGGGTGTTTACCCGATGCTGATCAAAGAAGAATACAGTTCTGAGATCCTTTGCCTGAGAGCAATCGAAGCAGCACAGAAGCATAAACTTGTAAAAGTTGGCGACACTATTGTATTTGCCGGTGGTGTACCGCTTGGAATTCCGGGAAGAACAAACCTGATCCGCGTCTGCACAGTAGAATAGTGGAGCAGGTTATGAAACGGTTAGTCATAAAAAATAAAAGAAAAATCTGGCTCTGGTTTCTGTTTATCGTGCTTCTGATCTTGGCATGCAGGGCTGCGTATGTCACGGGAAATAAGAATATGCAGATAAGAGACGAGGCAGTAGAGGAACAGCAGGTAGAGAATGTAGTGGGACAGGATAAAGTGGAGAGATTATGCTGAATCAATTTTCGAGAACTGAGCTTCTTCTTGGAAAAGAAGCGATGGATAAACTGGAGAATGCCCGTGTGGCAGTATTTGGAATCGGAGGAGTTGGAGGTTATGTATGTGAAGCATTGGTCAGAAGCGGCGTAGGGGCCTTTGATCTGATCGATGATGACAAAGTATGCCTGACGAATCTTAACAGACAGATTATTGCCACCAGGAAAACTGTTGGTCAATATAAAACAGAGGTGATGCGGGACAGGATCCTGGACATTAATCCGAAAGCAGATGTGAGAATCCATAACTGTTTTTATCTTCCGGAGAATGCTGCTGACTTCGATTTTAGTGAGTATGATTATGTGGTAGATGCTGTGGACACAGTGACTGCGAAGATTGAACTGATCATGCGTGCAAAAGAGGCAGGGACTCCTGTTATCAGCAGTATGGGTGCCGGAAATAAGCTGGATGCCAGTGCATTTCGGGTGGCAGATATCTATAAGACGAAGGTGTGCCCGCTGGCGAAGGTTATGCGCAGAGAGCTGAAGAAGCGTGGTGTGAAAAAACTGAAGGTTGTTTATTCGGAAGAACAGCCGATCAGACCGATTGAAGATATGGCAATCAGCTGCAGATCGCATTGTATTTGTCCTCCGGGTGCTGCGCATAAGTGTACGGAGCGCAGAGATATTCCGGGAAGTGTGGCGTTTGTGCCGTCTGTCGCCGGGCTGATTATTGCAGGAGAGGTTATTAAAGACCTGACTGCAGAGTACAGAAGATAAGAAGTGTTTATTTTGAGATGTGTATGGTGTCAGAAATGGTATGGTGCACATCTTTTTTTGCGGGAAATATTTGGAATCGGATGGGGGTATTACTTTTTGGATTTTATAGAATTGTTATAGGGAAAAAGTCAAAATAATATAAAAATTTATGGGATTTTCAAAAGATAATGAAAGAAAAAGGAGAGAATCTGTGATACACTGCCATTATTGACGGATAGAAATCTATTAGAACTGTGGAGATATAGAAGTTTGGTAGGTCAATGTCTGAATGATGTCAGCTTAATAAATTTCAGATTGGAGGATATAACATCGGATGAAAACAAATTACAACAGAACAGTGCAGGCCTGTTTTATCGGATATGTAGTGCAGGCCATTGTGAACAATTTCGTTCCTCTGCTGTTTCTGACATTTCAGGGCAGTTACGGGATTTCGCTGCAGAAGATCACACTTCTGGTTACTTTTAATTTCGGAATCCAGTTGCTGGTAAATCTGGCATCGATTGGATTTGTGGACAGAATAGGTTATCGTGCATCTATGATCCTGGCACATACAATGGCGGCTGCAGGTCTGATTTTGCTCACAGTATTGCCGGAGTGCCTGGGAGATCCGTTTGTGGGACTTCTCGTTGCAGTTATGATCTATGCCATCGGAGGCGGATTGCTGGAGGTGCTGGTAAGTCCTGTGGTGGAAGCCTGCCCTACAGATAATAAGGAAAAAGCAATGAGTCTCCTTCATTCCTTTTACTGTTGGGGACATGTGGGAGTGGTACTTCTTTCTACATTATTCTTTCGTATTTTCGGGATTGCAAACTGGAAATATATGGCGCTGGTGTGGGCATTGATTCCCATTGCAAATGGAATCCTTTTTACCAGAGTTCCCATTGCTCCACTGCTGGATGAGGGTGAAAAGGGGCTGACTATGGGAGAGCTTTTTAAGAAAAAAATCTTCTGGGTTCTGATGTTAATGATGCTCTGTGCAGGAGCCAGTGAGCAGGCGGTAAGCCAGTGGGCTTCTACTCTGGCTGAGAAAAGCTTTGGAATCAATAAAACTATCGGAGATCTGGCAGGTCCCATGGCGTTTGCAATTCTTATGGGAAGCTCAAGGGCATTTTATGGGAAATTTGGAGATAAAATCAATCTGGAACGCTTTATGCAATACAGTGCAGTTCTGTGCATGGTTTCCTATCTGATGATCGCATTTATCCCGGTACCTGCGTTGGGAATCCTTGGATGTGCGGTTTGCGGTCTGTCTGTAGGTATTATGTGGCCGGGAACCTTCAGCATGGCGGCTGCCTCAGTAAAGCGTGGCGGAACAGCCCTGTTTGCCCTCCTTGCCCTTGCTGGAGATGTGGGATGCTCATCCGGACCAACCTATGTGGGGATGATTTCAGGAGCACTGAATGATAATCTGAAACTTGGAATCTTTGCGGCACTGATTTTCCCTGTGTTGATGATAATGGGGATTAAGATGATTGGAAGTCTGCAAAAATATGATTGAGATATATTAAAAAGTATGGAACGATTAATTTTTCATATTGATGTAAACAGCGCATTTCTTTCCTGGGAATCAGCCAGAAGGGTGAGCCAGGGGTTGCCGGATCTCAGAGAAATTCCTTCCTGTGTAGGAGGAAATCCAAAGAAACGGACAGGTATCGTGGTTGCCAAATCTATCCCTGCAAAAAAATACGGGATCCAGACCGGCGAGCCAGTAGCTATGGCTCTTCGGAAATGTCCCAATTTGGTGATCGTTCCCAGTGATTTTGAATTATACGATAAATGTTCCCGGGCATTTAAAGCAATCTGTGCTTCCTTTGCACCTGTGATGGAATCTTTTTCCATTGATGAGGTATTTCTGGATATGACAGGTACTTCTCTGATCTATCCTGACCCTGTAGCTGCTGCTCATGAGCTGAAAGACAAGATTCACAGAGAGCTGGGATTCACAGTAAATGTAGGAATTTCTACCAATAAGCTTTTGGCAAAGATGGCATCAGATTTTCAAAAGCCGGACAGAGTACACACTCTGTTCCCGGATGAAATCCCGGAGAAAATGTGGCCTCTTCCTATCCGTAATCTGCTGTTTCTGGGAAAAGCTTCCGAGCAGAAGCTTCTGAATCAGGGAATCCGTACCATCGGTGATCTGGCAAGAGAAAGAGCATCCAATGTGCAGTACTGGCTTGGGGAAAAAACGGGACATCAGCTATGGCAATATGCCAGAGGTATCGATGATTCCCCTGTAAAAGCAGTGCCTGATGAGGCAAAAGGTTTCAGCGTGGAAACTACTTTTAACGATGATATTACTTCCATAGAGCAGGTGTTTCCCATACTTTTGGAGCAGTGTGATGTTCTGGCAACCAGAATGCGCAGAAAAGATAAGAAATGCAACTGTATTTCCGTGACTTTCCGTACTTTGGATTTCAGAAACCGTTCACACCAGACAAAGCTGGAAAATGCTACAGATCTTACAGATGAAATTTATATAAATGCTACAAGACTTTTTAAAGAATTCTGGAAAGGACAGCCGCTACGTCTGATTGGTGTGGCACTGACAGGCCTTACAGATGGCACTTATGAACAGATGTCTCTGTTTGAAGATACAGAAAATAAAGAACGCCACAGAAAGCTGGATGCAGCTATGGATGAGATCCGGATGAAATTTGGAAATGATAAGATCACCCGTGCCAGTATTATGAACAGCAATGCACGGATTGGGCGAAAAGCGAAAGCACAGATGAAAAACGAAAAGATGGAAGAACCGTAAGTAAAGGGAGGACTGAGCATTAAGAACAATGCGACAATCCTCCCTTTATAAAAATTTCAGAAAAAGTTTTATCGTTCCATCATACTGATAGATTCGATTCCTACACTTCCTCCACGTACCACTTCAATTCTGTGAAATTCTTCCTTGATCAGTTTCACTACTGCGTCATTCTTGGTTGCTGTCTGGACAAATTCCAGGAGCAGGCTGTCTTTGCCATAGTCAATGACCTTTGCCTTGAAGGTTTCGGCAATCTGAAACAGTTCAACCTTATCTTCTTTGGAACAGTTAAAAACCTTAATATACAGAATCTCTTTCATGCGGACAAATACGTCTGTGAAATCAATAACCTTAATAACCTCGATCATACGGTTCAACTGTTTTTTGATCTGCTCAAAAGTTTCATCATCACTGACAGTTGCGATCGTCATTCGAGATACTGTGGGGTCCTCGGTGGTTCCTACAGTAAGACTGTCCAGATTGTAGCTTTTTCCGGAGAAAAGTCCGGAGATTTTGGACAGAACACCTACCTGGTTCTCAACATAGAGAGAAATCCATCTTTTTTTCATTCCTTTATCCATAATAATTTTCCTCCTGATCAACAGTCCATAATCATATCTTCTAGAGTTCCGCCTGGTTTGATCATAGGATAAACCATTTCCTCAGGGTCAATGATGAATTCAATTACTGTAGGTGCCTTTGTGTTCTTTTTTGCTTCCTCGAAGGCTGCTGCAATTTCCTCTTTTTTTGTGACACGGATTCCTTTTGCCCTGTAGCTCTCTGCAAGTCTGATGAAATCCGGTGTGTACTGTGGATATTCCATGCCTTCAGTGCGGCGGGAAAGTGCTCCTGCGCGCAGATTGGTCATAGCATAGCGTTTGCCGTAGAAAAGCTTCTGCCACTGGCGTACCATTCCAAGGTATTCATTGTTAAAGATGCACAGGATAACAGGAAGTTCTTCCAGAACTGCAGTTGCAAGCTCCTGAATGTTCATCTGCACACCGCCGTCACCGGAGATAACGATGACAGGTCTGTCGGGATTTCCGATTTTGGCTCCGATGCCGCCTGGAAGACCATAGCCCATTGTTCCCAGACCACCGGACATGATCATCTGTTTGCCCTCTGTGATTTCCGCATACTGGGAGACAAGCATCTGATGCTGTCCTACATCTGTTACGATAATACTGTTCTCAAACTGTTCGTTGATCTCTTTCAGGATATCCATCGGACTTAAAAGATCATTTGGACGCATTTTAAGCGGATGCTCTTCTTTCCAGTTTTTGATCAGGTTAAGCCACTTGTCCGTTGAACATTCCTGGACGTATTCGTTCATTTTGGTGATAGCCTCTTTTGCATCAGCAACAATGGGGATATCCACCTGAATGTTTCGGGAAATGGATGCTGTATCAATATCAATGTGGATAATCTGGGCATGTGGTGCAAATTCATGAAGTTTTCCGGTGATTCTGTCATTGAATCTGGTTCCGATGGAGAACAGCACATCGCAGTTGCTGACTGCCATGTTTGCTGCATAGGCACCATGCATGCCGAGGTTTCCGATATAAAGCGGATGGTCAGTAGGAATGGAACCTTTGCCCATTACGGTTGTGACAACCGGTACTTTTGTTTTTTCTACTACTTCCCGGAAGATTTCGTGGGCGCGGGAGATTACTACACCGCCGCCTGCAAGGAATAAAGGACGTTTTGCCTTGTTTAAAAGTTTGATGGCACGTTTGAGCTGGCCGATATGGACATCTGTGTTGGGCTTGTATCCGCGGATGTTTACATTTTTAGGATACTCAGCGCTACCAAGTTCTGCCATTACGTCCTTTGGAAGGTCGATAAGGACAGGTCCCGGACGGCCGGTGCGGGCAATGTAGAAGGCTTCTTTGATGATACGTCCCAGGTCTTCACGTCTGCGGACAGTAACGCCGTATTTGGTGATGCTTCTGGTGATTCCTACGATGTCTACTTCCTGAAATGCATCGTTGCCGATGAGGTGGCGGGCTACCTGGCCGGTGAAGCATACAAGAGGTACGCTGTCATAGTTGGCGGTTGCAAGTCCTGTTACAAGGTTGGTTGCTCCGGGGCCGCTGGTTACCAGACATACGCCGACTTTGCCGGTGGTTCTGGCGTAGGCGTCGGCTTCGTGGACAAGGGCCTGTTCGTGACGGGGGAGGATGATTTTGACGTCGTCCTGTTTGTAGAGTTCGTCACTGATGTCGATGGTACAGGCTCCGGGGTAGCCGAAGAGGTATTCTACGCCTTCTTCTTTTAAGGCTTTGACTAAGAGTTTGTTGCCGGATATTTGTTTCATATTTGGGTAAACCTCCTTTGGGTATGTGGATGGGGACGCTCAGAAATTTATTTGTTTTGTGTGCGGTTTCGGAGTCTAGT
>OGOR01001763.1_pt1 | contig 11037 bp, 7 predicted proteins | sample 1552771 | NCBI WGS metagenome assembly OGOR01 (sample SAMEA2580124, study PRJEB22360) | human gut metagenome | biome: human gut; feature: human-associated habitat; material: faeces | place: Denmark | collected 2008/2010
GTGTTCGACGGTGATATCGACGCGTTCATCGAAGCTGGTATCCGCTGGCGTCATGAACAGCGTCGTAAGGCGGAGGAAGAAGCGGAAGCCTAAAGGCCGCGATTCCCGTAATCAGAACAGCACATAGTGGAGGGGTACGACGATGGCGCTGATTTCGCTTGAACATGTGAGCAAGGTGTATCCGAAAGGCACTAGGCCTGCGTTGGATGACATCAATCTCGACATCAATCGAGGGGATTTCGTGTTCCTCGTGGGCGCTTCAGGTTCCGGCAAAACCACATTGCTGAGCCTGTTGCTGCGTGAAGAGGAGGCCACGGACGGCGAGATCCGCGTCGCAGGCAACGATTTGCGACGCCTGTCCGCACGGCAGGTGCCGCATTATCGTCGTTCCATCGGCTTCATCTTTCAGGATTACAAGCTGTTGAACAACAAAACGGTGTGGGAGAATGTGGCGTTCGCACTTGAAGTGATCGGCACAAGCCGTTCCACCATCAAATCGTTGGTGCCGAAAGTTCTGCAGACGGTTGGGCTTACCGGTAAGGAGGACAGCTATCCGCATGAGCTTTCCGGCGGTGAGGCGCAGCGTGTGGCCATCGCGCGAGCATTGATCACCAAACCGAAACTGGTGTTCGCAGACGAGCCCACCGGCAATCTTGACTCTGTATCAAGCGCCGAAGTGTTGAGCTTCCTGAAACGTTCCGTCAACGAACTTGGCCAAACCATCATCATGGTCACGCATGATGCGGTCGCCGCGTCTTACGCCGACCGTGCGCTCGTGTTCGCCGACGGCCAGATCGCGGCGGACGTGAACAAGCCGACAGCAGACCAGATGAGTGAACTGTTGATGAAGGAACGCGAAGCCGCCACGATGAATGTGGCTTCCGTGAGACATTCCCACTAAACGCACTGTAGAAGCATTCGAAGAAGGGAACAGAATTCACCATGTGGTCCATCACTTTGAAACTCATGCGAAAAACCAAGCGCATGCTCATACCCGCAGGCATCGCCATCATGATCGGCACGGCGTTCATCGCCAGCACCTTCCTGTTCGGCAATGCCATGAACGACTCCCTGACACGGCGGCTGACCGCTATGTTCGGAAACGCCAACTATGCGGTGACCGTCAACAGCTCCGACCTGAGTGATGAGGAACTCAACGAAGCGTACTCCAGCACTGTCGGCGACTTCCATCTCGACCAGATCGCCGGCATCGAAGGAGTCGACGGCGTCCGCGCTTCGGTGGAAACCGGCGCCAGCGTTTCCAAGGGAGACAGCACCATCAGCGGTGAGATCATCTCCACCGCGGCACAGAAGAACATGCTTCCCGTGAATATTACGGAAGGGGACCAGCCGAAGGACTCCAACGAAGTCGCACTGCCGGAAGACATGGCGAAACAGCTGAACGTCGGCATTGGCGACACTGTAAGACTGACCTCCCAATATGCGGTAGGCACCGATGGCAAAGCCAAAGCGGACAACGTGCGCGTGGTCGGACTCACCTCCGATCCGAACGGCGCTTACTCGTACTATGGTGGCGCGATTGTAGGATCCAACAATCTGCTTGCCGCAATGCAGGGAACGGACGATTTCGACACCACCGGAACAACAACGGTATACCTCGACCTTGCCTTGGATGGAAATAGCGTATCCGCAAAAACCATCAACAGTGTGAAAGCGTTGCTGCCAAAGCATTTCGATCTGATGTCGCGACAGCAGGTCAGTGACGAAAGCATCAAATCCTTAACCGGCAACCAAACCAGCATCGTCACCACATTCCTCATGTGCTTCGGCGTGCTTGCCATGTTCGTGGCGGCACTGGTGATCGCCAACACGTTCCAAGTACTCGTGGCGCAACGCCGCCGCACACTCGCCTTGCTGCGCACCATCGGCGCGAAAAAAGGCCAGCTGTATGGTTCCGTGCTGTTCGAAGCGGCAGTGCTTGGCTTCGTCGCATCCGTGCTTGGCGTGGTGCTGGGAAGTCTGCTCATGTGGGGCATGTGCGTCAGCGACATCATGCAAGAGGGTATGCGATTCAATTTCTCTTGGCAGGCCGCCGTCGTACCTATTCTCTTCGGTATTGTGGTGACGGTGCTCGCATCCTTGGGATCCGCACGTTCCGCTACTGCGGTGACGCCATTGGAGGCATTGCGCCCGATTGAACTGACCGACAACCGTCGTTCCAGCCTCACACGAGCCATAATCGGCATTCTGATGGTGGTGGTCGGTATCACCATGGCGGTATTTTCCATCTGGCAGGTACAAGCCACCAATGGCGGCGAGGAAGCGAACAGCGATCAATTCACGATGATTCTGCTCATAGCCATCGCCGGCGCCGCACTGGTGTTCCTCGGCATGGTGGTCACCGCGGTGTTTTGGATGCCGGCCCTCATGAAGGGCGTTGGAGCGTTGGCCTCGCTGACAGGCCCTTCCGCAACGGTTGCGCACGCCAACATTCAGAAGAATCCGCGACGCATCGCAGCAACCGGTGCCGCTCTGCTCATCGGCGTCACCCTGGTTTCCACCATCGCAACCGGTGCCGCTAGCGCCAAAGAGACTATGAATGGTGCGCTCGCCACCCGTTATAGCGTCGACATCGTGGCCATGGGCGATGACATCAGCCAGCAAATGGCCAAGGATGTAGCCGACATCAACGGCGTGTCCGACACATTGTATGCGCCGGCGGTTTCCGTGACCTTGGAGAAAGCGGATGGAACCCAGCCTACGTCCGCATTGCTGGTCGGTGTGAAGAACATCGATCAGGTCAAGCAGGTCATGCGTGCCAACTTGGGTAACGCCTCCATCGACAGTGATAGCGTGCTCATGCCAACATACAATGCGCAAACCGGCAAGGAACTGCAGTTCGCCAATGGCACGGCTGATTTCTCCACCGAATGGAATCAGGACGGCGTCACTACGCGTTCGCTGACATTGCAAGCAAACCAAGCTGACTACCGTCGCGTATCCGCACAGTATGGAGCTGTCGGATTCGTGGATGAAAGCCATTTCACCAATGGTGACCTCGATGCCGCCACCCATGTGTTGCTGGTCAAGGCAGATACTGACAAGTCAGGAGTTTCCGTTGACGGCATCTACAACGACATGCAGGCCGCATTGGAGAAGAGCGCTGATGCGACAGTGACCGGACCGATCGCCGAACGCATCGTATGGGCGAACATGATCGACTCCATGATGATGCTTCTGGTGGGATTGATCGCCGTGGCCGTGCTCATCGCACTTGTCGGCGTGGCCAACACGCTGTCGCTGTCAGTGATCGAACGCACCCGAGAATCCGCCACACTGCGTGCCATCGGCATGACTCGAGGCCAGTTGCGACGCTCCCTCGCGGTGGAAGCCCTGCTCATCTCGCTGGTATCCGGCATCGCGGGCGTACTACTTGGCACCCTGTTCGGCTGGCTGGGCGCATACGTGGTGTTCAGTATGTACGGCAAAGTGGTGTTCCCGTTCGAATGGGGCATTAACGGCATCGTACTCGCCGTGGCAGCCGTGGCAGCATTGCTCGCCAGCGTATTCCCCGCACGCAGGGCAGTGAGCACGCCTCCTGTTGAGGCGCTCGCCGAAGCCTAAGCTTCATAGCAAACACAACGAAAAGGACTCCTGCCACAAACATGGCAGGAGTCCTTTTCGCGTATCATGCATACGCAAAACAACAAATCAATCAGACCAAATGGTTTTCGTAAGCGAACACCACCGCCTGCACACGGTCACGTGCATTGATTTTCGCCAGAATATGCGCCACATGCGTTTTCACCGTTGGCAGGCTGATGAAAAGCTTGTCGGCAATCTCCTGATTCGACAATCCATGCGCGATCTCAATAAGCACTTCGCGCTCGCGATCGGTCAGTTCATCTAATTCCGGATCGGTGTACGTCGAATCAGAAGTGGAAGAAGCAGTGGAATTTCCATGTGCGCCAACATTCGCAGCCATGAAATCGCCTTCCATCATTTTCTCGATAAGACGTTTCGTGGCGGACGGTGCGATAATCGCATTACCTTGAAAAACCGTGCGAATCGAATTCAACAACGTTTCCGGTTCCGTATCTTTCAGCAGAAACCCGGAAGCTCCGGCAGTGATCGCAGCCATAACATATTCATCCAAATCGAATGTCGTCAAAATAATCACTTTGGTACGGGCGACTTCTGATTGCGCTCCATCGGCAGCGAAGCGATGCTGCAACGCACTGATCTGCCGAGTCGCCTCAATACCATCCATGCCGGGCATACGCACATCCATCAACACCACGTCAGGATGCAGTGTTTCCGCCAACGCCACAGCCTCTGCACCATCGCGAGCCTGCGCCGCAACCGCCATATCAGGTTGGGACCCGATCACCATGGCGAAACCGGCACGTACCAATTCCTGATCATCGGCAATGACCACACGAATCTTCTGTTCTTCACTCATACTCTCCACCTTATCGGCATTGTTCCGCTCACAGCGCGAAACAAACCCTTAAATCTCCCTGAAAAACTTGAACCGGCTATCGAGACGCGCGCTGCAGCTGCTCCTCCAGCGGTGCTGCGGGCCTCAACTGCAGTTCGCTCGCGCTACCGGCATGAGCGTCATCGCTGAAACCAGTCTCACGAAGCACGCCAAGCAGTTCGCGCATACGTTTAAGCGCGGCGCGCCCCTGTTCGCCAATGGCTTTGAACGCTGTGGAAATCTCGTCGGCGGTAGGCTCTTTGCCTTGTGCTTCGGCGCTATCCAGCATGCGGATACCATCGACGGCTTGACTAATCACGCTGTTCAACGTGGCGGTGACTTCAGCCTGAATGCTGGCCCTGATACGGTCACGTTCCATATTCGCCGCGAGAATACGCTGCTTCTCCTGCTCGGCCACCAGCGCTTCCTCTCGCGCCTGCAACACCAGTGCGTTTGAATCACTGGAACGAGCCCAACGTGCCCACGCCATAATGCCGGCGCACAGCATCAGCACTGCAACCGTATACATAACGCCGGTAAAGAACGCCGCCGTAGTACTTGACGTGACTGAAACCGGTTTCGTCAAGCCTGCAAAAGCGGCGATGGCGCCGAACAAGGTAGTGTATCCGTGTTGATCAGCCGCGATTTTCAAGCCCATCAGCACCGAACAGGTAGCGGCGGCAAGACCGGTCCAACGCCATGCGTGTTCACGCCCATACAATACGGCTGAATACAGCGCACACAGCGACGCTACGATATGTCCAACCTCAATCGATCCCAAAAACACCAATTGCACAACCGACAATACGAACACAATAAGCGCGCAAGTCTCGGGGAACCTGCGTCGAAGAGCCAGCGCCAGCAAGCAGCATGCGGCGATCGCATGAGAGAGCTGCGCCTGAGGTGAACTATCAAAAAAGAGCGTAACCGACATGCGATTCAGCAGCATGACCAATGCCACGGCACCAACGGAATCCATGAGCGCATAATGGCGCTGCGTCCACGCGGAAACACGTTCCACCCAATTCAGCCCTCGCGAATTGGATGTATTTGCAAGTTCTACGGATTTCAGTTTCAACGATTTGAGCAAATCATGCAGATTGGGTGCGGTGATGCGCAAATGTTGCAGGGCATTCGAACGATGATCGCGACCGGTCGGTTGGTTGGTTTCCTTCGTTTGCTCCGATGGCTGATCTGGGATTCGCGCCGATATGTTGACGACTGTGTGAGGTGCGATTGCTTCGTCGGATAGTTTCGCTTTGCTGGATATGGCAGTTGTGTTGCACGATTCGGACTGTTCCGAGGCATACTGTTCGCCGGTTTCTTCTGTCACCTGTTCTTTACCGCCGTAAGGCAGGGTGGCCATGACTTCGAAGCCTCCGCCGAGTTGAGGGCCAGCCTGCAACGAGCCTCCGGCCGATTCGATGCGTTCTTTCATGCCCAGCAGGCCGTAACCTGGCGTATGCCCGTCGATATTGGCCGCCGCGCCATGACCATTGTCGGTGATGGTCAAAGTGAGCAAACCGTTGTTCCATGACTCTTTAATGTGCACATCGACGTGCGGCCCCGCATACTTGCGGATATTCGTCAGTGCCTCCTGCACTACATGGTAGGAAGCTATCGAGGCTTGTTCGCCGAGTTGTTCTGGGCTGGCGATGCCGGTGATATTCCGTCGGATTCGAATGTCGGGGGAGACGTTTTGCGCTTGTTCCACAAGATTGCCGATATCGTTATAATCGGCGTGCGGTGAACCCCCGAATACTCCCAGAAGACGTTGCATGTCATGCAGTGCGCGTTCCGATTCGTGTCGAATCGTCTCCATGGTGTTTCTGGCTACCGCGGGATCATGCGTGCCTGCATAGCGACCGCCATCAGACTGCACGATGATGATTGACAGGGTGTGCGCCACCACATCGTGCATGTCACGTGCGATGCGTGCGCGTTCCGCCAACGCGGCGATATCGCGTTCATTCTGGTCTCGCGCGGCGATTGCCTCATTGCGTTCCCGCATCATGCGAATGGTTGCCAGACGGGCACGCTGCCAGAACGCTACAATGACGGTGGAAATAATGCATACTTCGAAAATCGGCGTCAGCACCAGCATGTATTGCGCCATCATGTCGGCGACTTTCGACATGGATGTTCCTGTGTAGATGGAACCGAGAGTGTCTTCCGTGACCATAACGCCATTTGGATTTGGGTCATTCCAGCTGCTCCATGTATGCACTTTGCCTCCGGTGAGCAGTGGTCCATTGGTCATGGTCCATGCCACCAGCGCCGAAGCCAGAAGACCGATGGTCAACGCCAGAATAATGAAGGCTTTCGTGTTTTTGGGATTGCCGTAGACGATCACTGAATACAGCATGAACAATGCCAGAATATCGGCGCCCAACAGGCAAGGGCCGAATATGAGATGCGCCAAGGTCAATGCCACGCAGAGCAACGCTCCGGTCTGCGGCCGCCATCGACGGATCAGCAGCGGGATAAGCATTGCCGCTTCCCATGCCATCTGCGTGGAAGGCTTAAGGTCAAACAGCAATCCCGGATTATAGGTGATGCCGCCGGTCACGCCGAACAGCAGAACACCTATAACAAGCGTGATGATGAGATCGCCTGCGAAAACATGGCCATGCATCCATGACAAGAGACGCTGCTTGAGATTCGACATACGTTCCACCCTAGCGCCAGATATGCTGTGACGCCATCATGCGCAGGAATGAAATAGCGGTAAGATAAAGCCGCTTTTGTGAGGTAAGGTTGTCTCCGCATGTGGGTGGGATGGAAGCCATCAAAAAGTCACTACCCGCATTGAACATGCCGATGATGCCAAGGGAAAGGTGAATGCATGACGTTGCTGAGCGAATACTACGTGCCCGGATTGCATATTGAGGATCGTTCCATCAAGGTGCCGTTGGATTGGACGGGCCACGAGCCCGGTCATGGGTTCGATGGCGAATCAATCAGCCTGTTCTACCGTGTGGTCACCGCTCCCGAACATGTGCATGATGATCTTCCGCTGCTCGTGTTCCTGCAGGGTGGTCCCGGTGGTTCCGGTCCGCGTCCGCTCGGTCCAAGTTCCGATGGTTGGATTGAGGAGGCTATCAAGCATTTCCGCGTGGTGTTGCCGGATCAACGTGGTACTGGGCGTTCGTCTCGTGTCGATACGCATGTGATTGAGGACATGGATGGCGGCGGCAAGGCCGGTGCCGCGTTTTTGAAGCGTTTCCTCGCCGATTCGATCGTTCGTGACTTCGAGCATCTGCGTCGTACCGAATTCGGGGGCGCACGTTGGGTCACGCTTGGCCAAAGCTATGGCGGATTCCTGACGCTGACGTATCTTTCGCTGTTCCCGCAAGGAGTTATCGCCAGTTTCACCACGGGCGGCATTCCTCATGTTCCCGCCGATGCGACCGACGTGTACCGTCATACGTTCCCGCGCATGGCGGCAAAGACGAAGCAGTTCTACGAGCGTTACCCGATCGATATCGAACGTGCCGCGGCCGTCGCCGACATTCTGCAGTCGCGCAAGGTCGCATTGCCGAACGGCGATCCGCTCACGGTGGAACGCTTCCAATGCTTGGGATCCGATTTCGGCATGAAGCCAAGTTTCGAACGCGTGCATTGGATTCTTGACCAGGCATTCCTTGACGGCGACGGTTCGGCCTCGACCTCGGCGGAACTGTCTGACGAATTCCTGTCTTCCGTGATGAATGCGACTTCATCTCGCCCGCTGTATTGGCCGTTGCAGGAGTTCATCTACGCCAACGGTGAGCTGGAAACGCCGATTTGCTGGGCCGCCCAGCGCGTGCGCGGCGAGCATCCGGAATTCGCGGGTGACATTCGTCCGCTTAATTTCACCGGCGAGGCCATGTTCCCGTGGATGTTCGAGCAGGAACGTGCGTTGCGTCCGTTCAAACCAGCCATGGACGTGCTTATGGAAGACACGCATTTCGGCACGATCTACGATGCCGACCAGTTGGCGCGCAATGAGGTTCCGCTGCAGGCTGCCGTCTATTTTGACGACATGTACGTCGACTCCGGTCTGCAATTCGATACGCTGTCCCGTGTGGGACGATCGCACTATTGGACCACCAACGAATTCGAGCACGACGGCGTACATGGTTCCGTGGTGTTCAAGCACCTGTTCGACGAGGCGTTGAACAGGGGAGACCTGGAAGAACTGTTCTGACATTCCCGAAATTCTCCGAAACCATCGCATCCAAAACAATTACGTCCATTAGAAAAGACGACAAGGAGGACACCATGTCCAATCCAACCATCGGATTCATCGGATACGGCAATATGGCGCAGGCGATCGCCGAAGGCCTGGTCAATGCCGGCACAATCAGCGGCGACGACATTGTGGCTTGTGCGGCACACTATGACAAGCTGGAACGTAACGCCGCCAAACTTGGTGCGAAAGCGGTGCATACCGCCGCACAAGTGGCCGAAGCCGCCGACGTGGTCGTCATCGCCATCAAACCATATCAGATTGAAGCGGTGATCTCACCGATCGTTGACAAGCTGGCGCAGCCAAACACCATCGTCGTGTCCATTGCGGCAGGCTGGGATCTGAACAAATTCCATGACCTGTTCGGAACGTCTTTCGAACAGGCGCACATTCAATGCACCATTCCGAACACGCCGATGGCTGTCGGCAAAGGCGTGCTGGTCACGGAAGTCGACAACACGCTCACGCAGGAACAGACGGAAACCTTCGAAAACCTGTTTTCGTCAATCAGCCTGATCGAACGCGTGGACACCGCACACATGGGCATCGGCATGTGTATTGCCGGCTGTGCTCCGGCCTTCACCGACATGTACATCGAAGCGTTGGGCGATGCCGGTGTGAAATATGGTTTGCAGCGTGCCACCGCGTATCGTCTGGCCGCCAAAATGGTGGAAGGCGTGGGTGCGCTCTATTTGGCCGACGAAATGCATCCGGGTGCCATGAAAGACGCTGTCTGCTCTCCAGGAGGCACCACCATCAAAGGTGTCGCATCGTTGGAGGAAAGCGCGTTCCGTGGTGCCGTGATCAAAGCGGTCGACGCCATCGAAGCCTAATACTAAGCTAAGGAACCATGTCTCTTACTATCGGAATCGTCGGACTGCCGAACGTCGGCAAGTCCACCATGTTCAACGCATTGACCCGTAACAACGTGCTGGCGGAAAACTATCCGTTCGCCACCATCGAACCGAACACCGGCATCGTGCCGCTGCCGGATGACCGTCTGCCGGTGCTCTCCAAGCTCGTGCACACGGAGAAGATCGTGCCGGCCACCGTCACCTTCGTCGACATCGCAGGCATCGTCAAGGGCGCTTCGGAAGGCGAAGGCCTGGGCAACAAGTTCCTCGCCAACATTCGCGAAGCCGACGCGATCTGCGAGGTCGTGCGCGCCTTCGAAGACGATGATATCGTGCACGTCAACGGCAAGGTCGATCCGTCCGACGACATTGAAACCATCAACACCGAGCTGATCCTCGCCGATCTGCAGACCATCGAGAACGCGCTGCCGAAGCTGGAGAAGGATTTGCGCGGCAAGAAGATCGAACCGGCCTACATGGAGGCCGTCAAACAGGCGAAGACCATTCTCGAAGCCGGCGAAACCATTGATAAGGCGGCTCGCGAAGGCCGTTTCGACAAGGATTCCGTCTACGATCTGCACTTGATGAGCGCCAAACCGTTCATCTACGTGTTCAACGTGGACGATGCCGAACTGCAGAACAAAGACATGCAGGCCAAGCTCGCCGCATCCGTGGCTCCGGCTCCGGCCATTTTCCTCAACGCGCAGTTTGAAGCCGATCTGACCGAACTCGACGAGGCTGACGCTCGCGAGATGCTTGCGGACGCAGGTCTTGAGGAGTCCGGATTGGATCAGTTGGCGCGAGTCGGCTACGATACGCTCGGCCTTTCCACCTTCCTCACCGCAGGCGAGAAGGAAGTGCGCGCATGGCAGATCCACAAGGGCTATACCGCGCCGCAGGCTGCCGGCGTGATTCATACGGACTTCGAAAAAGGCTTCATCAAGGCCGACATCGTCTCCTACGACGATTTCGTGGCCGCCGAAGGCTCCATGGTCAAGATCAAGGAGGAAGGCAAGCTCCGTCAGGAGGGCCGCGACTACGTCATGGCCGACGGAGATATTGTGGAGTTCAAGTTCAACATCTCGAAGTAAGTGTTTCTCTGGCTCCCCTCTTTGAGGGGAGCTGTCGCTACAAGCGACTGAGGAGCGGCACGGATAAGGCCTGAGAAGTCGTCTTCTCGGGCCTTTGTCATGACATTGTTCTGCAAGGACTGGCTGCTGCAGCAGCATAATGTGTGTTTTATTATTCGGCCTTGGCGGCTTGCTGGTCAATCCAATTGTTGACGTCGGTGACCGCCTCGTCAAGGGTTGCTTTGGCGGCTTTGTAGTATTTGGAATCTACAGGTTGACGATTTCCGCTCCGAATGGCCAGAGTGCGAGCTTGGCCATCTTGAACGATTGCAATCCGAACGGAATACCGATAATGGTGATGCAGTTGAGCACGCCTGCACCCAGATAGCCGAGTGCCATCCACCAGCCGACCATCACCACCCACAGGATGTTGGCCAAGGC
>OGOR01001766.1_pt1 | contig 11025 bp, 8 predicted proteins | sample 1552771 | NCBI WGS metagenome assembly OGOR01 (sample SAMEA2580124, study PRJEB22360) | human gut metagenome | biome: human gut; feature: human-associated habitat; material: faeces | place: Denmark | collected 2008/2010
GCAATTCAATGTCAGAGTCTAAAAGAATAAAAACTGCATTGGTATCTGTATACCATAAAGAAGGTTTGGATGAAATTATTACCAAACTTCACGAAGAGGGAGTAGAGTTTTTGTCAACAGGCGGAACTCGTCAGTTTATTGAATCATTGGGATATCCTTGCAAGGCAGTGGAAGATTTGACCACTTATCCTTCTATTCTCGGTGGTAGAGTAAAGACATTACATCCGAAAATTTTCGGAGGTATTCTTTGTCGTCGCGGCCTGGAACAGGATATGCAACAGATTGAGAAATATGAAATCCCCGAGATAGATCTGGTTATTGTTGATTTGTATCCGTTTGAAGCTACCGTAGCTTCCGGTGCATCTGAAGCAGACATTATTGAAAAAATCGATATAGGCGGAATCTCATTGATTCGCGCCGCAGCCAAGAACTACAACGATGTAATCATCGTAGCTTCTCAAGCTCAATACAAACCATTGCTGGATATGTTGATGGAGCACGGCGCTACTTCTTCACTTGAAGAACGCCGTTGGATGGCTAAAGAAGCATTTGCCGTTTCTTCTCACTACGATTCGGCTATTTTCAACTATTTCGATGCCGGCGAAGGTTCTGCCTTCCGTTGCTCTGTTAATAGCCAGAAGCAACTTCGTTACGGTGAAAACCCACATCAGAAAGGTTATTTCTACGGAAATCTGGAAGCAATGTTCGACCAGATTCACGGGAAAGAAATCTCTTATAACAATCTTCTCGACATCAACGCAGCCGTTGACCTGATCGATGAATTCGATGACCTCACTTTCGCTATCCTGAAACATAACAACGCTTGCGGATTAGCTTCCCGTGCTACAGTTTTGGAAGCTTGGAAAGACGCATTGGCCGGTGATCCGGTTTCTGCTTTCGGAGGTGTATTGATTACGAATGGTGTCATCGACAAAGAAGCTGCGGAAGAAATCAACAAGATTTTCTTCGAAGTGATTATCGCGCCGGATTATGATGTGGATGCACTCGAAATCCTGGGACAGAAAAAGAACCGCATCATCCTCGTTCGTAAGGAAGCTAAATTGCCTAAGAAACAATTCCGTGCTTTGCTGAATGGCGTATTGGTGCAGGATAAAGATACTAATATTGAAACGGTAGCCGACCTGAAAACCGTGACAGACAAAGCTCCTACTCCGGAAGAAGTGGAAGATATGTTGTTTGCCAACAAAATTGTGAAGAACAGCAAGTCAAATGCCATCGTGTTGGCAAAGGATAAGCAACTTCTTGCAAGCGGTGTAGGACAGACCTCGCGTGTAGACGCATTGAAACAAGCAATTGAAAAAGCCAAATCATTCGGTTTCGACCTGAATGGTGCAGTTATGGCTTCCGATGCTTTCTTCCCGTTCCCCGATTGTGTGGAAATTGCAGATCAGGAAGGTATTACGGCTGTTATCCAACCGGGAGGTTCGGTAAAAGACGATTTATCTTTTGCTTATTGCAACGAGCATGGTATGGCGATGGTGACTACCGGTATCCGTCATTTTAAACACTAAAAATAAGTATTAGGTATAAAGTATTAAGTATTAACCTTGCGGATAGCGCAGTTTTAACTTCCTACTTTATATCTAATACTTAATACTTATTACTTAATACTTTAATAAATGGGATTATTTTCTTTTACACAAGAGATAGCAATGGACTTGGGCACAGCCAATACTATCATCATCACGAACGGAAAAATCGTGGTGGATGAGCCTTCGGTTGTAGCTCTGGATCGCCGTACAGAAAAGATGATTGCCGTGGGGGAAAAGGCGAAGTTGATGCATGAAAAAACCCACGAAAACATACGTACTATCCGTCCGTTGAGAGACGGAGTGATTGCCGACTTCTATGCTTGCGAGCAGATGATGCGCGGTTTGATAAAGCAGGTGAATACTCGCAACCATTTGTTTTCACCTTCTCTTCGCATGGTGATTGGCGTTCCTTCGGGAAGTACGGAAGTCGAACTCCGTGCTGTCCGTGACTCTGCGGAACATGCCGGCGGCCGTGATGTTTATTTGATTTTCGAACCGATGGCTGCGGCAATCGGTATCGGCATCGACGTAGAAGCTCCGGAAGGAAACATGATTGTTGATATAGGTGGTGGCTCTACGGAAATTGCCGTTATCTCTTTGGGAGGTATCGTTTCCAACAACTCCATCCGTATTGCCGGTGATGACTTGACTGCGGATATTCAAGAATATATGAGCCGTCAGCATAATGTGAAGGTCAGCGAGCGTATGGCGGAACGTATCAAAATTAATGTAGGTGCGGCTTTGACCGAACTGGGTGAAGACGCTCCGGAAGATTATATCGTTCACGGTCCGAACCGTATTACTGCCCTTCCTATGGAAGTGCCGGTATGTTATCAGGAAGTGGCTCACTGTCTGGAGAAATCGATTTCCAAGATTGAAACGGCTATCTTGAGTGCATTGGAGAATACTCCTCCCGAACTTTATGCGGATATCGTTCATAATGGTATCTATCTGGCCGGTGGTGGTGCGTTACTCCGTGGTTTGGATAAGCGACTGACTGATAAGATAAATATCCCGTTCCATATTGCGGAAGATCCTTTACACGCTGTTGCCAAGGGGACAGGGGTAGCATTAAAGAATGTAGATCGTTTCTCTTTCCTAATGAGATAAAATCACGGACTCTGATTCATGCGGAATTTAATAAACTTCCTTTTGAAATACAATTACTGGTTCCTCTTCATCGTATTAGAGGTAGCCAGTTTTGTTTTGTTATTTCGGTTCAACAACTACCAGCAGAGTACTTTCTTTACATCTGCCAATGTCGTTGTGGGGGCAGTTTATGAAGTTTCGGGAGGAATAAGCTCTTATTTCCATCTCAAATCGGTCAACGCAGACTTGCTGGATCGTAATATGGCGCTCGAACAGCAGATCACTAATCTGGAAAAGGCGTTGCGGGAGCATCAGGTTGATTCGGCCACTGTAAACAGCATCAGGGAGATACCTCTGACAGATTATCGGTTGTTCAAGGCACACGTCATTAAGAACAGTCTGAATCAGGCGGATAATTATATAACGCTCGATCAGGGTTCTTCTTCCGGCATCCGTCCCGAAATGGGAGTGGTGGACGGAAACGGAATAGTGGGCATTGTCTATGAAACCTCCTCTTCGTATTCACTCGTGATTTCGGTATTGAACAGCAAGTCAAATATTAGTTGCAAGATTGTCGGAAGTGACTACTTTGGTTATCTGAAGTGGGAGCATGGAGATTCCCGTTATGCGTATCTGAAAGATTTGCCTCGTCATGCAGAGTTTAATCTGGGTGATACGGTGGTGACAAGCGGCTTCTCTACCGTATTCCCTGAAGGAATTATGGTAGGAACAGTCGATGATATGTCCGATTCGCACGACGGATTGTCTTATTTGTTGAAAATCAAGTTGGCTACCGATTTCGGCAAGGTGAGTGATGTGCGGGTGATAGCCCGGAACGGTCAGCAGGAACAGAAAGAACTGGAAAATAAGGCTGTGAAATAATGATAATTACCTATATACATAGAATCGGATGGTTTATCGGGCTGGTACTTCTTCAGGTACTGATCCTGAATAACGTACATATTGCCGGATATGCTACTCCCTTTCTCTACATTTACTTTATACTGAAATTCGCTTCCGGAACTTCCCGGAATGAGTTGATGTTGTGGGCTTTCTTCTTCGGACTAACCATTGATATCTTTGCCGATACTCCGGGGATGAATGCTGCGGCAACCGTGCTGCTGGCTTTCCTTCGTCCGTCCTTGCTGCGCCTGTTTACTCCGCGTGACAATCTGGACAGTATCATCCCTTCTTTCAAGAGCATGGGCATCACTCCTTTCCTGAAATATACCACGGCAAGTGTTTTTGTCCATAGCCTGGCATTACTCAGCATTGAGTTCTTCTCATTTACCAGCATCTGGCTGTTGTTATTGCGGGTGATTTCGTGCACCCTTCTGACTTTAACCTGCATTCTTGCTGTAGAAGGAATAAGGAGATAGGAATGGCAAAAGACTATAGATTAGAAAAGCGGAAATTTGTTATCGGGGGGATTGCTTTAACTATTGTGTTGATTTATCTGATACGCCTCTTTGTATTGCAGATAACGACAGACGACTACAAGAAGAATGCCGACAGCAATGCTTTCCTGAATAAAATTCAATATCCCTCACGGGGTGCTATTTACGACCGTAACGGCAAACTGCTGGTATTCAACCAGCCGGCCTATGACATAACAATCGTGCCGAAGGAAATTGAGAATCTGGACACACTCGATTTATGCCAATCGTTGAATATCACCCGTGCACAGTTTCTCAAAATTATGAGCGACATGAAAGACCGTCGCCGTAATCCGGGGTATTCCCGCTATACCAACCAGTTGTTTATGTCGCAACTTTCGGCGGAAGAATGTGGTGTCTTTCAGGAAAAGCTGTTTAAGTTTCGTGGCTTTTATATCCAACGGCGTACCATTCGTCAATATTCGTACAATGCTGCCGCCCATGCTTTGGGAGATATCGGAGAAGTCTCCGCAAAAGAAATGGAAGCGGATGAAGAAGGATACTACATCCGTGGGGATTATGTCGGCAAGTTAGGAGTCGAAAAATCGTATGAAAAGTACCTTCGTGGCGAGAAAGGAATTGAGATTCTGCTTCGCGATGCGCACGGTCGTATCCAGGGGCATTATATGGATGGTGAATATGACCGTCCTTCCGTTCCCGGTAAGAACCTGACATTGAGTCTGGATATTGACTTACAGATGCTGGGGGAACGTTTATTGAAGAATAAGATTGGAAGTATCGTGGCTATCGAACCGGAGACCGGAGAAATCCTTTGTCTGGTATCCTCTCCCAATTATGACCCGCATTTGATGATTGGCCGCCAGCGTGGCAAGAACCATCTGGCCTTGCAACGTGATATGACCAAACCGCTTTTGAATCGTGCCCTGATGGGAGTGTATCCTCCGGGATCTACTTTCAAGACAGCGCAAGGACTGACATTCCTGCAAGAAGGAATCATAACCGAACAAAGTCCGGCATTCCCTTGCTCACATGGGTTCCATTACGGAAGATTGACAGTGGGCTGCCACGCTCACGGATCTCCTTTACCATTAATTCCGGCTATTGCCACATCGTGCAATTCCTATTTTTGTTGGGGGCTGTTCCGTATGTTTGGCGACCGTAAATACGGTTCACCGCAAAATGCCATTACGGTCTGGAAAGACCATATGGTTTCGCAGGGATTTGGCTACAAACTGGGGGTTGATTTGCCGGGAGAGAAACGGGGTTTGATTCCGAATGCGCAGTTCTACGATAAAGCCTATCGCGGCCATTGGAACGGATTGACAGTAATCAGTATCTCTATCGGGCAGGGGGAAATTTTGTCTACTCCTCTTCAGATTGCTAACCTGGGAGCAACGATTGCTAACAGAGGGTATTTTGTGACACCGCATATTGTAAAGGAAATCCAAGACAATCAGTTGGATAGCATCTATCGTGTACCACGCTATACCACTATTGAGAAAAGACATTATGAATCAGTCGTAGAAGGGATGCGTGGCGCAGCCACCGGAGGAACTTGCCGTATGCTGTCAGTGATGGTTCCGGATTTGGAAGCTTGTGGAAAGACGGGTACTGCGCAGAACCGTGGACACGACCACTCGGTATTTATGGGTTTCGCGCCGATGAACAAACCGAAGATAGCTATTGCCGTCTATGTAGAGAACGGCGGATGGGGTGCTACCTACGGAGTTCCTTTCGGCGCACTGATGATGGAACAATATTTGAAAGGCAAGCTTTCGCCGGAGAACGAGTTGAGAGCGGAAGAATTTAGTAACAGAGTGATATTATATGGTAACGAGGAGCGATAGTTTGTGGAAAACGCTGGATTGGGTAACGATTTGTATTTACCTGCTCTTGATTGTCGGTGGATGGTTTAGCGTCTGCGGAGCCAGTTATGATTATGGCGAACGCGACTTCCTCGACTTTTCGACTCGTGCCGGCAAGCAATTTGTATGGATTATCTGTTCCTTCGGGCTCGGATTTGTGCTATTGATGCTGGAAGATCGTATGTATGATATGTTCGCGTACATTATATATGTGGGGATGATTCTTTTGCTCATTGTTACTATCTTCATAGCGCCGGACACCAAAGGGTCGCGCTCCTGGCTCGTCATGGGACCTGTGAGCCTGCAACCCGCCGAGTTTGCCAAGTTTGCTACGGCCTTGGCATTGGCCAAATACATGAACTCTTATTCATTCAGTATCAAGAAAGAAAAGTGTGCCTTTATCCTGGGATTCATCATTCTTCTCCCGATGTTATTGATTATCGGGCAGCGGGAGACAGGATCTGCATTGGTTTATCTTGCTTTTTTTCTGGTTCTTTATCGTGAAGGAATGCCGGGAGTAGTGCTTTTTGCGGGCGTATGTGCGGTAATCTACTTTGTGGTCGGCATCCGTTTTGATGAAGTCTTTATCGCCGATACTCCTACACCACTGGGAGAATTTATCGTATTACTATTGATCTTATTATTTGCCGGTGGTATGGTGTGGGTATATCGCAAGAAATGGTCTGCTACCCGCAATATCATTGGTGGAAGTTTGGCTATATTATTGATTGCTTATTTAATATCCGAATATTGGGTACATTTTAGCCTCGTTTGGGTGCAATGGGCGCTTTGTATTGTGGTGATAGGCTATCTGATTTATTTGGCATTAAGTGAGCGGCAACGTACTTATTTCCTGATTGCCCTGTTTACAATCGGTTCTGTCGGCTTCCTGTATTCCAGTAATTATGTATTTGATAATGTGCTCGAACCTCACCAGCAAGTCCGTATCAAAGTAGTGCTCGGTTTGGAAGAAGATTTGACCGGTGCCGGATACAACGTGAATCAGTCCAAGATTGCCATCGGTTCCGGTGGGTTGACAGGAAAAGGATTCCTGAATGGTACGCAAACAAAATTAAAGTACGTGCCCGAACAGGATACCGACTTTATATTCTGTACAGTGGGTGAGGAGCAAGGATTTGTCGGTTCGGCTGCTGTCCTGTTGGCTTTCCTTATTTTGATTTTACGATTGATATTCCTGTCCGAAAGGCAGACTTCCAACTTTGGGCGAGTTTATGGATATTCGGTCGTCAGTATTTTCCTTTTCCACTTATTTATCAATATCGGTATGGTGCTGGGATTAACTCCGGTTATCGGTATTCCATTGCCTTTCTTCAGCTATGGAGGTTCTTCTTTATGGGGATTTACGATATTGCTGTTTATCTTCCTGCGCATTGATGCGGGACGTGGCAGAAGACTCTAATCTTACTGTTTTTCAATGCGGATGCCTACATCACTCAAACCTTTTAGCTTTTCATCTTTCATTCCGTTGACTACTTTAATTGTGTAATTGCCGGAACGTAAGGGGAGGACGGACTTGATAAAAGTTTCCGATTGGTAAATGCTTCCCCATCCGTGTCCCATCCATCTTCCGGTGGAGTCAGCCAGGCAGAAAGCGATAGTGTCAGTGCGCCACACCGTAGAATCCTGTAGATTCTGACTGATAAATAAATAGAGGTCATGATAAGGATATTCAATACCGTTGCGGACTTCCGCAAAAAGTCGGAGAGTGGTGGGAACACTGTCGGTTATAGGAATCTGAAAAGAGAGTGTATCACTCTTTCCCCATCCCTCGTCGGGAAGGGATTGGTAAGAGTGATACACCGTATGCTCATTGCAGGCTGTCAGTAAGCAAGCGCTGAATAGACTCAATATACTATTCTTGAGTAGGCCTTTCATTAGTTGACTGTTTCTCCTGATTCTGATTTCTTTCCGGTCTGGAAGGACGCTCCTGGTTGGGACGACGTTCTTGACGTTCCTGTTCTTGCTGTTCCCGTTGACGGTCTTGCTCCCGTTGACGGTCTTGTTGCTGTGGGCGTTCCTGATTCGACCGATCTTGTCCTTGTGGGCGTTCCTGATTTGATCCCCTTTCCGAACGTCTGTTTTCGTTGTTCCGTCCCTGGTTCTGTCCTCTGTTCCGGTTGTTATTGTTATTTCTCGGGCGGTTGTCTCTTTCCCCTCTGTTACCGTTTTCTGACTGTTGCGGGCGGTTTTCATTCTCCCGTTGAGGTTGTTGCGGACGATTACCACCTTCTGCTTGCTGCTGCGGGCGGTTGCCGTTATTATTGTTATTGCTTCCTTTTTTCTTCTTTTTGTTATTCCGGTTAGCGTTATTGCCACCCTCTTTATTATTCCGGCTGCGGTCGAAACGCGTAACACTTTCTTGTTCCAGCAAGTCAATCGGTTTCTTTGGTTCCGGTTTCTTTTCTTCTTCGAGCAGGCTGTCCGGTTTCATCCCTTTTTTATTCATGGAGATAACTTCGAATGCACGTTTGCCGCTGATGGTGACCAGATTGGCAGGGAAGTTCTTATCCGTAGAGTAAGAAACCTGGTTGCTTAGAATATCCGCTTTGAAGAAATAGAAAGTACCATCTTTCGTTTCCAGCTCTATTTCTCTCGAAGGGAGACGTTTTTGAGCTTCTACATAACAGTCCACCTCGTAGTTCAGACAGCATTTCAGCTTGGCGCACTGTCCGGCAAGTTTCTGCGGATTCAATGAGATATCCTGAAAACGGGCTGCGCTGGTAGAAACAGAAACGAAGCTGGTCATCCACGTAGCACAGCAAAGTTCGCGTCCGCAAGGACCGATTCCGCCGATGCGTCCTGCTTCCTGACGGGCACCGATTTGTTTCATTTCGATACGTACGCGGAATGCTTCGGCCAATACTTTAATCAGCTGCCGGAAGTCTACCCGCTCGTCGGCGATATAGTAGAAAATAGCTTTGTTACCATCTCCCTGATACTCTACGTCACCGATTTTCATATCCAGATTGAGATTTAACGCAATCTGACGTGCACGAATCATCGTCGCATGTTCTTTGGCCTTGGCTTCGTTGAACTTTTCCATATCTACCGGCTTAGCTTTCCGATAGACACGTTTGATTTCCGTATCTGCCTTGAAGTTTGCTTTCTTCATTTGCAGGGGAACGAGCCGGCCGGTCAATGTAACCACGCCGATGTCATGTCCGGGAGCTGCTTCAACGGCAACTACATCTCCTTTTTCCAGTTTAATCTTGTTGCTGTTCCGAAAATATCCCTTCCGGGTATTCTTGAATTGCACTTCAACCATGTCACTCTCTTCCGCGTTGCCCGGTATATCTGCCAGCCAATCGTAGGTATTCAGCTTTTTATCTTGTCGGGAGCATCCTTTGCAGCAAAGGCCGCCGCTTCCATTATGAAGTTTATATTCCATAAGTTTATATATTTATTATTGCTTCAACAGTACAATCATCTTCAGCGAGAAGTCGAAGAATACCATTTTAGCATTTACATTCTGTTCTATATGTAGTTGCGCTTCGCTTAATTCGTCCATGATGCCCATCACGTTACGTTCGTTGACAAAAGGCGCAAAGCGGATTGCAAAATTCTGTTCATTAATCGTCATATACGTCAAATTGCGCTGGTGCAGGTTGAAGATAAAGTTTTCGCGAATCATGCGCTGGCAGTATTCCAAAAAGTTTTTCTGGCGTTCGCGTCCCATGCTGGCCACCTGTTCGCTCCACATCTTCATTTCTCTTATCTTCCGTTGATAAGACAATCGCATCAGGTTGACAAAGAGTTCGAAGAATAACTGGTTCTCCTCGTTCAGATGAATTGTTTCGAGTGCCTTGATGAAATTCCCGTTTGCCAGGTGGGCAATCGAGATACTATCAGCAGGCTGAATATGATATTTAGTCTGTAATACCCGGTCGATGCTGGCCTCGTCAATTTTCCGCACATTCATCCGTTGTGTACGGCTCAAAATAGTAGGCAGAATCATGTCCGGAGCTTCAGATACCAACAGGAAAATAGTCTTCTCCGGTGGTTCTTCAAGCAACTTCAATAGTTTGTTGGCACATACCGGATGCATTTTCTCCGGCAGCCATACAATCGTAATCTTAAATCCTCCTTCGCTGGATTTCAGGCTAAGTTTTTTAAGGATTTCATCACTCTCTTTGGCGTAGATCAATGCTTGTGAGTTCTCCGCGTCCATTTCACCTAACCAGTGGTTGAGGTTGAAATAAGGATTGTTGATCACAAACGGTCTCCAATCGGCAATGTAATCATCGCATACTTCTTTCTTTCCCTTCGCACTTTTAACGATGGGAAATACGAAATGTACATCCGGATGTACCAGCTTATTGAATTTCACACAAGACGGACAGACACCGCAAGCATCCGTTTCACCCCGATTGGTGCAACTGATGTAGCGTGCGTAAGCAATGGCCAACGGCATTTTTCCGACTCCTTCCGGTCCGCAAATGAGCTGGGCATGTGGAATACGCCCTTCATTCACTTCCTGAATAAGCCGTTGCTTAATTTCTTCCTGTCCGATTACGTCTTTGAAAAACATATCAATAAATGATTTTAGCTACTTCTTTGATACTGTCTACCGCCCCGATGGAATAGAAATGAATACTCGGAACTCCGTGAGCCATCAATTCCTTGCATTGGGCTATACACCATTCAATACCGACCTGTTCGGCATCTGCATCATTTTTGCATCGGTTTACTTCTTTCACCAGATCTTCCGGCAAATCCACTTTGAATGTTTTGGGTACCATGCTCAATTGAGACAACTTTTTGAAAGGCTTGATTCCGGGAATGATGGGAACTTGAATACCTGCCTCTTTGGCCAGCTTCACGAACTCAAAATATTTCTTATTATCGTAGAACAGTTGCGTCACAGCATATTCAGCTCCTGCTTCTACTTTCTTTTTCAACCAGTAAAGATCAGACTCCAGATTAGGTGACTCTTCATGCTTTTCCGGATAACACGCCACTCCATAAGAAAAAGGACTGGCGGTGACTTTCATCTCAGAGCCGTCAACGAAAATTCCCTTATTGAAATTATTGATCTGTTCTTGCAGTTCAATCGCATGATGATATCCGTCTCCTTCGGGAGTAAATACCGATTCATGTTTA
>OGOR01001767.1_pt1 | contig 11024 bp, 8 predicted proteins | sample 1552771 | NCBI WGS metagenome assembly OGOR01 (sample SAMEA2580124, study PRJEB22360) | human gut metagenome | biome: human gut; feature: human-associated habitat; material: faeces | place: Denmark | collected 2008/2010
GGTATTACAATAATCCGTTCCTCCAACGGGAATCCGGGGGACGCACACTTGCAGAATGACATGATTCATGCGGGACAACTTATCGAACGCACGCTTCACGAACAAGGACGTACTGTTACCTGGTTCGCCAGTCAGCTATGCTGCACACGTCCCAACGTCTACAAGATCTTCCGGAAAGAGAATATCGACATCCACCTGCTCTGGCGCATCTCCTGCATCCTCAACCACGACTTCTTCCACGATTTATCCGACAGCATCAGTACGGGCAGCTCCTCCGGTGTATCCAAATAGGATACAATTCCGTATCCTCCTTGGAACTATGTTTTCGCCTGCTGGTATAGTCCTTTCGCATACCTTTGCAAGCATATTAACATATAATCACAAAGGGATATGAAAACGAAAAAACTGATTTTAGTTATTTTCCTCACCTTTATCGGTGCAATCGGAGCGTACGCACAGAAAACAAATGTAAGAATGCAGGAAACACAGGCACGTCTGCTGGATGTCACCTCAAACGCTTATGTAAAGCCGCTAACCGTGGAGTTGCAGATAGACAAATCGAAAGGACGCATCAAAGACGAATGGACGCTCACCAGAGAACAAGCCGAACAGGAGATGAATGGCGACCTGGTCAACATCCGCAGCTATGCAATCTATATGTCTTCGCAAAAACATAATGCAGACGTGATAGTGGCAGGCCAGCCACATTCAACGTCAAAACCAATGACGACGGGAACGGGTATAAAGTGACCGTCATCGGCTATCCGGCCACCTTTATCAACTGGAAGACGGCAGAAGCCTCGGACTACGAATGGATCCGCATGGAAAAAACTCTCACAACAGCCGACAAAGACAAGATAGCCGCCGTCATCAAATAACAACCGTTATCAAATAAACAGACAACAAGTATTAATAATCAAATAGAATTTCAACATGAAAAAACTATTATCATTGGCAGCCGCATTCTTACTGTGTGCAGGCGTGCAAGCACAGATTGTATCATCCAGAAGTGTCAGCATCAAATCCGCTCAGAAACAGCCTTCTGAAACACAATGGTTCCTGCGTGGCGGATTGAATGTCATGAAAATGACCGGAGACGGAGCGGAAGACACCGGCAGCAAACTCGGTTACAACTTTGTTTACGGTTTCCAGAAGCCATTAGGGAGTGTAGGTACGTACTGGGGAATGGAGTTCGGACTCGGTTCCCGCGGCTGGAAGGTCGAAGAAAACGAAAGCGACTACGAATACAGCCTAAGCTTAATGGCCCACAACGTACAGGTTTCTCCGTTTACTTTCGGATATAAATACAACATTACGGATGCTCTGGCAGTCGACGCACATCTCGGCGCTTACGTAAGTTGCGACTATGTAGGTAAGATTAAAGAAAAAGAATCCTATCAGGGAGACAGTGAAGAAACAAGCGTCAACATGGGCGACTGGGAAGACTGGAAGCGGGTGGATGCAGGCATGAATATCGGTGTCGGTATATGGTACGACCGTTTCAACCTGGATTTCACTTATCAGCGCGGCTTTATCAAAACATGGGAGTGTAACACCAGCAATGTCCTGATTCGTCTGGGTGTAGCTTTCTAAGTGAAGTACAATCAAACCTCAATTACACATATATCCAGCGTTCACGTCTTTCTCTCTCAACAGGGAGAAGGGGTGAATGCTGTTTTTCTTAAAAACAACGGAGTATGATGACCAAACAACGATTCCTTGCAATTATCTATCTACTGATAGGGATAATACTGCCCGCCATAGCGCAGACGTTTACGGAACAGAAGAAAACTTATCCTGTCAGTGCCGACGGTAGCAAATACGTAGTCAGCGGGTTTACTTCTTTCAGCCCGGCAAGCGATGAGCATATCTACGCCAACGCGCTATTGTGGACGGTGGAGAACGTCTGTCCGAAGCTACGTGAAGGAATAACGGAAGCCAACGTACCGGCCAAAAGTTTCAGTTGCGACCTGGTACTCGCCTCGCAAGCAGATTCAAAGCAGAACAACACCTATTATTGCAAAGCCATTTTCCGGGTAGCGGAAGGCAAGCTGGTCTACTATCTCTCTGATGTCCTGATAGAATCGTCGGTACTTGTAATGAAGAAAGTCACCGCCATGGAGAAACTGCAACCGGAGAAGAAAGCGTCGCACAAGGAGATAATGGATGATTTCGTACAGGTGGAATCGCAAATGCTCAACCGGATGTTCGACTTCATCGCCACACATCAACTTTCACCAATCACCCATTGGAACGAGATCAGTATCGGTAAACCGGTGAAAGGTATGACCGAGGATGAATGCCGCCTGGCTTTCGGCAAACCGCAAACGGTTCTGGAATCAAACGGAGAAGTGCAGTGGATGTACTCCAGCTCCTTTTATGTTTTCTTCAAGAACGGACGTGTGGAAACAATTATCAAATAAGTTTAGAAACATATAGATAATCTATAAGAAAAAGAAGCATCAATTGAATATTCACTACGTACGCCTATATACAAAAAAGAATAGCTGCTTTATCACAAGACAGCTATTCTACATAATTAATGTAAGCTAAATCATCTTTCAAAGAATTTATGATCCGACTTACTCTAAGCTCGCTTGCTTACATATATTCAAAACATGTTATTTATTCTAGTATCTTTCATGTCGCTGTATCTTTAGTATTAAGTCATTCTACATTCCAGCATATAACTTGTTTCATTGGTGTTCCATTACAATATCAACCGCATACCCGTAACTTTTTCCGGCAAACTGGCCTCCATTTTCCCATTTCTTATCAAAAATGCCATACATAAATCCGTCTACTTTATGATCTTTCCATGTTCCATCATCTTTAAACTCAAAGAATGGTAATCCTGCTTTTGTAAACTGCAAATCAGCAACATACGTGATATTTCCTCCCCAAGTTAATACATTAGCCGCTTTATCATACGCACAGAGATAAATGTAATTAGGAGAGATAAATCCCAAATACTGATTATCAAAGTTGATAACCAGCCGTCCGTCAGTCAATACAGCTTTAAAAGGTACACCATTATTGAGCGGAACATCTTTTGCTATCAAATCATACACTCCCTTCTCATCTGTTGCCGTAAAGGTACAACTACCCGTATAACGTTTTCCGTCATTACGGGTATGCATCATAGTATATGTACCGGACAATCCTCGCTGAACACAAGTCGCCGACCATTCATTTTTCCCACTCTGAACGGTCAACGTCCCTTCCCGATAATCCGTACCGTCCAACATAGGAGAAACCACCACATGAAGCTGATCGCCTTTCAATTCATAAGTCAGCCATTCGGCAGTAGATTGAATGCTATATTCGCGCCGGGTATGCAAAGTGAAAACAGCTTCACCCCCTTGCATAAGAAAATCCTTTGTACCTTCTACATCACAAATAAAAGTATCGCCCAACTGGGTCACGGGAACTTGCAATATATCTTCACCGGATTGTATGACCACCATTGTGGTACGACTGGATATAGAAAGATTAGCCTCAACAACCAAACTGACTTCCTGATCGGACACACTGGCTACCTTACACCAAGCGACATCCGAGGTGGCACTTACCTGTTTACCGCCTGACAGTTCAATAGTTCCTGTGCCACCATCCGCAGAAAACTTAACATCCGACCTTATCGCCTTTAATGCTACATCCGCCGTATCCTTATCATCACTACAACCAACAGCCGACAAGCATAGCACACAAAGTAATATAGAATATATTTTTCTCATAGTCATTCCTTTTTTTATTCATGTTTAACAAGAGTGATAAATGCAAAACGAGATTCGGCATAAGCCTTATATTCACCCGCCTTGCTCCACAGAATCATACCGCGAGTTACAAAATCAGCTTTCCTTCCGTCGTCTACAAACTCATATTCGTTGTCAGAACCTTCTTTCAGTTTGCCGTACATACCATTCACAAAATCAGTTCCTCCATACGTCAGGCTTCCGGGATTCACCATCCAAATGCTCAAATAAGCTTCACTACCGTCCGTCAACTTCTGATTCAGGAGCTCCATACGCCGTTCTGCCTTATTATAAATCATTGTCAGATCAATCGGCAACATACCTTTAATTGTATAACTTTTCATATCCTCTTTCTTCACTAACTCGATTTCCAGAGACAATACAGGAGTATTCTCACCACGTCGGTAATTCATCGTATACTTGCCCAAATATTGTGCGTAAATGATATATTCCGGATCATAATCCACTTTCAACACAACATCCGGAGCATTTTCAGCTACCAGTGTTTCATTTGCAGCCGACCAAGTAAAGCGGTGCAGCTCTTTACCACCAACTTCCACCGGAAGATAAAACTGTATTCCTGTTGCCGTCGGCATGAAAGAAGTAGACGTTTCCTGTCCGTCATATACCACATTAAATGTATGGGAATCCGTATAAAGCAGAGCCAGTTCTTTCCCATTCATCATGCCACTGAACCCCAATACCCCTTCCAAACGGTTCATTTCTTCATCCACTCGGATAGCAGCAGCCAGATAAGGTGTAGCATCTTCCGCCAGACGGGTCATACGAATTATATTCTTCGTTTTCTTCCCTCGAAGGACAATCTCATTCTCAGTATGCGAGCGCAAAAGAAATTCATAATCACCCTCATACCCTTTGCCCGTTCCTGCTCCTCCGGATATATCCGAATCAGAGAAATAATGGAACAAGCTATTATAAGTGTCAAAGTTAAGGGTCGGTCCGATATCCTTCTTAATAGAAAAAAGGCTCTCTTCCGTTTCCTCCGGTTTCCCAAAAGCGTCAGTAGAAATAGTCACTTTATCCCCTTCTTTAAACTTCATAATGTAATTGAAACCACCATATATCTGCGAAGAATGCGGATAATACTCCATTAACCACCCGTGCTCGGAACTTACCAGCAAATCATGATATTCTTGAACGGCTTCTTCTACCCGCTGGGCAACAGGTTTATCGTATACATCATCTACATCCTGCACACACGAAAAGCAGACAGTGGCAAATGCCAGTAAAGTATAAATCAGTTTTTTCATATTCTCAGCGTTTGTTTTAATAAATATGATCCAAATCCAGTTCACTAATCTCATTAGTACGACGTGCAATCACTTTGCGAAGCAGATCAAGATCCACTTGCCAGGAATCTTTCATATACTTCTTCACCATTGCCAGCTTTTGGTCAATGATCGGTTTACCTTTTTCTCCAGCCAGAGTCATAACATTTTCCCACTGTGCTTCCGGATAAGTCAGGAAACAGGCTGTCACTTCAGCAATATCCTCACTCGGTTTACTACCGGCATACGGTGTGACAAATCCCAAAGGAGCGACCTCTGCCAATTTACGGTTCTGCCAACCGGTAGGTGTATAATTACCTGCACTAATCTTATCATAATCTACCGGATAATTTTTTTTCTGATGCAGAATGTGGGCAAACTCATGATGCATCACCTTGAAATAATATTCATTCATGCGGTCGACATTCGTCAAATCCAGCCAGTTCCCCATATACAAAGTCACTTTCAGTCCGCCTTCGGCAGTTCCCAGTGTATACGTCCCCTTATCCCACGAAGCAGAACCTATAAGATGAATAACTTTCGGAGCACAAGCACGTGTAAAATCAAGACCTCCCACTTCATCATAGGCCTCCAGCCAGCAATGTTTCACTATCTTCGCCAATTTCACACTCAACCAAAAGTCCGTAGGTACAAGATTGTGCGTATAATCGGATTCAATATGTTCCATTCTGTATTTAAAGTCGATGTTATAGGGATTGACGTAGTTTTCGAGTAACCAGCGGTCAAACTCACTCTTTTCTTTCTCTGATACATCAAAAATACTCTGGTCTTCCAAGTCATCGTCCTGGCAGGCGAAGAAGTTGCTGCTCACCAGAATACAAAGCAAATATATATACCAATTTTTCATAATCAATTCTTTATTATCTAACATTAAACTATCTTGGATTAGGCTGCATACCAGCCTCTACGACAGACGCCGGAATTTGAACAGCTTTACGGAGGTCGTGAGCTTTCAGCACAATAGGAGATTCGTTCTCTATATTATGGGAAATCTCAATACCGAAACGCTTAATATCCTGCCACCTTTCCCCTTCGTGCACCGTCTCAATACGACGGGCATGAATGACTGCTTTCAGCAAATTTGTCTGTAATCCTGCTTCCAGAGCAAACTTGGGATCAAGTGGTTTACCGTTAGTCGTAGGATCTACTGTCTCATAAAAAAGATTCAGTTCATCTTTGTCGGGTACTTTAGTAGCCGCTTTAATACGATACCAATACTGTAAATCGTTCACTGCCTTATCATATTGCTTAGAGAGCACATAAGCCTCAGCACGATTCAACAATGTCTTATCAGTGGTAAAAGCAAACGCAACCTGACGTCCATAATAACTACCTGTAATGGCATTGGCAATCTCTTTAAACTGGTCCATTTTAGGAACAAAAATAGACTGGTCACCATATCCCAAGACTGTTTCATATACTTTCAAACTACCATAAGGCCCCTTCGACCAGATGGTCTGTTTCTCACAAATCTCACGGCTATGACCGTAGCGATAAGCCGATTTATAGTTACTCCCCCACCATGACATCGTTTGCTGTAACATCAGATTAGCCGGTTCGTCGCTACTAATGTATGCCAGCGTATATTCCATAGAACTGGGAAATTGAGCATATCCTCCCATATTTCTCAACACGGATGACGGGTCCTCACCAATAGCCTCCGTAGCATAACGAATCGCCTTGTCGAACTTATTATAAAACAAATTGAATTGTGCGGCAAAAGCATAGGCTGCATTCTGATTGAAGTGATATAAGGGAATATCATAGGCCTCGGAACTAATCAGCGGTAATCCTTCTTCAATATCTTTATCAATCATGGCATACGTCTCTGCCAATGTACCACGCTCATATTGTACACCGACATTTGTTTCGGGAGCAGTGATATAGGGTATTCCCAGATTAGTATCTGCATCATCCCCATAAGCCATACAGAATATTTTGGCTAAAGCAAAATGCCCATAGGCACGACACATCAGCGCTTCCCCCTTATAAGGCTGCGCCTCCTCCGGATCTCCCAGTTCTTCAATCGCCTGCAATGCCTGGTTAGCAGCAGCAATCGCACTATAACATCCATTCCATAAATACCTTGGCGTATCTTGATTGATATCGGTCATTTCTTCCCAATAGTAACCCTGCATCAGTATATTGGAAGGAAAACCATATTTTTCTCCATTGTCCATACGGTTGTCCGACATAAATTCTTCCATTTGTATGGATGAAGCTGTAGAATAGGCAGACATCAGCAAATCTTTCACTTTTCTCACAGAGTTCAATTCCGTACGCTGATCGGGCATGGTATCCAGATAACTTTCACATGAAGTAATCATGCACGTCAATGCGAGTGCCAGCAATAATATTATTTTATTTCTTGTTTTCATACGCTTTCAACTATTTAAAATCCAACTTTCAATGTCAAAGTAAACTGCTTGGGCACAGGTGCCGACACACCACCGGAACGGAAGAATTCGGGGTCCTGCCCATTCAATTTCGAGTCTGCATAAAGCAGGGCAAGGTTCGTACCCTGTATTTTCAATCCGACACTACTGATAGGGGTAGACTTCAGCCATTCTTTCGGAAAATCATAAGAAAGAGAAACCTCTTTCAAGCGGACGAAAGCACCACTGGCAATGCGTGCAGTAGAATAGTTATACGAATTGTAGGCAATACTCAGGTTCGCATATTGATTGCGTTCAAAAGAACTGGCCATTACAGGGATGTCCGTCACCTTTTCATCACCCGGCAACACCCAACGGTTCTTGAAATCTTTCGGAGTGGCATCCAAGTCACTATACGACGAACGGAACATCGGGTCCAAGCGGACTTTGTTACCACCGGAGTAAGTGACAAATACATTTAAGCGGAAATTCTTATAGGTAAAGATATTACCAATACTTCCTGTTATAGTCGGATCGGTAGGACCTTCATATTTAAGGAAATCCACATCTGTCGATTGTTGCAGGTTCAGACTGCCATAGTTTGCTTTCGTTACGGTTTTTCCGTTAAAACTGAATATCGGAAAGCCATCCGAATCCAATCCTTCGAACGGAATAGAAAACAAACCGCGTACCGGATAACCTTCACGGGCAAACCCAACGCCGGAGATCAAGTCGAATACACGCGAACGTGACTTGAAATCGGTTACTTCCGTCTTATTATATCCGAATATGAAATCGGTAGACCATTGGAAGTTACGGCTTTCGATATTGCGGGTAGAGAGAGTAAATTCAAAGCCATGGGACTTCATAGAAGCTACGTTTGCCATACGTTCTACCGAACCACCGACACCTTGAGTTGTAATTGCACCGATCAAATCATAATTATCACGTTTGTACCACGCAGCTTCAAGATTGATACGGTTGTCAAGAAATCCCATATCCAAACCGATATTCATCTCATGCTTCTTTTCGTAGGTCAAATCACTGTTTTCAAGATCTACAATCTGTAATCCCGATTCAGAAACACCTGCCGACGGACGCCAAGGGGTATAGCTGTTAATAATAATCTTGGAGTTTGACACATTACTCGGACCTACATCAGCCGTCAAACTATACGAGGCTTTCAATGTAAAATGAGATAAAGCAGGTTCTAGTTTCTTGAAAAACTCCTCTTCATGCATATTCCATGCACCGGCAATATTCCAAGTAGGCAACCAGCGGGCAGAGCGTGACTTTCCCAAACGGTTGGAGCCTTCATAACGACCTGTGCCTGTAATGATATACCGTCCCTTATATGAGTAAGTGGCAGTTCCGAAGAAAGCTACGTTACGTTTCTTGGTATTAGTAAGGTCATAATAGTTTGTATTACCCTCGCGCAGTTTCTTGAAAGCAAGGTAATCAAAGAAAGGAATTTCACCGTTTTCATACTGCATCCCCCAGCCGTCAAAGCTATTTGCCGTACGATTTTGAGCATTCGATTCCATACCTGCATAAACGTTGACAATATGCGTATCATTAAACACATCATTATATGAAGCAGCAGCACGGAAGTCATAGCTCAGCATCTTATATTGCGCTGTATTATAAAAACCTCCCTTAGGCAAGATAGACACCGGAAGTGCATAAGGATCATCCGGATCTTTATACAGCCATGAGTTACGGTTGATAATCGTGCCATCTCCCATAGCCCGGTATGCCAATGCCTGGTTTGAGTTTTCGCGTATTTTGTGTTCTTGTGATGTGGCGGAATACTTCAAGGCGCCTAAAGCGCTCAGTTCCAGTTTGCGGAAAAGTTTCCATTTCAATTCCGCCTGAAACTTCAAATCAATAACGTCCAAAGAGATATTGTTGGCATTCAGTTCGTTGAAAATATTAAAATCAGAATAGTTACGCATATAATACTCGTTCGGATCAAGGGTTCTGGAAGTGTTCAGAGCATAACTATAAGGATTGATATCAAATCCACGGCTCACTGTGCCGGAAGCTGCATCAGAACTCTGTCCCAATGTTCCCGGAGCTTTCTGCTGACGATAAGAAGCATTGGCAATCACGTTGAGCGACAAGTCTTTGACTATCTTATAACTATTATTCAAATTAGCCGTGTATCGTTGCACCTTATTTTGCAACATCCAGCCGGGATCGACCATGGCACTTACTGAGACATAAGAAGTGGATTTCTCCGTACCGGTAGCATAACTGACGGAGTGATTCATCATAATGGCATTACTGAAAAGCAAGTCGAACCAATCGGTATTTCTATATTCGGCTTCGCGCAGATAAGCATTCTGAGCTTCAGGAGTTTGAGCAAGACCATACATTCCGTTGGTTTTGTCATACCAGTTATTCAACTGATACATTTTCCCATACACACCACTATTGGAAGCACGATACACGCTGGCAAAGTTCAAATCACCTTTATCACGCATTTCTTTATAAATCCCCATTTGGTCTTGAGAATTCATCAGGTTAAAGTTACGGTAAGACGGCTTCATCCGCATAGTAAACTCACCCGTGTAACTCAACCTACTTGTACCTGCCTTACCCTGCTTAGTAGTAACAACAATCACACCCGACATTGCACGCGCTCCGTAAATAGAAGTTGCCGAACCGTCTTTCAATATTTGAAAACTCTCAATGTCATCTGCATTCAACCCCGCAATAGCCGAACTAATCAAAGTAACCGCATCTCCCGAAGATAATTGATCGGCACTGACTTCTACGACATCGTCCATAATAACGCCATCTACTACCCACAATGGTTTGGAATTACCATAAATTGACGTGGCACCACGAACCCTGATTTTAGGAGCTGTACCAAAGGTACCGGATACGTTTTGAACAGATACGCCGGCAGACCGGCCTTCCAGTCCACGGCTAATATCAGGCAGACCATCCAGCTTTACACTTGCCGCTGTCAGACGATCGGCCGCACCAGTAAAAAGACGCTTGTCTACTTTTGTCATACCTGTAACCACGACTTCGTCCAGTACTTCGGCATCCGGCTGCATAACGATTTTCATCGTCCCCGGTTTAATGGATACTTCTTGCGCTTTCATCCCGATGTAGCTGATTTTCAAAGTTCTAGCAGAACTTGGTACATTGCTGATCGTGAACTTTCCGTCTACATTGGTAGTAGTTCCGATAGCTGTGCCCTTTACTAGTACGGATGCCCCTACAACAGGCTGATTGTCTTCTTCTGAAATGACAACCCCTGTGATTGTTTTAGGTGTTTGGGCAATCGCCAGACCGATTCCTGCTAATAAGCAGGCCAATAACAACACAAATCTTTTTTTCATACGCTCACTAAATATTTGGTTAATATAATAGTTGTCTATTTGCTTGTATGCTTTTTGCAAAAATAAGCACATTTTATTAAAAACAAAACAAAACAATAAAAAATATATCAATTTATTTGCGAATTAATTTGAAAGAACTATATCGAATTCAATTCTCATGAATCCATGTATATTATGTGCTTATTAACATTTTGTTATTATTAATAAGGTATATGATTATTCTAAGTA
>OGOR01001769.1_pt1 | contig 11013 bp, 6 predicted proteins | sample 1552771 | NCBI WGS metagenome assembly OGOR01 (sample SAMEA2580124, study PRJEB22360) | human gut metagenome | biome: human gut; feature: human-associated habitat; material: faeces | place: Denmark | collected 2008/2010
GCCGGCCTCGCCTGCAACGGCGCGCGCCAGAAGCGTTTTACCGGTGCCCGGAGGGCCAACGAGCAGCACGCCCTTCGGAATGCGCGCACCGAGCTCGTTATACTTATTCGGACGTTTTAAGAACTCCACAATTTCGCGCAGCTCTTCCTTTTCTTCGTCCGCGCCCGCCACGTCCGCAAACGTCGTGCGGCGCTTTTCGTCGTTTATTTGCTTGACTTTCGCTTTGCCGAAATTCATCTGGTTTCCGGCTCCGCCGCCGCCCATGCGCTTCATCATGAATACCCAGAACGCCACAAGCAGCGCGATCATCAGCAACGTCGGAATGAGGCTGACAAGCCAGCTCGTCTCCGCCGGGCGGATGACATCCTGCGTCATGCGGTTATTCGGATGTTCCTCGTTATACGACTTGATGTAGTCCGAAACGTCGTTGTAGAACAGGTTCACGTTCGGCACCGTGTAGCGCACAACGGATTCCTTTTTGCTGCTGTCCTCTGTCACGGTCAGCTTCATCTCGCCCGTGCCCAGGTTCAGCGAGTATGCGCTCACCTTGCCGTCTTCAAAGTAAGACAGCACATCGGAGTATTTCAGCCCCGTCTGGTCTGCCCCGCGGTCAAACAGAAGCAAAAGCAGCACGACGAGCAAAATCGGAATGCCGAGGTAGATCAAAAGATTGCGAATGATTTTTTTGTTGTTGCTGTTCAAGTTCCGACCTCCCGGAAATCAAATTGGATACAAAGTGCATCCTTAAATAGAAACAGAAACTTTTTTATCAAAACGGAAGCTTAGACTTCACCGTAGACTTCAGGTTTCAAAACGCCGACAAACGGCAGGTTTCTGTACTTCTCATCAAAATCGAGACCGTAGCCCACGATGAACGCATCGGGAATATCGCAGCCCTTGTATTTTGCGTAGACCTCCACCTCGCGGCGCTCCGGCTTATCGAACAGCGTGCAGATCTCAATGCTGTTCGGCTCGCGGCTTTTCAAAAGGTTTACAAGGTAGTGCAGCGTCTTGCCACTGTCGAGAATATCCTCAACAATCACGATATCATAGCCCTTCAGGTTGATGTCGAGGTCCTTGATGATCTTGACAACGCCGGAGGTCTTCGTGCCGGAGCCGTAGCTCGAAACGCACATGAAATCGATGCGGGCCGGAATCGTAATGGCGCGCATAAGGTCTGCCATAAAGACGACAGAACCCTTCAAAACGCTGACAAGCAGCAGGTTTTTATCGGCGTAATCGCGGGAAATTTCCGCGCCCACGCGCTTGACCATGCTGTCGATGTACGCTTCGCTGTACAAAACTTCCTTGATATCGTTTAACATTGTGTTTTCCATTCGGATGACCCTTTCCTCAAAATTCTTTCCGCTTTATATGCGGGTTATGCCTGCCGTGTCCGTCACCGTAAGCTCCAGTGCCGGGAAATTCGGCTTTGCCGCATAGCCCTCCGCCGCGCCGACCGCTTCGATCCAGATGATCTCACCGTCTTTTTCAAGCAGCAGCAAACGGTCGCGCGCCGCCGCCGGAATGCGCAGTTCATTCAAGATTTTTTTGACCGATTTCGTCACGCCGCGCCCTGCGGGTCTGAAAACATCGCCCGCGCGCCGCGTCCGTACTCTCGGAACATTCGTAATTTTATCACAATCCGAAAAGTTTTGGAATAACAAATTATGAACTTTCCGGTTGATTTCTTCTTTTTCGGGAATTTTTTTCTCCACAAACAGCGTTTTTCCGTTCGGAAGCACGTTTTCGCCCGCTCTCAGCGGAACAGAAAACACATTTTGGTCTTTTATCTCCCGGTTTTTTCGCACCGTGAGCGTGTCCTGCTTCGCCTCCAGCACGATGTCCCCCGGCAAAGAGAGGCTGCCGCCCATGAAAACGCAGCCCGCCGCCCTGCAAATGTGCTCATAAGAGAGCCGCCCGTAAGACGATAACAGCAGTTCCAGTGCCGCACGCAGCACCGCCTCGTGTGCGCTCCGCAAAGCTTTCAAGTCATACCCGTAAGGCGTTTTCGCTTTACAGAGCAATTCATTCGCGCACGCAAACACAAATTCATTCTGCAACCGCATGCTCTCCGCAAAGCGGGACGTCGCCTGCGTCATCTGCGGGTTTACGTCCTTCAGCACCGGCAGCACGCTGTGGCGCAGCTTATTGCGCGTGTAGTCCACCGTCAAATTCGTGGAGTCCGTCACGTAGTCAAGTTGATATACTTTACAGAGATGTTCCACCTCTGCGCGGGAAATGTTCAAAATCGGGCGATAAATTCTGCCGCGCCGCGGCGGAATGCCCCCTGCGCCGTGCGACCCCATGCCGCGCGTCAGGTTCAAAAGCAGCGTTTCGGCATTATCGTCGGCGTTGTGCGCCGTGGCGATGCACCCGTTTTCCCCTGCTTCCTCCGCAAAGCACGCGTAGCGCACGCGCCGCGCGCATTCCTCCACGCCCTCGCCGCTTACGGCCGCAAGCGCGGGAATATCCTTATAGATCACCTTGCAGTGAAGTTCAAGTGCTTTACAGTAATCCTGCACAAATTCCGCGTCGCGGTCGGCTTCCGCCCCCCGAATACCATGGTGCACATGCACCGCAAGCAAACGCTCCGCGCCGTACTTCTGTACAAGCAAATACGTCAGCAGCACGGAATCCGCCCCGCCGGAAAGCCCCACGACAATTTTTCCCGTCTCCGGCAGATCATACCGCACGCGGGCGAGGATGTCCTCAGCTTTCATGACGCACAACTTCCTGCGATGTAAAGCGCATGAACTCGCCCTGCCAGTGCAGCGGCACGCTGCGCAGATCGCCGTGACGGTTTTTCGCCACGATGACCTCGGCCTTGTTTTTGTCCACGTCTTCGGGCGAAGCCGATTCATTCGCGTAGTACGCGTCTCGGTACAGGAACAGCACGATGTCGGCGTCCTGCTCGATGGAGCCGGAATCTCGCAGGTCAGAAAGCACCGGGCGGTGCTCCTGCCGCTTTTCACCCGCACGGGCAAGCTGCGCCAATGTCACAACCGGGATATTCAGCTCTTTCGCCATGATCTTGAGGCTTCGCGTGATCTCGGAAATTTCCTGCACGCGGTTATCAATGCGCTTTGCACTGTTCATCAGCTGTAAGTAGTCGATGATGACAAGATCAACATTTTTTAAACGACGCACTTTTGCTTTCATCTCCGGCACCGTAATGCCCGGGGAATCATCGAGGTACAAATCAGCCTTAGAGAGAATATCGCCCGCCTCCACAAGGCGCGTCCATTCGCCCTCCGTCAAGTCGCCCGTGCGCAGCTTTGTGCCGCCGACGAGTGCCTCCGTGGAAATGATACGGGAAGCGAGCTGCTCCTTGCTCATTTCCAACGAGAAAAACGCCACGCGCTTGCCCGCCGTGATGGCGGCATGGCGCGCAATGTTCAGCGCAAAGCTCGTTTTGCCCATGCCGGGTCGTGCGCCGATGATGACAAGGTCGGAGCGGTTCAGGCCCGTGATCGTGTTATCCAGCTCGCGGATACCCGTAGGGATGCCGCGGTACAGGTCTTTGTCCGGCGAATTCAAGCGGTCAAGGCGTTCAAATGTCTCAAACAGCACTTCGTTCAGGCGCTCAAGACCCTTTAACGCCTTGCCCTGGCGGATGTCAAAAATGCGCTGCTCGGCGGAATCCAAGAGGAGCGAGGTTTCGCCGGTGTCCTCCATGGCGTCATCCAAAATGCCGCGCGCCGCCTGAATGAGCATACGCAAATCGTAGCGGTCACGCACAATGGTGCAGTAACGCTCCACATTCGAGACGCTCGGCACAAGCTGCGCAAGCTGCATCAGATACACCTTTCCGCTGCCCTCATCGAAGTTTTCCTCTTCGCGCAGGTGCTCCAGCAGCGTGACGAGATCCACCGGCTGGCCTGCCGTGAACATATCGAGCATCGCGCTGTAAATCGTGCGGTTATTGACCTGATAAAAATAGTCCGCGCGCGGCAGCATTTCCGCCACGGTCGAGAGACAGTCGGGCTCCAGCAACACCGCGCCCAGCACCGCCTGCTCGGCCTCTGCGCTGAACGGCATCACCGTTCCGGGCAGTGCCGGCGTATTCAGTTGAAAATTATCTTCCGGCATTTTTACCACCCTTTTTTGAGTGAAATTACTTCAAAGTGAAAACGATTTCCGAATCGTAAACGACTTTTAGTCATTGCAAAATTTAATGCTGCGCATCAAGGAAATCAGGCTTTTACTGTGCTTCGGTCACCGATACCGCCAGCTTCGCGGTGATGCCGTTATAGAGCTTCACCTCAATGTGATAGCCGCCGAACGCCTTGATGTCGGTGTCGAGGTGGATCTTGCGCTTGTCGATGTCGAAGCCGTACTGCTTTTTAATCTCCTGCGCAATCTCCTTTGCGGTGACGGAGCCGAACAGTCTGCCGCCCTGGCCCGCCTTTGCGGTGATGCGGACGGTCTTGTCCTTCAAAGCTTCCGCAATACGCTGCGCTTCTTCGGTCTCGGTTTTCACTTTATATGCCTTGGAGGCCTCGGCGTTTTTCAGCTCGTTCATCACCTGTGCGTTCGCTTCCTTTGCAAGCTTGCGCGGCAGCAGGAAATTGCGTGCGTAGCCTTCTGCTGCATTGATGAGCTCGCCTTTTTTGCCTACACCTTTTACATCTGCTAAAAGTACAACTTTCATGGTCGTATCTCCTATCGTTTAAATCTATCGCTAAAGCAGTCAAACGGCTTCGCGCCGCTTTGCCGCATTAGTTATTCTTTTTCGTCGCTTCGGAAAGCTTTTCGTCCAGCACGCGGATGAGTGCCTTGCGCACATCGTTCGTGGTGCTGTTTTTAATCTGCGCGCCCGCCATGTTGAGGTGACCGCCGCCGCCGAATTCCTCCAGCAAAATCTGCACGTTCACGTCGCCGAGGCTTCGTGCCGAAATGGCAATCTCATTGCCCACGCGGAAAATGACGAACGACGCGCGCACGCCCTGAATGGACAGCAGCTCGTCCGCCGCCTGCGCCGCCGCAATGCGCACATTCGGGAATTCCCAGTTGGAGCACGCAATGGCGCAGCCCTTGTAAACCTCCGCACCTGCCACAAGCTGAGAGCGCTCTTTATAGGTATCGAGCGAATTTGCAAACATCTTCTTCACTTCCACCGTGTCGGCGCCGCGGCGCTTTAAGTAGGCGGAAGCTTCAAATGTACGCACGCCCGTCTTCAAAACGAAGTTTTTTGTGTCCAGCATAATGCCGGAAAGCAGTGCCGTCGCTTCTTTTTTATTGAGCGCAGAGCTGTTGATATACTGCACGAGCTCCGCCACCATTTCGGAAGCCGAGCTGGCGTACGGCTCATGGTAAAAGATGATCGCGTTTTCAATGTGCGTCACCATCATGCGGTGGTGGTCGATGACGACCACGCGCGGAATGGCCTTTAAAACTTCTTGGCTCTCCACAAACGAGGTGGAATGTGTGTCCACCACAATGAGAAGCGAGCGCTGCGTGCAGCGGTCGAGCGCCTCCTGCGGGGTGATGAACATGTTTTCATACTCCGGCTGATGCTCAAACGCGTTGATAAGCGTCGTCGCCATAGAGCGGCCCTTGTCGATCACAATGCTTGCACGGCGGTCAAGGCCTTTCGTCACGGCCGCCCACATGCCGACCGCCGCGCCCACGGCGTCAAGGTCAGAATTCGTGTGCCCCATGATGAAAATATGGTCGCTCGATTTAATGTGGTCGGAAAGCGTCGCGGCAATAACGCGCGTGCGCACCTTGTCGCGCTTTTCAACACCCTTGGAGAGGCCGCCGAAGAACTCGTATGTACCGTCCTGCTGGTAGATGGCCACCTGGTCGCCGCCGCGGCCGAGCGCCATTTCCAGTGCCTGACGGGCATGCAGTTCGCTTTCCGTCGCCGTTACGCCCGCGCGGCCGATGCCGATGGAGATCGTGGCAGACATGTTATTCTCACCCTTCACGGCGCGCACGCTGTCCAAAACGGCAAAGCGCTTCGTTTTGGCTTCTTCAATGTGCTGGTCGTCCGTGATGAGCATATAACGCCCGTTCGTCATGCGGCGCAGAAAGCCCTCCATGGTGTCGATCGCCCAGCTGCGCAGGACGGATTCCACCTCGGACGTGATGCGGGAATCCTCACTGCCGGAGGCATCGCGCGTCAGCTCCTCGCGGTTATCAAACGAGATAACCGCAATGACCGTGCGCTTTTCGCGGTAGTCGCGCTGAATCTGCTTATAATACGTGTCGTCCACAAAGTAAAGCACACTGCCGCTTTCGGTGCGCAGGCCGTAGGCCGTAAACTCGCGGTCGCCGTAGGAAACGGAGGTTCCGTTTTCGGATAAAATCTGACGCAAAGTCTTCGGGTAAATGTACGCCGCAATGTTATCGCCGCAGCCTTCGCCGTTTTCGGTGAATAAATCCTGAAAGCGCTCGTTCGTCCAGACGATGTCGCCCGCCGATCCCAGCACCGCAAGGGGCAGCGCAAACTGCCCGAGGTTGCGCTGTTCATCGGCGGAAAGCACCTTTCTCGCAGCTCTGAGCGCCGTGTACACATGCACGCGGTAATGCAGGTCGGTCATGATAACCGCTGCCAAACACAGGCCGGAAACCGTGATCTCCACCGCAAACAGAATCTTATTCTGCGTATAGCTGAAGCACGCCATAATGAACATGACCGCTGCCATAACATAATAGACCGGCGAGGTCGCCCAGATGCGTCGCTTGTTCATTTCCCGTCTCTCCTTCTGAGGGGAACCCCCAAGAAACTAATCTAACTTAAACTGAATTTAAACTTCCATGATGATCGGCAGGATCATCGGGCTGCGCTTTGTGCGGTTATATAACAGTCTGGAAAGGTTGTCGCGCACGCGCAGCTTAATGGCGCTCCACTCGCGCACGTTTTCGTCCGCGCACTGCTCAATCGTGCTGTTGACAAGCCGTCTCGCCTCGTCCATCAGCGCCTCGCTCTCGCGCACATACACAAATCCACGGGATACGATATCCGGACCGGAAACAACTCTGCCGGAGCCTGCCTCAATCGTGCACACCGCAATGATGAGACCGTCCTCCGCAAGGTGCTTTCTGTCGCGCAGCACAATGCTGCCGACATCGCCCACGCCGAGGCCGTCCACCATAACCGCGCCCGCCTGTACATCGGGCAGCTGTTTCATGTAGTCTTCATTGATCTCCACCACGCTGCCGACATCGCCGATGAAAATGTTCTCCGGCGGCATGCCCATGCTGACGGCCACGCCCGCATGCTTGCGCAGGTGCTTCTGCTCGCCGTGCACCGGGATGAAGTACTTCGGCTTCGTCAGCGCCTGAATAAGCTTCAGCTCTTCCTGACACGCGTGGCCGGAAACGTGCACCTCGTACATGGATTCGTACACCACATCGCAGCCGCGCTTCAAAAGCTCGTCTACAACGGTGCCGACCATCTTTTCGTTGCCCGGAATGGGGCGCGCGGAAATGATGATCATGTCGTCCTCACCGACCGCGACCTGACGGTGGTCGGCAAACGCCATGCGGGTAAGTGCAGACATCGGCTCTCCCTGACTGCCCGTCGTGATGAGCACAATCTGCTCCTTCGTGTAACGGGAGATCATGTTGAGGTCGATGAGCAGACCGTCCGGCACTTTGAGATAACCGAGCTCGCTCGCAATGGACATGACGTTCACCATGCTTCTGCCGGAAAGCGCCACTTTTCTGCCGTACTTTTCCGCGCAGTTGATAATCTGCTGCACGCGGCTGATGTTCGACGCAAACGTCGCGATGATGAGTCGCTTTTTATTCGCTTCCGCGCGGGCAAAGAGTGCGTCAAACGTCGCGTTCACCTTCTGCTCCGTCTGTGTGTAGCCGGGGCGCTCTGCGTTCGTAGAGTCCGCCATCAGCAGCAAAACGCCCTCCTGACCGAGCTGCGCAAAGCGCGCAAGGTCGATCATGCCGCCCTGCGTGGGGGTGAAATCGATCTTAAAGTCGCCCGTGTGGACAATGACGCCCGCAGGGGTGTGCAGCGCAAGACCCACAGCGTCGGAAATGGAGTGGTTTACGTGGATAAGCTCCACGTCGAAGCAGCCGAGCTGAATGTGCGAGCCCGCCGTTGTGACGTTCAGCTTCACATAGCCGAGGTTGTGCTCCTTGAGCTTATTCGCAATCAGCGCCACCGTCAGCGCCGTGCCATACACCGGCACATTGATCTTTTTGAGCAAATACGGCAGGGAACCGATGTGGTCCTCATGACCGTGCGTGATGACAATACCGCGGATGCGGTCCTTGTTTTTCTCAACAAATGTGAAATCCGGAATAACCGCGTCGATGCCGGGCATTTCCTCGTCCGGGAAGGCAAGGCCGCAGTCCACGATAACCATGTCGTTTTCGCACTCAAACAGCGTGAAATTCTTGCCGATCTCATTTAAGCCGCCGAGGAAATACGCGCGCACAGAGGGCTTCTGCTTTGTGCGCCTGCCCCTGCCTTTGTTATTTTTCGTCTGCGTGCTTTTTGTTGTCTTAGCGGGTGCTTTTTCACCGTTTGGGGCCGATTTTACCGTTTTCGTCGTCTTTTTGTGTGCGTCCGTGTTTTGCGCGGTACGCGTGCGCTTCGGCTTCGTCTCTTTTGTTTCGCTCACGGTTTGCTGTGCCGCTTCTTCTTTTACCTGCGCGTTTTCCGTTCTGCGCGTTTTCTGGCGTCTCACCGGCTTTTCGATGGGGCCGGAAATCTTGCCGATGAAGCTTTCCCCTGCACCGCTGAGGGGCTGGTCCTGCTGCTTTGCAGGCGCGTCGCCGAGCGACGTTAATTTCGTCATTTTTCTGATTCTTTTTTCTGCCAAATTGACCTTCCTTTCAAATAACACAGGCGCACTGTCGCAATTCACGCAAGAATAAGGTATACAAAAGCACCAACCGATGCTCTGCGCAGTGTCGCCTTTCGGCATGAGCAGAATAAAACGCACGCAAGTCCGCGCCGCCTTCTGCTTTTCTTTCTTCTGTTTTTTCCGTTCAACACATGTAAATCAAAACACCGCAGCGTTTTTTTCATTATCCGTTACACGTACCGTTTACGTGCAAAGTGTCAGCCGTTCACGCATGCGAAAAATACCCGCACACAAAAAGATAATTCTATTTTACGCTATTCTCCCCGTGCTGTCAAGCCGCGTGCCGTTTCGCTCTGTACGGAGTTTGGGCACACCACAGAGGTTCTATTCCCATATTCTCCCGATTTTTTGTGTTCTGTACGCCGGTTTTCAAAAAACGGCCGCCGTTTTCTTCCATTTTGTACGGAAAACTCTCGTTCGGGGCCTTTATTTCCTGCTTTTTCAGAAAAATTTTGACTTTCTGGAATTTCCCTATTGAAAAGTATACCAATTTGGTGTATATTTATCTCGCTGAGGAAAGAATATGCGTATCCCGACCGATCGATCCCAAATGCGTTTTCTGTTCCCTCACAAAAAACACTATCCGAAAGGTACTGATAAAGCTATGGAAAACAACGGCAAGAAGATCATCTATGCGGACAACGCCGCTACCACTGCCGTCTCCCCTGCGGTGCTTGAGGCTATGCTGCCGTACTACACCGAATGCTACGGCAACCCGTCAAGCCTGTATGCGCTCGGCACGGCTGCAAAAAAGCCGCTTGAGGAAGCACGTGCAAAAGTAGCAAAATGTCTCGGTGCAGAGCCGAATGAGATCTACTTCACAAGCTGCGGCAGCGAAAGCGACAACTGGGCCATTAAGGGCGCAGCGCACAAGATGCTGAAAAAGGGCAAAAACCACATCATCACAAGCAAGTTTGAGCACCACGCGGTGCTGCACACCTGCGCAGCGCTCGAAAAAGAGGGCTTTGAGGTCACGTACCTCGACGTGCATGAAAACGGCATCGTCGTCCCGGAAGAGCTCGAGGCCGCCATCACCGATAAGACCGGCCTTGTCACCATCATGTATGCCAATAACGAGATCGGCACCATCCAGCCCATCCCGGAGATTGGTGAAATCTGCAAAAAGCATGGCGTTTGGTTCCACACCGACGCCGTACAGGCTGTCGGCAATGTGCCGATCAACGTAAAAGAGCAGAACATTGACATGCTGTCCCTCAGCGGCCACAAGTTCCACGGCCCGAAGGGCGTCGGCGTGCTGTATATCAAGAAAGGTATCATCCTGCCGAACCTCATCGATGGCGGTGCACAGGAGCGCGGCCGCCGCGCCGGCACCGAAAACGTTGCAAGCATTGTCGGCCTCAGCGTTGCGCTCGAGAACGCCATCAATACGATGGACGAAAAGAACGCAAAGCTGCGCCGCATGCAGGATAAGCTCATCACGGAGCTTTCAAAGATTGACCGCAGTCATTTGAACGGCGACCGCTACCATCGTCTGCCGGGCAACGTGAACTTCTCCTTCGAAGGCGTTGAGGGCGAATCTATGCTGCTGATGCTCGACCTTAAGGGTGTCTGCGCTTCTTCCGGCAGCGCCTGCACCAGCGGTTCTCTCGACCCGAGCCATGTGCTGCTTGCCATCGGCCTTAAGCACGAGGTTGCCCATGGTTCCCTGCGTCTCAGCTTCAGCGACGTGAACGACGAGAGCGACGCCGATTACATCATCAAGGTGCTCCCGAAGATCATCGATCGTCTGCGCGCCATGAGTCCGCTGTGGGATGCGATCATCCACGGCCGCACAATCTCTTAATTTTAAAATAATCCGGTACGAATGTACGAAAGGAAATGAAACGATATGGCATACAGTGCAAAAGTAATGGAACACTTCTCCAACCCGCACAACGTTGGCGAAATCAAAGATGCAGACGGTGTCGGTGAAGTCGGCAACCCGAAGTGCGGCGACATCATGCGCATGTACATCAAGGTCGATAACGACGTCATCACGGACGTAAAGTTCATGACCTTCGGCTGCGGCGCGGCCATCGCGACAAGCAGCATGGCGACCGATCTTGTAAAAGGCAAGACGATCCCGGAAGCTCTGAAACTGACGAACAAGGCGGTCATGGAAGCGCTGGACGGTCTTCCGGCCATCAAGATTCACTGCTCCGTTCTGGCCGAG
>OGOR01001777.1_pt1 | contig 10968 bp, 5 predicted proteins | sample 1552771 | NCBI WGS metagenome assembly OGOR01 (sample SAMEA2580124, study PRJEB22360) | human gut metagenome | biome: human gut; feature: human-associated habitat; material: faeces | place: Denmark | collected 2008/2010
GTGCGGCCTGTTTGGCGTGCCACAAGACGTAGCCGGCATTGGCGAAGGCTGCGGCGAGCGAATCCACCGGGGCGTCGATGCCCAGGCGGTCGAAGACCTCGACGAACGTTAAGTCCATATATACGTCGTCGTAAAGCCCCGGCGTATTCTCGTACCACCATTTGATGTAATGTTCCGGCCACGGGATGGGGGTGTATTCCTGGATCATCGTGCCGTTGAATTTGAACTCGGTCGGGCCGCCGTAGGTGCATCCGATAGTCTGGCCGGCCCAGCCGCCCTTGATTTTGTCGAGCAGCCGTTCTTTGGAGATGGTGACTTGTGCCGGAAGTGGCTGTGTCGCCGGTGCGGAATTGCACGAGGCGCCCAGGATCACGGCGCAGAGTAGAAATAAGGTTTTTTTCATGCTTGGGTCTGTTTTAGCGTTATAGGTTGAATACGTCGACTTCGGTACGGTAAGGTACGGAATTTTGCGCGCCTACGCGTGTGACCGATATGGCCGAGGCTTTACAGGCGAAACGCACGGCCTCGGGAAGTGTCCGTCCCTCGGAAAGGGCCACGACCAGCGCCCCGTTGAACACATCGCCCGCGGCGGTCGGGTTGCCGGGCTGTTTCTTTTATGGTCCTGATCCTGGGCGCGGCGGTCGTGTCGACGGCCTGTGTCTTGTATGCCGGGACGATTTCGCAGTGTGCACCGTCGAAGACCAGGGCACCTTTGGCACCGAGCGTGATGATGACGTTGCACACACCCATCGACGCGATTTTACGGGCGGCTTCTTCGGCCGTGCGCTCATCGGTGATGCGGATTCCGGAGATGGCTTCGGCTTCGGTTTCATTCGGGGTGATCGCGTACAGCGTTTCGAGCAGTCCGGCGGAGAGCTTCGAGGCCGGGGCCGGGTTCAGGACGACCTTCTTGCCCAGCCGGTACGCCATCATGGCGGCGGCCTCGACGGTTTGCATCGGGATTTCGAGTTGCAACAGGATGATATCGGCCGCTTCGACTGCCTCGGCCGACCGTTTCAGGTCGTTGGGGGTGAGATGCGCGTTGGCGCCGGGAGCGACGACGATGCAGTTCTCAGCGTCGGTATCCACGGTAATCAGGGCCACGCCCGACGGGTTTTTCGTGTCGGAAAATACATACGAGGTGTCGATCCCCTCTTCGTTGAACAGCTGGTTGGCCTGGTGCCCGAAGATGTCGCTGCCTGTTTTGCAGATGAAGGAGACCCTTCCGCCCAGACGCGCCACGGTGACGGCCTGGTTGGCGCCTTTGCCGCCCGGGTTCATGAAAAAGGTGCCCCCGATGACCGTTTCGCCGGGAAGGGGTAAATGCCCGGTGCAGATGACCATATCGGTGTTCGAGCTGCCGATTACGAGAATTTTTGATTCTGACATGTGTTTTTACTGTGTAGCTGTTTGTCCCGCCCTGCCGGTTTGTTGCACCCGGCAGGGCGGGGTGGTGTTTAATCGGTATATCCGTCGTTTTGTTTGAGGTTCGTGTTGGTCTTGCGGATGTTGGCCGGAATAGGGTAAAGTTTCGTGTATGCCGGGCTGACGGCCGGTTTCAGGTCGCGTGCTTCGCCCCACTTGCCGAACCGGATCATATCCTGGCGACGTAATCCTTCCCATGCAAATTCCCGGCCCCGTTCGTCGTAAATCTCGTCGAGTGTCAGATCCGAAGCCTTGTAATCGTCGAGCCCCGTACGATGGCGCACCTCGTTGAAGAGGGGGACTGCCAGGTCGGCATGTCCCTGGCGCACGAGCGCCTCGCCCTTCATCATCAGCACGTCGGCATAACGGTAGACCACATAGTCGTTGTCCATGCATTCGCCCTGCAGCCCGTTCGCATATTCGTATTTGGCCGAGCGGACGCCTTCGTTCGATTTTGCCGGGTTCGAGAAGTCGAACAGCGAGGTGATATGCGGCGTGTAGTCGAGCTGCTGCCCGTTTTGCATCAGGAGCGGATTGCCCGACATGTCGTACTGGGGGCCCGCGAGCCATTGCCTGCGCCGGATGTCTTTCGGATCGTACTTGTTATAGAAAGACTCGGTTGCGGCGAAGCCGTTCCAGCAAAAGTCGAGGATGCCGTAGGTCTGTTGCGAGAGGCTGTTGAGCGTCAGCTGGTGGAACCGGAAGACGTGCCACCAGTTTTGCGACGTATAAACTTTGTCATAGAGGATGACGAATATATTCTCCTTCGACGAGGTGTTGTCCACCTTGAAGTTCGAAAAGTAGTCGGGTTCTATCTCCAGTTGCCCGAAGCCGATCACCTGGTCGCAGGCAGCGATGGTTTCGTCCCATTTGGCCTCGCCGATCCACTCCTGCGCATTGATGTACAGTTTGGCGAGCGTGGTGTAAGCCATCGCCTTGGTTACGCGGCCGTAGTTCGAGGCGGTAGGCACGTCCTGCAACAGGCCGACGTTATCCTTGATCTGCTGTTCGATGAACGAGAAGAGGAACTTGCGATCCACCTGCCTGGGCAGGCTCGTGTCCGAGAAGTCGGTGGTGAAGGGAACATTGCCGAACAGATCCATGGCATTCAGATAGAACCATGCGCGCATGACCAGCACCTCGGCTACCAGGCTGGGTTTGGCCTCGAAATCGACCGACGACTGGTCGAACTCATAGAGTATCTGGTTGCAGAGCGAAATGCCGCCGAAAAGGAACTCCCAGATCGTTTGCAGATCCTGCATCTGCGAATTCCACGTGTGTGCGTGCATGTCGCGCCATACGCCGTCGTCGACCCACTGGTTTCCTTCGCGCAGGGGACTGACCGCCTCGTCCGTCGATACGGAAATCGTGCCCCAGATACAGCGGTAGCAGGTATAGCGTACCAGATAAGCGTAAATACGCCCGGCGCTCATCAGGAATTCTTCTTCGTTGTTGAAGAATTCGTCGGACGGGATCGAGGAGTAGGGATTCTCTTCCAGGTCGGTGCAGGAACTCAGTGTTGCACTTAGCAGGAATATCGTGGACAGGATTGATACTATCTTTTTCATAATAGGTTCGTTTGTTGGTCGGATGATTTAGAATGCGATGGCGGCTCCGAGAACGAATGTACGCGTGCGGGGATAGAAGTCATACCAGTCGATGCCGGGTTGCAGCCCCGAAATGCTGACTTCGGGGTCGATTCCCTTGTAGCCGGTGATGGTAAAGAGGTTTTGTGCCGTGACATAGCAGCGCAGCTTGGAGATGACCTTCGATTTGAGTTTGAAGTCGTAGCTCAGCGTTATGTTGTCGAGCTTGAGGTAGGAGCCGTCCTCCACGAACCGCGACGAATAGTATGCGCCGTCCTTGTAGTTGGCATGGTCGAGTGTCGAGCGCAGAATATTGCGGGTGCCGAAGTAACCGAACCCTTCGTAATAGACACGGCTCTGGTTCAGGACGTCGTTGCCGATGGAACTGCGCAGCAGGAAGCTCAGGCTCCACTGTTTGTAGCTGAAGGTATTCTGCAGCGACAGCAGTACGTCGGGATATGCGTTGCCGATAACCTGGTAGTCCGCTTCGGTAATGCCCTCTACACCGTCTAAGTCTTCGTAGATGGCGCCGCCGTTATCGTTGAATCCCAAAAATTTCGGGCCCCAGAAGTTGCCCAGCGAACCGCCTTCGACGATGCGCATGGTATACATTTTCAGGTCATCGGGGAAGTAGCCGGTCTGGATTTGCACCATTTCGTAATCCTCGTTGGAGAATTTGACCAGGTTATTCTTGTTGTGGCTTATCGTCGCCGCGAGGTTCCAGCTGAAATTCTTGCGTGAAATCGGCGTGGCGTTGACCGTCACTTCGATACCTTTGTTGTCGATCGTGCCGACGTTGGCGAATTTCGAAGGGTAGAGGTTGGGCGGTACGGGTACGGTATAGGTGTAGAGCAGATCCTTGGTGCGGCGGTTGTAGTAGTCGACCGTGACGTTGAGCCGGTTGTCGAGCACGCTCATGTCGAGCCCGACGTTGAACTCTTTTTTCTTCTCCCAGCGCAGGTCGGGGTTGGGATTGCTGCCGGGTTCATAGGTGCTGATCCACTTTTTGTTGTAATAGAAATTTGACGAACCCTTGCGCAGGATCGACAACGAACGGTAGTTGCCGATTTCCTGGTTGCCCGTGATGCCGAAGCCGGCGCGCAGCTTGAGCTCGTTGAGCCATTTGGCGTCCTTCAGCCACGGTTCGCGCGATATGCGCCAGCCGAGGCTCACGGCCGGGAAGGTTCCCCATTTGTGGTTGTCGCCGAAACGCGATGAACCTTCATAGCGCACCGATGCCGAGAAGAGGTATTTTTCCTTGTAATTATACATCACGCGGCCGAAGAAGGCGATGAGCCGGTTGTCTTCCTTGCTGCTGCCCATCGAGGCGAGCCCTTCCTTGAGCGCCCCGCCGCTGCCGATGTTGTGGAACCCGAAGATGTCAGTATCGAACTTGTAGTTCATCTGGTCGTAGCTTTCCGAACTTTCCTCGCTGAACGAGTAACCGGCGATGGCTTGCAGTTTGTGGTCGCCGAACGTGCCCGAATAATCGATCGTCGCTTCGAGCATCTTGTTCTTGTAGTGGTCGTTGTAAGTTTCCGCCGTCCCGTTGTTGCCGATATTTACCGGGTAATAGCGGCCGTAATAGTGCCCATAGCGTTCCGACCGCTCGATGATGGCGCCCATGGCACTGATTTTCAGGCCGTCTATGATGCGCAGCGAAGCATTGACGCTGCCCGAGAACTCTTTGCGGATGCCTTCGTCGTCACGTTGTTCGAGCATCGCCACGGGGTTGTGGTAGTCGATTCCCGGCGAGAAGAAGTATTTGCCGTACTGGGGGTTGTTGCCGCTGGTTTCGTAAATGGGTTCGGTCGGGTTGCGCAATACGGCCTGCCGCATGATGAACTTGTCGGCATAGGAGCCTTTTCCGGTGGTGTACGCAAAATTATAATCCACTTTCAGCCGATCCCGGATGAGCGACTGGCTCACGTTCAGACGTCCGCGGAGTTTCTCGTTCCCGGTTTTTTTTACCAGCCCGATGTCGTTGGTGTAGGAGACGCTGGCGCGGTAGTTGAGTTTTGCGGAGCCGCCCGATGAGGATACGTTATAATTTTGGCTTACAGGGTGTTTGCGCGTGACGGCGTCGAACCAGTCTGTCGATCCGCCGAAATCGTACGACGACGCTTTGTCGGGGAAATATTGCCGGATCGTGTTGCGGTATTCGCTCGCCGACATCACGTCGGGTTTTTTGTCCACGCTTTGCATGGCGACATAAGCCGAGAATTCGATACGGTTCTCCCCCGCATGGGCTTTTTTCGTCGTCACCAGAATCACACCGTTCGTACCTCGTGTGCCGTAGATCGCAGCGGCCGAACCGTCTTTCAGCACGTCGATCGAGGCGATGTCGTCGGGACTGACGTTCGACAGGTCGCCGCCCACGACGCCGTCGATGACGACCAGCGGTGAAGCGCCGCCGGCCATTGTGGTCATGCCCCGCAACTGGATTTCGAAGTCGCCGTTGGGGTCTCCGCCGTCGGCGCGTACGATATTCAGGCCTGCAACCTGTCCCTGGAGCAGTTGCAGCGGATTGGTGATGTTCCCTTGTTTGAAATCATCGCTCTTGAGGGAGGAGACCGAGCCGGTCAGCTCTTTTTTCGTGGTGGTACCGTACCCGATCACCACTACGTTGTCCATCGTCGTGACTGACTCGGTGAGTTGCACATCGAGCGTTGTTTTCGTTCCTGCCGGAAGTTCCGTGTTCCGGTAGCCGATGAATGAGAATTCGAGGACGGCATTTTCCGCATTTTGCAGACGCAGCGTATAGCTGCCGTCGGCAGTGGTGCTGACGCCGTTGGTCGTACCTTTCTCAACGACCGTTACGCCCATCAGGGGCTTGCCTGTGTCGTCGGTTACCCGGCCGGAGATCCGGCGGGTGTCGTTTTGTTGCAAGGTGTCGTAATCTGGGGTACCGGCTGCATGCATGACGGCCGGCAGCGTACCGAGCAGCGCGGCCAGACAACAGGTGCGCAGCATGTTTTTTCGTAGAATTAGGGTCATAGTTTTACAGGTTTGGTTGGTTAAACTGGTGGTGGGAGGGCTTTGCCCCGGCATTGGGTTACATGGTTATGCGTATTTTGGGTTAATTAAATTATTGAATATATAGGTTCGTCGCCTTGTTTGCGGATCGTTTGGCGTATTTGTCCGGCCGTTTGTTATACAAATATAAGTTTAAAAGTTCTAATAATGAGGTGTATTTTTACTTTAATTAGGATAAACCCAAAGTGATTTATTAAAAATAATATGTATTGCATTGTTGGATTTAAAATATTGAATATTATAGATGTGGCTATATTACTATGGGTGTTATTATATGTTTTATCCGGTTGTTTTCAAATGATTTTATCCGAACTTAATGTTTATAAGGGCCTGTGGCTGTAAAAAATACCTCGGGAAGTTGCCCGATAGAGCGACAATACCGGTTTTGCGTGTATTTGGCTGTGAAATGACCTAATTTGGGATTATCCGGATGTGTGCGAAATTGTCCGGGAATATTCCTTTATAACCCGGATCTTCCATCAGGAATTTCCGGGATTTCATCTCCGGCAAATAATTCCTATCTTTGTGTAACTAACCCGCAAGGCCATGAACAAAGCTATTTCGCTGCTTGTACTTATCCATTCGATGACGAAGGCGGAAAAACGCTATTTCAAACTTTACAGCAACCTGCAGGAGGGCGATAAGGTCTATCTGACTTTGTTCGCCCTGATGGAGGAGTGCTCTTCGGTCGAGGAGGTTACCCGGCGTTTTGGCGTCGATGCCGGGGAGAGCAGCTTCGACATTGCCGTCAAGCACCTGTATAAGGTAGTTGTCGACTGCCTGCTGCATTTACGGAGCCGGTATGACATCCAGGCCCGCATTTCCAACCGCATGGCCGAGGCGGAGATCCTTTTCCGCTGCGGCTTGCTGCAGGCCGCGACCGAAGAGCTGAGCCGGGCGAAAAAACTGGCCGGGCAGTATGAGATGACGGCTTTGCTCATGCTGATCCGGCAGACGGAATTGCGTTACCTGAGTGCCGGGGATTATCAGGGGATGAGCGAAAAGCAGCTGGTCGAAAAACAGATGAAAGTGAACGAGACGTTCAAGCATCTGCGCAGCGCCAACCAGCACATGCAGCTTTACGATATCCTCAAGTACCGGGCGCTTTACCGCAGCAAGGTGCGTTCCGAACAGGAGTGCCAGAGCCTGAACGATCTGGTGCTGAGCGAGCTGCACCTGATCGCCAATAACACGTACAACGGGTTCGAGGTGGATAAACTCCACCAGCTGTTCCAGTCGACCTATTTCCTGCAGTCGGGCAATTACAAGGCTGCCATCCGCATCTATCAGCAACTGCTCGAATTGTTCGACCACAATCCGGGCCGGATGCTCAACCCTCCGTTGCACTACCTCGATGCCGTGCTGGGGGTATTGGACAGCCTGCTTTCGGCGGGGCTTTACGATGAGATGCCCTTTTTTATCGCCAAGCTGCACCGGCTTACGGAAAGCGACTACCCCCAGGAGTTTGTCCGCAAAGTGCTGGCCTTTATCTATCTGTACGATTCGTTCCGGCTCATCAATTGCGGGGCTTTCGCCGATGCGCAGGAACTTTATAAGCAACATGAGGAGACCCTGTTCCGCAAACTGTCGCAGCAAAAACTCGATGTCCAACTGTTGTTGCAACTCAATCTGGTCGTGCTGCATCTGGTGTGCGACCGGGGTGGCGAAGCCCGCAAGGCCATGACCCGGATCCAGGCGACCGGGCTCGTGTTCTATAATTTCCCGGCTTTCCGTATTGCGCGGCTGGTGAATTTGCTCCTGCAGGCCGAATGCGGGCGGTTCGATTTCGCCGAAAACGAAATCAAATCCATACGCCGCAGTACCGCTATCGGAAACAGCTCGGTCGAAAAACTTGTTTTCAGGTTTGTACGCCTCTTTCCGCTGCCCGGGAGCCGGCGGGAGAGGGGCCGCCTGTGGGAACGGCTGTACGGTACGGTGCAGGCAGTTGCGGCCGATAAATACGAGCGGCCGTTACTCAAATACTTCGATTTTACGGCATGGATCGAGGCGTGCCTGACCGGGGCGGCTTTGTCGGATGTGCTGGGGCGTAATACCCGGCAGCAGGCCGAACGGTTCAGCGTGTAGGCGGCCTTCCGGCCCGGCCGGTGGCCCTGGGCGGAGCCTGGCGCGGCGGCGGGGTATATTGCGGGGTGCCGGCCTTGCCGGTCTGCGGGGGCGGCAGTGCCGATCCGGGGGTGCCGGATGTGCCGAACTGCGAGGTGCTGGGCTATGCCGATCTGCGGGACGGCGGCTGTGCTGGTCTGTCGGGCTGTGCCGATCCGGGGGCACCGGGCTTGCGGGTATAAAAGAAAATCCCGAGCCGCGATGGCCCGGGCTTTTTCTGTCGGGAACTCCGGATTAAGCCTGTCCGGCCGAACCCAGGACGCTTTCGCATTTGTGCATGTAGAGCTTCTTCAGCTCGTCGCGGGCCGGGCCCAGGTATTTGCGGGGGTCGAACTCTGCGGGCTGGTCTACGAAGATCTTGCGGATGGCTGCGGTCATGGCCAGACGGCCGTCCGAGTCGATGTTGATCTTGCAGACTGCGCTCTTGGCGGCGCGGCGAAGCTGCTCTTCGGGAATACCTACGGCATCCTTGAGCGCACCGCCGTGCGTGTTGATGATCTTCACGTACTCCTGCGGTACGGACGACGCTCCGTGCAGCACGATGGGGAAGCCGGGGAGCTTCTTCTCGATCTCGGCCAGGATGTCGAAACGCAGTTCGGGCGGAACGAGGATACCCTCGGCGTTGCGGGTGCACTGCTCGGGCTTGAACTTGTTGGCGCCGTGCGACGTACCGATCGAGATGGCCAGCGAGTCTACGCCGGTCTTCGATACGAAGTCGATCACGTCGGCGGGGTCGGTATAGGTGTGGTGCTCGGCCGAAACCTCGTCCTCGACGCCGGCCAGCACGCCCAGCTCACCCTCGACCGTTACGTCGAACTGGTGTGCGTAGTCTACGACCTGCTTGGTGAGGGCTACGTTTTCGTCGTAGGGCAGGTGCGAACCGTCGATCATCACCGACGAAAAGCCCATGTCGATGCAGCTCTTACACAGTTCGAACGAGTTGCCGTGGTCGAGGTGCAGGCAGATGGGAATGTTTTTGCCCAGCTCCTTGGCATACTCGACGGCGCCCTGTGCCATGTAGCGCAGCAGCGTCTGGTTGGCGTATTTGCGTGCGCCCGACGAAACCTGGAGGATGACCGGCGACGAAGCCTCCACGCAAGCCGAGATGATGGCCTGCATCTGCTCCATGTTGTTGAAGTTGAATGCCGGGATGGCATAACCGCCCTTGATGGCTTTTGCGAACATCTCACGGGTGTTCACAAGTCCCAATTCTTTGTACGATACCATAATAATTTAATTTATGCAGTGAATTGTTTGTCTCGAAAAACCGCACAAATTTAATAAAAATTCTAATTAATTGCGTCCGATCCGGCTATTTTATTCTCTTTTTGTGAAAATAATAACAGCCGGCGGGAAATTGTTGTGCAATCCGGATAGTTTTTTGTATTTTTGCATGGCCTTAAGCCCCGGTGTGCGGGCAGGGTATGCCCGGTGCGGCCTGCATGCGGTTGATTGCGGGCGGCAGGGCGGCGCAGGATGCCTCCCGGCTGCAGGGGCTGCCTGCGGAAAAGCGCCGCGCGGCATGCCGGGCACGGGACAAACGGACATTAACAAACACAAAACATATCACGATTATGGCTGATTTCATTTATCAGGAGCCGTTCCCCGTCGGGGAAGACAAAACCCAGTACCGTCTGTTGACGAAGGATTACGTGAAAGTCGTCGAATGCGACGGCCGCAAGATCCTCAAGGTCGACCCCGCTGGCCTCGAACTCTTGTCCAAAGCCGCTTACAGCGACGTGTCGTTCTACCTGCGTGCCGCCCACCTGCAGAAGTTGCGCAACATCCTCGACGATCCCGAGGCCACCGACAACGACAAGTTCGTGGCTTACACCATGCTGCTCAACCAGGTCGTTGCGGCCGAGGGCGAACTCCCCACGTGCCAGGACACCGGCACGGCCATCTGCATCGGCCACAAGGGCGAGGACGTCTATACGGGCGCCGACGATGCGAAATACATTGCCAAAGGCGTGTACGAGACCTACAAAGACCGCAACCTGCGCTATTCGCAGGTCGTGCCTTTCACGATGACCGAGGAGAAGAATTCCGGTACGAACCTCCCGGCGCAGATCGACATTTACGGCGGCCACCCCGGCATGGAGTACGAATTCCTCTTCATTACCAAGGGCGGCGGTTCGGCCAACAAGACCTTCCTCTACCAGCAGACCAAGGCGCTGCTGAACGAGAAATCGCTGACCGATTTCATCAAGACCCATATCTTCGACCTCGGTACGTCGGCCTGCCCGCCCTACCACCTGGCCATCTGCATCGGCGGTACGTCGGCCGAGATGTGCCTCTCGACCGTGAAGAAGGCTTCGGCCGGCTACCTCGACGAGCTGCCCACTTCGGGCAACGAGGGCGGCCGCTGCTTCCGTGACCTGGAGTGGGAGGAGAAGGTGCTCAGGATCTGCCAGCAGAGCGGTGTTGGCGCCCAGTTCGGCGGCAAATACCTCGTGCACGACGTGCGCGTGATCCGTGCCCCGCGCCATGCGGCTTCATGCCCCGTGGCCATCGGCGTGAGCTGCTCGGCCGACCGCAACATCAAGGCGAAGATCACTCCCGAAGGCATCTTCCTCGAGCAACTGGAGAAGAACCCCGCGCGTTTCCTGCCCAAGGAGGCGCCCAACATGTCGCCCGCCGTGGACATCGACCTCGACGAAGGCATGGACAAGGTGCGTGAAATCCTTTCGAAATACCCGATCAAGACGCGTCTGAACCTGAAAGGCACGCTCATCGTGGCCCGCGACATCGCCCATGCGCGCATCAAGCAGATGATCGACGAGGGCAAGCCGATGCC
>OGOR01001783.1_pt1 | contig 10950 bp, 10 predicted proteins | sample 1552771 | NCBI WGS metagenome assembly OGOR01 (sample SAMEA2580124, study PRJEB22360) | human gut metagenome | biome: human gut; feature: human-associated habitat; material: faeces | place: Denmark | collected 2008/2010
GGCTCTGCAAGCTCCACCGCAGCCTCTACGGCATCTTCTGCCGCCGGCAGCGCAGCCGCTTCCACCGCAGCGCTGGGCGCTGACACCCAGGCCATCGTGGACCGCGGTGTCCTGAAAGTAGGCGTCAAGAACGCAGTTCAGGGCTTCAGCTTTCAGGATACCCTCACCGGCGAGTACAAGGGCCTCGAGGACAGCCTCGCAGAGATGATCGCAGAGCACCTCGGCGTGGACGTTGAGTTCACCACAGTTACCGCCGCCACCCGCGGCGAGCTGCTGGACTCCGGCGACATCGACGCCGTTCTGGCTACCTTCACCATCACCGAAGAGCGCAAGAAGACCTGGGACTTCTCCACCCCCTACTATACCGACTACGTTTCCGTTCTGGTGGAGGACTCCACCGGCATCAAGGGTCTGGCTGACCTGAAGGACAAGGTCGTGGGCGTCTCCTCCGGCTCCACCTCCGCTCGTGCTCTGGTCAAGGCCATGATCGACGAGGGCGTGCTGGACGGCGCAAACTTCGACGCCGACACCTTCAACGCCGACACCTGGAAGGATGGCATCTCCTTCCGTCAGTACGACGACTATCCCGCCATCAGCACCGCACTGAGCGCAGGCGAAGTGCAGGGCTTCTGCGTCGATAAGTCCATCCTCGCCATCTACAAGACCGAGGGCCGCAGCTACATTGACGCTGAGTTCAGCCCGCAGGAGTATGGCGTCGCCACCAAGAAGGGCAGCGACTTCTCCACCCTGTGCGATGACCTCGTCAAGGGCTGGCTGGCAGATGGCACCATCGAGCAGCTCATCAAAGACAACGGTCTGGATTAAGCCCAGACTTTTCAGAACCAAGAGAGTGCAGGGAAAGGGGAGTTTGCCATGTCTGGCTTGTTTTCGTTAGAGTCCTGGTCCACCGTCTGGACGCATCGTGAGAGTTTTCTGCTGGGTCTGGGCAACACGCTGCAGACCGCCGTCTGCGCACTGGCGCTGGCCTTCATCATTGGCGCTGCGCTGGGCCTGATGTCCACCAGCGGCAGTAAGCTGCTGCGCATCATCGCCCGCATTTACGTCGAGTTCGTCCAGAACACCCCGCTGCTGCTGCAGCTGTGCTTCCTGTATTATGCGCTGGCATTTGCAGGCGTGAGCCTCGGCGTCATCCGCACCGGCATCATTGCACTGGGCGTTTACACCGGCGCTTACATGGGCGAGGTCGTCCGCGCCGCCATCGAGTCTGTGCCGAAGGGCCAGTTCGAGGCCGCACAGGCGCAGGGCTTCAACTATCTGCAGCGGATGGGCTACATCATCCTGCCCCAGAGCATCCCCGTGATGCTCCCTCCGATGGTCAACCAGGTGGTCAACCTCTTCAAGAACACCTCCTGCCTCTACATCGTGGGCGGCGCTGACCTCATCAGCGTGACCTACAGCTTCGTCACCGGTGCTTCCACCGGCGGCGCATACGCCCCCGCTTATATCGTCTGCGGCCTCATCTTCTTCGTGGTCTGCTTCCCGCTGTCCACGCTGGCAGCCCGCTGGGAAGCTTCCCTCAAGGAGCGCAAGGGCCGCGTGAACACGAGTCTCAAGACCGCTGCCAAGAAAGTAGAGCTGAAGGAGGCTGCCTGATATGAAGACGCTTGCTGCAAGCCTTTCCATCCTGACAAGAGAAGGCGTCATGCTCTACCTGCTGCGCGGCGTGGCCTTCACCTGCATCATCTCGGTGCTGGGCGTCATCATGGGCCTCATCGTGGGCTCTCTGCTGGCGCTGGCCCGCACCTACTGCAAAAAGGGTCCGACCCGCATCCTCGGCTGGTTTGCTACCGCCTACATCGAGCTGTTCCGCAACACGCCCTACCTGCTCTGGATCTTCATCTGTGTGGTGTTCTGCCCCTGCCCGGGCTTCTTCGCCCGCAAGATGTTCGGCCTGACCAGCGTGGAGATGAAGCTTCTGTTCAAGGCCGCTCTGGCCCTCATCCTCTTCAACTCCTCCGTCATCGCCGAGATCGTCCGCGGCGGCCTGAACGGCGTGTCCAAGGGCCAGTTCGAGGCCGGCTATGCACAGGGCTTCAACACCGCTGAGGTGTTGCTCTACATCGTCCTGCCGCAGGCTTACCGCAACATCGTGCCGACCCTGCTCAGCCAGGTCATCACCACCATCAAGGACTCCTCCTATCTGGCAAACGTGGCCACCATCGAGCTGATGGCCCGCATCCGCCAGCTGCTGAGCGCCGCCGGTACTTACAACGGCCTCGGCACGGTGAACGTCTCCGACGTCATGGTGCTGTTCGGCACGGCCTGTGTCATCTACTTCATCATCAACTTTACCCTGAGCTGTGTGGTGCGCGCAATGCAGAACCGCCGCAAGAAGGCTCTGGTCTTTGCCCCGGCAAAGGCCGCATAAACTAAGACCTATTCCAATTTCCCAATTCCCAATTATTCTCCTGTCATTGTTCTGTCAATGCCAAAAGCGCCCGGCGGGTCATCCGCCGGGCGCTTTTGGTGTATAGAGATAAAAATAGAAGCTTTTCAATATGCCAAAGCCTCTCCCCTTGGGAGCAACAACGACGACCGCCGCCAGCGGCGGAAACAGGGAGGAGCTGTTGGGGCCGCGGCCAGCAGGATGCGAGGCCCGCACCAAGGGCCGAAGCAGACGCTGGGAGCCGCAACCCGGGCAGTGGCACGCCGCAGGCGTGACGGAGAGGTTATTATGATGCAGCTTTCTCTGCCGCCTCCACCACATGGCTCACGAGCACGGAAGTCGTCACGGTGCCGACGCCGCCGGGGACGGGAGTGATGGCCTCCACCACCGGCTCTGCCTCGCCAAAGCGGACGTCACCGCAGAGTCTGCCTTCTTCGTTGACATGGATGCCCACATCCACGACGACCTGACCGGCCCGCAGATGCTCTGCGCCGATGAAGCCCATCCTGCCCATGGCCACCACCACAACATCGGCCTCACGGCAGACATCGGGCAGGTTCTGGGTGCGGGAGTTGCAGAGGGTGACGGTGGCGTTTTCCCGGTCCAGCATCATGGCTGCGGGCTTGCCCACCACGAGGCTGCGGCCCACGACGACGGCCCGCCTGCCGGAGAGGGGAATGCTGTAGAATTTCAAAATTTCAAGACAGGCCTGCGCCGTGCAGGGCGGGTAGCCGACGGCAGTGTTGGTGAAGACGCCGGCCAGCGAGCCGTCGGTGATGCCGTCAATGTCCTTTTCGGGCGAGAGTGCGGCGCGGATGGTCCTGTCATCAAACTGTTTGGGCAGGGGGCGGAAGAGCAGACAGCCGTGGATGGCGGCGTCTGCGTTGATGCCGGCAATGACGCGCAGCAGCTCTTCCTGCGCAGCGTCGGCGGGCAGAAGGAACTGCTTCACCTCGACGCCCACTTTTGCACAGCGGGCCATGACGCCTTTCTCGTAGGAAAGGTCATCTTCGCGCGCACCCACCCGCACGACGGCCAGCGTGGGGACAACGCCCTTTTCCCGCAGTGCGGCACAGCGGGCGGCATTTGCTTCGTTCATGGCGGCCACGACGGGCGCGCCCTTCAAAATGGTAGACATATACGTTCCCTTTCTCTGCATCAGGCCCGCAGGCGGCTTGCCACGGACTGGTAGACTTCGTCGGCCAGCGGCAGATATTCCGCCAGCATCCGGGCCGATTTTTCGTCCAGCGCGGCGGCATGGGCGCGGTCGGTCATGAGATTTGTGTTGATGGCGACATTCAGCGCCGACGCCTGAAGTGCGGCCTTGCAGAACAGCGCCGCACAGCCTGCGTCTGAGACAGCCAGCACGCTGCCCTTTTCGGCGTAATCGGCCGCAAGACGGATGCCCTCACAGCAGGCGTCCATGAGGTCCAGCGGCACGGCGCAGGCCCCGTCCAGCGCCTCGGCCAGCACAGCGGCCTTGCGGGCCTGCTGTTCGGGCGTCTCTCTGGGCAGGCCGTAGGCCGCCGCCAGAGGCGTGAATGCGTCGGCGTCCGCCTGCACGAGGGCTTCCAGCCGTTTGCGCAGGGCTTCAGCACGGGCATTCAGCGCCAAAATCTCTTCTTCCACAGCGGCATATTTCTTTTTGCCGGTGGTGAGATTCCCCACCATATTGCCCAGCGCCACGCCTGCCGCGCCCACGAGGGCCGCTGCGCCGCCGCCGCCCGGGGCGGGGGCTTTGCTGGCAAGCCGGCTCAGAAAGTCCTCACAGCTCAGTTGTGTCAAATCCAAAGTAAAGTCCTCCCTCTGTCACGAATCCGTCCAGTTTTTCGTCATGGGCGTCCACTGCCGCTTTATCCACCCGCTGGGCCTCAAAGGCCACGCCCAGTTTCACAGCCCGGGTGCAGCGGGGGAGGTAGCGGTCATAATAGCCTTTCCCCATCCCCACCCGGCGGCAGACTGCATCAAAAGCCGTGCAGGGGACCAGCACGAGGTCGAGCTGGTCTGGCCGTAAAATCTCCGACCGGCTCAGAATGGGCGTGCGGATGCCGTAGGCACCCACTTCCCAGCCGTCCGGCCCCGGCACGGCGGCTGTCAGCGAAAAGCCCTCGCCGCAGACGGGGTAGGCCAGCGTTTTACCCTGCCGGGCCGCTTCCACAGCCAGCGCCGAGAGGTCGGATTCGCCGCCGAAGGCCGCGTAGAGCAGGATGTTTTCTGCCTTTTTGAAGCAGTCCAGAGCCATGATGCGGGCACAGAGAGCGGCGTTGGAACGGGTGCGCTCGGTGTCCGACAACGCCCGGCGGGCCGCAATGCCCGCTTTGCGCTGTGCGGCTTTTTGCTCCGTGATGGTCATGGAAATGGGCTCCTTTCTGCACCCGCTGGGCAAATCTGCACAAAAACCGGGACGGATTTTTGTTATAATAATAAGCGCTGGGCGCAGAAAAAGCAAGGCTTTGGCAGGATGGGTGAAATATCTTCATCCAACCGAAAAGAAACGAATCAAACCGTATCGGTTTGTGCGAAATGCTGTTGAAGAAATCCGCGATGTCTGGTATCATGGAAACAGGCGGGCCGGAATGAGCGGACGCCCGCGCAAACTGATTTTTGCATCAGAGAGAGAGGGGTAAATCGTATGTACAACGATATGATGGATACCATCGGCCTCGTGGAAAAGGCCGACCCGGAGCTGGCTGCGGCCATGGACCGTGAGCTGACCCGCCAGCGGGAAAATATCGAGCTCATCGCCAGCGAGAACATCGTCTCGCCCGCCGTCATGGCCGCCATGGGCAGCATCCTCACCAACAAGTACGCCGAGGGCCTGCCCGGCAAGCGCTACTACGGCGGCTGTGCCTATGTGGATGAGGTGGAGAACATCGCCATCCAGCGCGCCTGTAAGCTGTTCGGCGCAAAGTACGCCAACGTCCAGCCCCACTCCGGCGCACAGGCCAATCTGGCCGTCTACTTCGCCCTGCTCGATCTGGGCGATACCGTTATGGGCATGGACCTGTCTCAGGGCGGTCATCTGACCCACGGCTCTCCGGTGAATATGTCCGGCAAGAACTACCACTTCGTCTCCTACGGCGTCGGCGAAGATGGCCGCATCGACTATGCCGAGCTGGAAAAGCAGGTCAAAAAGGTCCGTCCCAGGATGATCGTGGCAGGCGCTTCGGCCTACCCCCGTGCCATCGACTTCGAAAAGTTGGCTGAGATCGCCCACGGCTACGGGGCCTTCCTGATGGTGGATATGGCCCACATCGCGGGCCTCGTGGCCGGCGGGATGCACCAGAGCCCGGTGCCTTATGCCGACGTCGTGACCACCACCACCCACAAGACCCTGCGCGGCCCCCGCGGCGGCCTCATCCTGACCAACAACGCCGTGCTGGCCAAGCGCATCAACTCCGCCGTCTTCCCCGGCACCCAGGGCGGCCCGCTGGAGCACGTCATCGCGGCCAAGGCCGTCTGCTTTGGCGAGGCACTCAAGCCCGAGTTCAAGGACTACGCCCGCAAGATCGTGGAGAACGCACAGGCCATGGCCGCTGAACTGCAGGCTCGCGGTGTCAAGCTGGTGTCCGGCGGCACCGACAACCACCTGATGCTCCTCGACCTGCGGGACGAGGAATGCACCGGCAAGGAGCTGGAAGCCCGCCTCGACAGCGTCCACATCACCGCCAACAAGAACACCGTCCCCGGCGAGACCCGCAGCCCCTTCGTGACTTCCGGCGTCCGTCTGGGTACTCCGGCTGTCACCACCCGTGGTATGGGCGAAGCCGAGATGAAGGTCATTGCGGACTGTATCGCCGACTGCATCTGGCACTACGACGAGAAGAAGGACGACATCTCCGCCCGCGTGCTGGCCCTGACCAGAGCTTTCCCCCTGTACCAGTAAAGCCCCCTGCCCCCCGGCGGGAGACTGAAAAAATACTGCACCTGCAGCCCCGGGTTTCCGCCCCAAAAGCGGCCCCGGGGCTGTATCTTTTTGCTTTCAGCCCCTCGAATCCTGTTATTTTGTGGAAAATGCACGGTTGATGAGACTATATTTTGTAAATGTGACGAAAGTGAGAAAACCCTATTGACAGACTCGTAGGGGGGGGGGGTATAATTGGCCCACAGGCCGACAGTCGAAAAATGCTAGCCTGCCTGTATAATTTATCTTTATTTATGGAGGCAAAAATCATGAAAATGGCAAAGAAACTTCTGGCCGTCGTCCTCGCTGGTGTTATGGCTGTGTCCATGCTGACCGGCTGCGCAAGCATCTCTTCTCGTCGGGTCGCTGACGAGCTGGAGGGTATGCTGAAGGCCGCTAACGACAAGGCTACCGTTAAGGCTGTCGATGATGATCTGGCAAACAAGGCAGTCAAGGTTGCTAAGACCGAGCAGGGTGCTCTCAAGGCTGATAACACTCTGAAGGCTGACGTCAAGACTGAACTGGCCAAGGATAAGAAACTCGGCGACTCCTATATCTGGATTGCCTACTTTGCGACCAAGGATGTGAATAAGACTGTTAAGGCTCAGAACATCGCCAAGGCGCTGATCGGCACGAACGGTATCGACACCACTAAGGCTATCAACAGCACCGATGTCAAGGTCGGCACCATGAGCGGCAATGAGCTCAAGGCTGGCAATAAGTTCGAGCTGAGCATGAAGGACTTCAAGGTTGGCGACACCGATTACGTCATGGTCGTGGTCACCTGCAAGGCTGTTGCTGCTCAGGGCTAATTGCACATAAGTTGACACAAGCCCAGCGATAAAACGATATTATCTATTCCTCGAAATAAAAATGGCACAAGGGCCCGGAGTGGAAACACCCCGGGCCCTTGTGTTTTTTGCTGTCTTCCCACACTCTGACATCCTTTGCCTTTCGTATCTGGTAGGATGGAATGGAGGACAGGCCCCGAGGGCGCTGACTCTGAACGAGGAACAAAAAACTTCTCACCAGCGGAAAGGAAAGGATACTATGAGGAATTATCAGATGCAGATGCCCGCCCAGTATACATCCATCGGGGACGACGAAATGGTGCTGCTCTGCGGCGGCGAGACCACAGCATGGCAGACGTTTCAGGACATTGGCCGGGTGCTGAACTATGTGGCGCGCATCTTCTCAGCGGGCAGCTCCATCGTCAACAATGTGGTCACCATCGTCAATTATTTCAATAAGCTCGAAGACCTGCTCCCGGTCATCGGGGAAGTATAAATGAAAAGAGGCTGTTGCAGTGCAACAGCCTCTTTGTGTGTTATAGCTTAGTAGTGCAGCTCGTCAGCGGTCAGTGCCTCGAGCACGGGCAGCATGGCGGCAGCCTCAGCCTTTGCGGCGGGCAGGTCCATGTCGCGGTAGTTGCCGCACTCCACCTCGCTTGCGCCGGGGACATCGCCCTCGAACGCAGCCATGAAGCGGAAGGACTCCACCGTCAGACTCAGCGCCTCGGCGGGGGTCAGACCCCGGGTCAGCAGGTAAAAGCCGGTGCGGCAGCCCATGGGGCCGACGTAAATGACGCCGTCCTGTTGCGGGCGTAGGTGGCGAAGAGGTGCTCCAGCGTGTGGGCTGCGCCGGTGGAGAGATAATCGCCGTGGTTCGGCTTCTTCATCCGGATGTCCCAGGTCAGAACATCGCCGTCCTGACGGCTCAGGTACATGCCGCGGTCGAGCCTGGTGTGGTCTACACAGAAACTTGCAATGCGTTCCATGCTGTGCCTCCCGAGATCAGGCCTGCAGGCGCTGGACGCTGCCGTGTGCGCAGTCCACAGCGACCATCAGACCGTCGCGGATGTGGGCGGTAGCGCCGACGGCGCCCACGATGGTGGGCTTGAGCAGGGCCTTGCCGGCGATGGCGGCGTGGCTGTTCAGGCCGGCTTCCTCGACCACCAGAGCGGCGGCGTCACGGACGTAGCTCAGCATCTCGTTGGAGGTGGAGGGGACGACCAGGACCATGCCGGGCTTGAACTTTGCGCGGATCTCCTCGATGGTGCGGCAGACACAGGCCTTGCCGGTGGCGTTGGCCAGAGCAGAGCCATCGGGGCCGACGCCGACGCCGGTAGCCAGGCAGTTGCCGATCATGTGGATCTTGATCATGTTGGTGGTGCCGGAGACGCCCACGGGGACGCCGGCGGTCACGACAGCCAGCTCACCGTCGTGCAGATAGCCGTGCTCTTTGGCCAGAGCGGTGGACTTCTCGATGAGCTCATCGGTGCTGGTGGCGAGGTCCATCATGAGCGGGGTGATGCCCCAGGAGATGGACAGCTGGCGCTGGACCTGCTCGTCCATAACGCAGGCGATGATGGGCTGAGAGGGGCGGTACTTGCTCAGCAGGCGGGCAGTGTTGCCGGACTCGGACACGGTGACGATGGCAGAAGCGTTGACGTCCTTTGCGGTCAGGCAGGCAGCGTGTGCGGTAGCGTCGCTGACGCTGATCTGGCCGGTGGTATCGGTCAGGCGGTTGTCGCGGTAGTGGACCTCGTTCTCGGTGCGCTCTGCGATAGCGGACATGGTCTTGAGGGCCTCAACAGGGTATGCGCCCGCAGCGGTCTCGCCGGAGAGCATGATAGCGGAAGTGCCGTCGTAGATGGCGTTTGCCACGTCGGAGATCTCGGCGCGGGTGGGGCGGGGGTTGACCATCATGCTGTCCAGCATCTGGGTAGCAGTGACGATGGGCTTGCCGAAGGAGAAGGAGCGGTCGATGACGCTCTTCTGGATGCCGGGCAGCTCGGTGAAGTCGATCTCGACGCCCAGGTCGCCGCGGGCGACCATGACGGCGTCGGCAGCGGACAGGATGCTGTCGATGTTATTGACGCCCTCGCGGTTCTCGATCTTGGCGATGATGCGGATGTTGGAGTCGTACTCGTTCAGCAGGTTGCGGATGTCGTAGACGTCCTGTGCGGTGCGCACGAAGGAAGCAGCGATGAAGTCGAAGCCCTGCTGGACACCGAAGATGATGTCATCGCGGTCGCGCTGGCTCAGGTAGGGCATGGACAGGTGGACGCCGGGGACATTGACGCCCTTCTTGGTCTTGATCTTGCCGCTGTTGAGCACTTCGCAGACGATGTCGGTGTCCGTGACGCTCTTGATGGCCAGCTTGATGAGGCCGTCGTCCAGCATGATGGTGCCGCCCTCGTGGACGTCCTGGGGCAGGTCCTTGTAGGTGATGGAGCAGATCTCCTTGGTGCCCTCCACCTCGCGGGTGGTCAGGGTGAAGGTCTGGCCGGCTTCCAGCATCTCAACGCCGTTCTTGAACTCCTTCAGGCGGATCTCGGGGCCTTTGGTGTCCAGCAGGGCAGCAACGGGCTTGTTCAGCTCAGCGCGGACAGCCTTCAGCATGTCCAGACGGCCCTTGTGCTCCTCGTAGGAGCCGTGGGAAAAGTTGAAGCGGGCCACGTTCATGCCGTTGGCGACCAGCTCGCGCAGGACGCCGTCCTTATCGGTAGAAGGGCCAAGGGTGCAGATGATCTTCGTTTTTCTCATAAATATACCTCTAACAGTCTCTTTTTCCTCTATGATGGGCGCACAGGTGCCAGATATGCCCTGCGGCCGCTGGCCGGACATCGGCCCGGTCAGGGGTGTTTGAAAACCTTACCACTCTATATTATAACCGCTTGTGTACAAGAGAGCAAGAAAAAATTCGGCAAAGAAAACCTTAAATTTTCGTGATAGATGCCGGAGCGATAAAACGCTTGCGAAAAGTGCGTCCATCGCCTATAATAGGGCTAAGCAAAAGTCTCACTTCTGCCCTGAAGGGACAGAGGTGAGCGCAAAATGATAGAAACGGAGTGAAAGCGTAATGGAAAAGCGCGTTTTTCTGATCGTTCTGGACAGCTTCGGCATCGGCGCAGAGCCGGACGCCGCAGCCTTTGGCGATGAGGGGACCAACACCCTCGGCGCCATCGCCAACCACCCCAACTTCAACTGCCCCAACCTGAAAAAACTCGGCCTGTTCAACATCGACGGTGTGACCGTCGGCGAGAAGGATGCCTCCCCCATCGGCTCCTTTGCCCGCCTGCAGGAGCAGAGCATGGGCAAGGATACCACCATCGGCCACTGGGAGATCGCCGGTGTCGTCAGCCCCAAGCCGCTGCCCACCTTCCCGGACGGCTTCCCGGACAGCCTCATCCACGAGTTCGAGGAAAAGACCGGCCACAAAGTCCTCTGCAACAAGCCCTACTCCGGCACGCAGGTGCTGAAGGACTATGGCGAGCAGGCCATGAAGGAGAACGCCCTCATCGTCTACACCAGCGCCGACAGCGTGTTTCAGGTCGCTGCCAACGAGGAGCTGGTGCCGGTGCATGAACTGTACCGCTATTGCGAGATCGCCCGCGAGATGCTGAAGGGCGAGTACGGCGTGGGCCGCGTCATCGCCCGCCCCTTCCTCGGCCGCACCGCCGACACCTTCTACCGCACCACCAACCGCCACGACCTGAGCCTCAAGCCGCCCCGCAAGACCATGCTGGACCTGCTGAAGGACGCCGGTAAGGACGTCATCGCCGTGGGCAAGATCTTCGATATCTTCGACGGTGAGGGTGTGACCGAGAAAATCAAAACCACTGGCAATACCAACG